>Ga0136643_10001974_pt1 | contig 26002 bp, 24 predicted proteins | sample TergutLab28metaG_FD_96883 | JGI IMG/M metagenome (GOLD analysis project Ga0136643, IMG submission 96883) | Labiotermes labralis P1 segment gut microbial communities from Petit-Saut dam, French Guiana - Lab288 P1 (version 3) (version 3) | ecosystem: Host-associated > Arthropoda: Insects >... | reverse complement strand
TCGTTTATTCAATATGTTGGGACAGCCTGTAGGTCTTGTTTGTAACAACAGTGCAGTTCATGTGGGTCAGAATGATTTTTATTTTGATTTGTCGAACTTGCCGCGCGGTACGTATATTTGTACATATTTTGATGGCAAGCGACAGTTGTCACGGAAGATTGTTTGGTAAAAAACGTATGGGCGGGGGTAAACCCCACCCATACTACAATATTAATAACATGGGGGCGTATGTAATACGCCCCCATGTTATTAAAACAAATACCCCGTATTCACATACAACCCACCGTTTCCATCCTGTTTATTAAACGGCCTGGCATAATCTACGGCAATAATAAAATTTTGGTTAATAACGACACGAAAACCACCTCCGGCGGCCATGTGCATAGCATCGGATCGGTTGGGGTTAACGTATTTATTGTACATGCGCTCTCGCTCCAGCATATTTTCCGGTGTGGGTGTGTAAGAAGGAGGGCGAAGAGAATTATCATAATATCGCGTTGCCATTCCACCATCTAAAAAAGCGTTTAAGGCTAAATAAACATTTTGTCGTGCAGCTTGAAAATGCACAAATCTCCAACGTAATTCGGCATTAAAAAATGTCATATCTAACGCTTGCACACGACCACGCATAATCCCGCGAACGGTGCGATAGCCGCCTAATCCATCGCGTTCCCATTCTCGTCCGATAGTACTGAAAACAGGCATCATATAATAGGGCAAATAATCTCCAATCGTACCTTGATAATTCAAACGATACGCAAAAACCAACCGTTCATTTGGAATCGGAATATAATGTCGCCAAATCAACATATATCGGTTAAATGCATGCGTTGTTCCTAAAAATTTTGGAGCCATCGTCAAATTTGCTTCTGCCCAAATTCCGCGCGACGGAGCTGCTTCAAAATCGCGAGAATCGTACATCAATCCCATTCGTGGAGCACTCACAAATCCGCCACCTTTCTCGTTTTGAAGAATAATGCCCCAATCCATATAATATTCGTAAAGTGTTTTGGCATTAACCGGAAACTGTTCGTTTTCGGGTTTTCCTTTGTTGATAATGGCTCTATCAATCGGACGATAACGATAATTACTGAACAAATAACTGCCTTGCCAAAACCAATTTTTCCAAGGTAATTTTCCAACAAAATCGGCTTTCAAATTTATGGCTTGACGATCCAAACGGTAAAATGCCGTCATGTATTCGTAAGGCATACCGTCTTTATTGTTGCGATTTTGCCAATAATTCACACTGTCGGCTTGATAAATCGCTTGATAACCGTTGTAACCGAAAAATGTCATCGCTTGATCCGTCATAAGCGTTGCAGCAAGCGACATTCGTACGTTTGGGATTAAATTTCGAATGTCGTAAGTCAAGAAAAATTGTTGCGATCCTTTTGTAAATCTCGAATACTCGATATACCACTGTTGACGTGGATTTGGATAATATGACCCATCACCCATGTCAAAAAGCTGTACCAAACCGCCATATTGCAAACCTTTGTCTGCATCGAAAGCAATGATAGGCAAAAATCCCAGCGAAAGCCCTTTTTTGCCGCTACTTTGTTCCGATGTTTCGAAGGAAATTGTGTCATAAGCGATTTGTGTTTGTGCGCTAAATACGAGAAATATCGCCAAATAAATGAATAAAAATTGTTGTTTGAATTTCATAATTGTGTAATTTTTTGCAAAGATACGAATTTTAATTGAGAATTGAGAATTGAAACTTGAGAATTGAGAATGAAAAATAACGCTCAATTTTTATTTTTTTTGTATCTTTGCAAAAAATAATTCTTCATATTCAATTTATCATGCGCCCCATCACAGACTGGTTACCAATTACCAAAGACGAACTCCTGAAACGAGGGTTGTCGGAGGTTGATATTGTGCTTGTTACGGGCGATGCATACGTTGACCATCCAAGTTTTGGAGCAGCAGTGATTGGACGAGTTTTAGAACACGAAGGCTATAAAGTAGTGATTTTACCACAGCCGAACTGGAAAGACGATTTGCGCGATTTTAAAAAATTCGGACAACCACGTTTGTTTTTTGGTGTTACGGCAGGTTGTATGGATTCTATGGTAAACCACTACACAGCTGCGAAACGTTTGCGAAGCGATGATGCCTACACGCCAAATGACCAAGCGGGATTTCGTCCGGATTATCCTACTGTTGTTTATACTAAAATTCTGAAACAGTTGTATCCCAGTACGCCTGTGGTTTTGGGAGGTATCGAAGCTTCGTTGCGAAGATTTGCACACTATGATTATTGGCAGGATAAATTGATGCCGTCGATTTTGATTCAATCCGGTGCAGACTTGTTGGTTTATGGTATGGGTGAAAAGCCGATTGTGGAAATTGCACGACAATTGAATTCTGGAAAATCAATTGCTGAAATTCGGAATGTTTTGCAGACGGGATTTGTAACCAATATTGGCGAAGATGTTCACGTAGAGGCGGGGTTTGCCCACCCCAATGACAATCAGGACCCGCAAACCGCGCCCCTACAATTATTTTCATACGATGATTGTTTATCCGACAAAAAAAAATCCGCCCAAAATTTCCAAATAATTGAAACGGAATCGAATAAAACTTCATCCAAACAAATCATACAAAATCACGGCGATAAAACAGCAGTTATCAATCCACCATACCCACAAATGGCAGAGGTTGAAATAGATACAGTTTACGATTTGCCTTACACCCGACAACCCCACCCAAAATACAACAAACGCGGTGTAATCCCTGCGTATGAAATGATTAAACATTCAGTCAATATTCATCGTGGGTGTTTTGGAGGTTGTGCGTTTTGCACGATTTCTGCACATCAGGGTAAACACATTGTCAGTCGAAGTAAAAACTCCATTTTGAAGGAAATTGAAAACATAGTACGGATGGATGATTTCAAAGGACATATTTCGGATTTGGGTGGACCGTCGGCAAATATGTGGCAGATGAAGGGCAAAACGCAGGCTATTTGTGAGAAATGTAGTAAATATTCGTGTATTCATCCAACGATTTGCCAAAATTTGAATATTGACCATAAACCTCTGATTGACCTCTATAAAAGCGTTTCCAACCATTCGAGAATAAAAAAAGTTTTTATCGGCTCAGGCATACGTTATGATTTGTTTGATAAAAAATCATCTAACCCAGATGCAGACTATGCTGAATATATGATTAAAAATTGCGTTTCAGGTCGGTTAAAAGTAGCCCCCGAACACACAGAACCCCATGTTTTGCAAGCCATGCGGAAGCCAACCTTTGATAGATTTGTTGATTTTAAGATTTTTTTCGATGATGTAAATCGCAGGCTTGGACTGCGTCAGCAATTAATTCCGTATTTCATTTCGAGCCACCCAAGTTGTACCGAAAAAGACATGAAATTGCTTGCCGAAAAAACCAAGAAATTAGGTTATCGTTTGGAGGCCGTTCAAGATTTTACACCCACACCCATGACTTTGGCAACAGAAATGTATTACACGGGATATGATCCGTATACAATGAAGAAAATCTACTGTGCAAAAACATCGGAAGAAAAGCGTCGACAAAATCAAGTGTTTTTCGAATGGAAACAGCCTCGCACCTCGCACCCTATACCCAGTACCAAAACAAAAAATAAATAAATACCATGAAAAGACTCATTATTTCACTGATTTTTTGCGGATTTACCACTTTGGCAATCGCCCAACTCGAATACAAAGGTTATTCGGGTGGTATGTTTGTCCATTTGGGACACATAAAAAGTCATTCGTTCAATGTAATAAACACACAAGGCGTTGAAACTAACTACAAAATCAATAATGCTGTATGGGGTCTTGGTGGAAAACTCACACTTCAATATGGAGACTACCTTCGTTTCGGAATGGAAGGTTACAACTCAACAGCTACTTACGGCGATCACAAAAGTTCATTTTCAATAGGGTGGGGCGGAGTGTTGGCTGAAGCTTTTATCGCAGATCGTTTGGTGTCTTACTATGTTGGAGCAACGCTTGGCGGCGGACGAGTTAAAAACGTTGTCATCACCAAAAATCAGGGAAAACCAAATTTTCAAATATCCGATGATGTTTTATTTAGACGATATGGTGTGGGAGTTTTTACACCTTACATGGGTGCAGAAGTGAAAATCAATGACAAACTTCGGGCCGTTATTAAAATGGATTATATGTTGGGGTTTTTCAATGTTAAAGATGATTTTGGAAAAGGATTTCGTATGCATTTGGGTGTGATGTTCAGGACACAACAGGAATAAAACTAGCGTATTTTTAGATGAGATTGTTTGCCGCACTTCCGGTGATGAACGAGCCAAATGTTGAAAAAACCATTCAACAAATATTGGATCAAACGCAGATGCCTTTTGCGCTATACATTTGTGTAAACCAACCCGAAAGTTATAAAACCGATCCCGAAAAAAAACATATTTTTGAACAAAATCAGAAAACGATTGAAATTATTCGTAGGGGCGAGGCTTGCCCTCGCCCCATCAGGGCAACCGCAAGAGTTGCCCCAACGAAAATCCATGTCATAGACCGCAGTACCATAGGCTGGGATTCCAAAAACCACGGTGTAGGTTGGGCAAGAAAAATTTTAATGGATACCATAAATGAGGTTGCTAATCCCGAAGATATCATCATCAGTTTAGATGCGGACACCGAGTATCCGCCTGCGTATTTCGAGAGTATGAAACAAATTTTCGCTGGCGTGGATTTGCAATCCGTGCCAAGTTCTGTATCGGCACGGATTGCAAATCCGCGCCAGCGTGTTGTGGCATTATCCAATCCATATTACCATAAATTAACCGGTCGCGAACCTGAAGATCGAGCCATTTTACAATACGAAATTTACATGCGGTGCTATCATCGAAACCTTATTAGAATAGGCAGTCCGTATGCGTTTACGGCATTGGGCAGTGCTATGGCAGTTCGTGTTGATGCTTATCGAAAAATGGGAGGCATGGTTCCGAAAAAAAGCGGTGAGGATTTTTATTTTTTGCAACAATTATGTAAAATCGGAAAAGTTGTAACACAAAATTCGGTTGTTGTGTATCCGGCTACCCGCCTAAGCGACCGGGTGTTTTTCGGAACAGGCCCGGCATTGATAAAAGGCGTTGGCGGAGATTGGAACAGTTACCCGATTTATCCTCCAAAACTTTGGGACGAAATCGCGAACATCTACCAAAATTTCGAAACGTATTTTTCTCCGGAGGATTACCAAAAACTCAAATCCAATTCCAAAACGGAATCTCAACTTCAAAAATTTTGTCACGAAAAATTCGATGGACTTCGGATTTTGCAATATCTCAAAGCAAGACATCTTGAAAATCCACAAGCCGATGAAGCCGGTTTAAGAAAGAATTTAGAGACGTTTGGTATTCCGATAGTACTACCGGAAGATTTTTCGTTTAAAACGGCGAAAATTGAGTTTTTAGACGAAATTCGGAATGTTTTATTATATAAAAAAGGCCAAGAGTAAAAAACCATTTACCATAATACCCTTTACCCTTGACCTAAAAAACGAAATTGTAAAGCACTTCGTTTTCAGGGTGAATGATGGGATTCGAACCCACGACCCCCAGAACCACAATCTGGTGCTCTAACCAACTGAGCTACAATCACCGTATTTTGGGGTGCAAAGATACGAAAAAAAAATGAAATTACAAAATATTTTGTAATTTCATTTTTTTGTTTAGAAGTGCTTCGGGAACTCACTCGGCAGAGGAACCTACAACGGAGAATAAGGTTAACGCCGGTTTTTAAGCTCGTTTACTTCATCTTTTATGACTTCACTCACATCTATTTTCGCTCCCTTTAGTACATAAATAAAAATCGTGTCTTCTCTTGCATATGGGTTTACTCGCATGTCCGCTAAATAAACCGTGTCGAAAAAAGGAGTTTCTTTGGTTCGATTTCTATCCCTATCATAAGGCCATTTGACTAAAACGACATTCTCTATTTTTTTATCAAGCGGCACCCAATCTATATAGGTTTCATGGTAAGAATGAGCCCTTATGTTTTTATTTTTTGTATAATAATTTATGGCTCCAGCCTGCCCATAGTCATCGCAAAGAATTAGGATATGATCGAGATTAGGTAATTCGGAACAAATACTGTCAACTTTTTCTGCCAACGCTCTCCAACCCAGCATAATTTCAAAATCTTGATATAGAGGGTGATTATTGCCATTTTCTCTACGAAGTAAATCGGAATTTTGATGTTTTTGAACTTTATTCACAAAATATTCTGGGGTTTTATTTGAAAATATAACCACATTGTATACCGGTATAAAAAAGAGAATCGGAAGGATAATTAAAATTCCCTTTAGAAGTTTTGTCCAACGTTTTGTTAATATATGTCCAAGAAAAACCGCTCCAAATGCAATATAGATCGGATAAAGCCCCATGGCATAATAACTGTTTGCCCTGAAATAAATGAAAACAAACAGTGTGAAAACCATGACCCAAAAGAATGTTTTATAGTTTTTGAAAGGTTTATAAACTAACAACGCATAAAGGGCTGCAACAATAACAGGTAGCGAACCGAGAAAGAAAAGCAGTTGAAATTTTATAAAATCAAGTCTGCTCACATGATCCAATTGAGAACTTTTTAACTCATTCAAATGTTGAATAAAAGGAAAGTTGTTGTTGTATTGCCAAAGAAGATTGGGAAAAATGACCAATAGTGCTAATATAATTGCGAAATACAGTTCTTTTTTAGTCAATAAATTTCGGTGTTGAGTGATTAAAACTGCCGGTAAAAACCCAATAATGAGGAAGATAATGTTATACTTATTCAGAAATCCAATGGCAAATATCAAAGCAGCTATGTAAATCCATTTGAGGTTATTGGTTTTGAAATATTTGATCATAACCAAATAAAACATCGTCCAACATAGAACATCAAAAGAATTGGGTTGATAGTAAATATTCAGCAATAACAATGCAGAAAATAGTACACCCGTAGCGCTTAAAACCAATGCAAATAAACTCCCACCCAGTTCTTCAACTGCTTTCCACACAACCACAATGGTTAATGCTCCAAAAAGCGCGGGAAAGAATTTTATCCAAAATAGAGAGCCCCCTAATGTATGTATCAAATATGAAATCCATGACATAAAGGGGGGAACGGAAAAATACCCCCATGCTAAATGATTAGCTTGGTCAAGGTATAATAATTCATCGGCATGTAAGTCATAGTATGAACTTCTCAAAACATACTGAATTAAAAATTTCAGTATGACGAAAGCTAATAGTATTAAATTCCTTTTGGTTAGGTTGTCTTTCATATTTATACATAGGAGTATTTACTGTTCTTTTTTAGGATAGTTTTTTATCCCCCAAAAATATGCGATAAAATCCCTCCTGACAAGAGCCCTACAACGAAAACAAAATAAACCAACATGGTAATATGAACGATTAGCCCAATTACAAACGAAAAAAATGCAATGTTTCTTGCAACTTTCGAGGAATGCATAGCACCGTCGTAGTCGTGACCATGCCAACGACTTGAAACTTGTGCCGCAAAAACAATCGCAACTATGCCCAACGGCAAACAACAAAAAACCGTAACAACAACGGATTGCCACAAATAGGTTGGCGGCATGGGTTTTTTGTGGTGATGTACGGTTTTATGCAAATGCGTGCCGCATTCTTTGCAAGTGTCTGCGCCGGTTTCATTAGAATAACCGCAATTTGGACATTTTTTCATGGTGTATGTTTTTTAGAACTGTACAAAGGTACGAAAAAAAAATGAATTAGAGTTGTCATGTCGAACGTAGTGAGATATCTCATTGCTAACAGATTCCTCACTTCGTTCGGAATGACAACACGGTTACGCACCGACCCCGTGACATTGCTTATATTTCTTCCCACTTCCGCAAGGACACGGATCGTTTCTACCGATTTTTTTCTCAACATGAACAGGCGCGGTTTTTTGTGGCGCGGAGGTGCGATTACCTAAATAGTCCTCGCGAGAGGTGCGCATACGCGATGTGTCGGTGCGCTGCATTTTGGCTTCTCTTACGGAATCAGGATTTTGAGCGGGAAGTTTACCCAAACTCAAAAACGTACAAATATCTTTATTGATTTTTAAAATCAGATTTTTGAACAAATTAAACGACTCGAATTTGTAAATCAACAACGGATCTTTTTGCTCGTATGACGCGGTTTGTACGGATTGTTTCAAATCGTCCATTTCACGCAAGTGTTCTTTCCAAGCGTCGTCAATAATCGCCAACGTGATGCCTTTTTCGGCGGCGAGAGGCACTTCTTTGCCTTGTGTTTCGTAACATTTTTTCACATTCGCAACCACATTCAGCGTTTTTTTACCGTCTGTAATCGGAATTAAAATATTTTCGAAATTTCCGCCTTGATTTTCATACACATCTTTGAGTACAGGAAAAGCCTGTTCGGCAAGCATATCATTTTTGAGATGATAGGCTGCAAAGGCCTGTTGATACAAGGTTTCCGTGAGGTCGCCTATTTTATCGTTCCAAAGTTCGGTATCGCTGATTTGTGGCTCGATGCCAAACGTACGAATGGCATCCATCGTGAACGCTTCAAAGTCGCGATTTTCGCGGTGTTCTGAAATCATTTGCTCACTTGTGTCGTAAAACATGTTAGCGATGTCGATGTTCAAACGGTCGCCGTACAAAGCGTTTCGGCGTTTTTTGTAAATCACTTCGCGTTGCGAATTCATCACATCATCATATTCCAAAAGGCGTTTACGAATGCCAAAGTTGTTTTCCTCAACCTTCCGTTGCGCGCGTTCGATAGATTTGGTAATCATTCCGGCTTCGAGCACATCGCCTTCTTTGTGACCCAATCTATCCATCATCGAAGCAATTCGCTCGGAGGCAAAAAGTCGCATCAAATCATCCTCAAGAGACACGAAAAACCGTGAACTTCCCGGATCGCCTTGTCGTCCGGAACGTCCGCGCAACTGCCTGTCCACACGTCGCGAATCATGACGCTCTGTACCGATAATCGCTAAACCACCTGCTCCACGCACATCTGTCGTAAGTTTGATGTCGGTTCCACGACCTGCCATGTTGGTTGCAATCGTTACAACGCCTGTGCGACCTGCTTCTGCAACGATGTCGGCTTCTTTTTGGTGCAATTTCGCATTCAATACGTTGTGTTTGATGTTACGTTGCTTGAGCATTCGACTCAATAATTCGGAAATTTCAACACTCGTCGTACCAACCAAAACAGGACGTCCTTCATCCACCAGTTGGTTGATTTCATCAATCACCGCATTGTATTTTTCGCGTTTGGTTTTATACACCAAGTCGTTTCTATCGTCACGGATAATGGCTCTATTCGTAGGAATTGTAACGACATCTAATTTATAAATTTTCCAAAATTCGCCCGCTTCGGTTTCCGCAGTTCCCGTCATACCGGCGAGTTTGTGATACATACGGAAATAATTTTGCAACGTAATCGTGGCGTAAGTTTGCGTTGCAGCCTCAATTTTTACATTTTCTTTCGCTTCGATGGCTTGGTGCAAACCGTCTGAATATCGACGTCCGTCGAGGATACGACCTGTTTGTTCGTCCACGATTTTAATTTTATTGTCCATCACCACATATTCCACATCGCGTTCAAACATGGTGTAGGCTTTCAAAAGTTGGTTGATGGTGTGAACACGGTCGCTCTGAATAGCGTAATCCCGTAAGATTTCCGCTTTTTTCTCTGCTTTTTGATGATCGGTTAGATTTTGTTTTTCCAATTCGGCTAATTCTGCGCCGACATCGGTAAGCATGTATTGTTTTGCAGCCTCGCCACCGCCTGTTAAATAGTTAATCCCTTTTTCCGTAAGGTCGCTCGTGTGCTGCTTTTCATCGGTTACAAAGAACAATTCCTGATCCACTTCCGGCATGTGTTTATTTTGCTCTTGCATGTAGAAGTTTTCGGTTTTGAGCAACAAACTTTTCATACCAGGCTCACTCAAAAACTTAATGAGTGCCTTATTTTTCGGCAATCCGCGATGACAGCGCAACAATAATTTTCCGGCTTCTTTTTCCTGTGCATCCGTAGGCGTTCCCGACATCAATTTTTTCACTTCTGCCAACATTTGTGTCGCTAAATTTCGCTGTGCATTGTACAATTTTTCGATTTGCGGACGATACGTTTCAAATTCCTGATCGCCGCCTTTGCTTGTCGGACCTGAGATAATTAACGGCGTACGAGCATCGTCAATCAACACGGAGTCGACCTCATCCACAATTGCGAAATGGTGTTTGCGTTGCACCAATTCCGATGTATTTCGACACATGTTATCGCGCAGATAATCGAAGCCAAATTCGTTGTTCGTTCCGTAGGTAACATCTGCTAAATAAGCGTTTCGGCGTTCGTCGGAGTTTGGTTCGTGTTTGTCAATGCAATCCACTTTCATGCCGTGAAATTCGAACAACATACCCATCCATTCCGAGTCACGTTTGGCAAGGTAATCATTCACCGTAACTACGTGAACACCTCGTCCTGCAAGGGCATTGAGATAAACCGGAAATGTTGCGACAAGCGTTTTTCCCTCACCTGTTGCCATTTCGGCGATTTTTCCTTGATGCAGAGCAATACCGCCGATAATTTGTACATCGTAGTGCACCATTTCCCATTTGATGAGGTTTCCGCCTGCCATCCATTCATTCGCGTAATAGGCTTTTCCGTTGCGAATATTTACACTGTCGCGCTTGGCAGCAAGGTTTTCGTCCCAAGGCATGATGCTGACTTCGACTTCAGCATTATCGTTGAAACGGCGGGCAGTTGACTTCACAACCGCAAAGGCTTCCGGTAGAATTTCGAGTAGAATTTCCTCGATTTTTGTGTTTAACTCTTTTTCGAGTCGGTCAATTTGATCGAAAATTTCCTCCTTTTCTTCAACCGTGCAGGTTTCCTCGTCGGCACGTTCTCTAAGATGTAAAATTTCGTCTAAATCCTCTTGAAGATAAGTGTTGATACGATTTTTGAGTTCGTGGGTTTTGGCACGAAGTTCGTCGTTGGATAATTGATCAATTTCTGCATAAGCGCTCAATGTGGCTTCTACCAACGGGTTTATTTCTTTCAAATCTCGCGATGATTTATCGCCAAACAATTTTTTGATGAATCCTAACATGATGTTTCGTTTTAACCTGCAAAGATACGAATTTTATTTGATATTTTTGACATAATTTTGCAGAAAAATAGAAGGGGATGTTTCGATTCAGCTTCGCTCCACTTGACATGACGATGATTGTGTTAAAGGAAAAGGTGGAGAGGATTTGTGGTAAAGCCACAAATCCTCTCCACTCATTCCCACGACAAAGCGCTATGCTTTTTGTTAAATTTTTCTAAAATCAGTGTACCAATACAAACTCCACCGGCATAACAAATCGCCAACGAACATCTCTGTTACGCATTTTTCCAGGAATCCAATTGGGCATATTTTGTATGACACGAATAACTTCTTCATCACAGCCACCGCCGATACCTTGAATAATTTTAACTCTGGAAATACTACTATCACGCCCAACGACGAATGAGACATAAACGGTTCCTTGGATATTTGAATCCTGAGCCGCTGCAGGGTATCTTATATGTTCCCTTAAAAATTTTAAACGAGCAACTTCACCGCCCGGAAATTCCGGAGCCATTTCAGTAATTGGGGAAATAGGCTCCTCGTTTTTTGGTTTATCAACTTTTTTTAGGTGAGCAACCACAGCCAAATCTGATTTTCTATTTTGTGTTTCCAATGTTTCAAGTTGCGTTTTGTCAGATTTGGTAACGATTTCAATCACGTCACTTTCTGCAATTGGGGCATAATACTCCATTATAGGAGCACCGGTCGAAACTGTAACGTATTGAACAACGTTGTTAAGACTTATAGCAGACCTCAAATCAGTTTTATCATCGGTAAACATTTCTTCGTCTACAATCATAAAAAAATTTGAAAAGTCTGGGTTTTCTTCATATTCAGAAACCACAACGGTTTCCAAAATTTCAGATTTTCCTTTAAACGCAAACAAAATTGTTAACGCCAAGGCAACAGGGATAAACGCCAAATACCGAACTTGGTTCAGCATTTTGGCCGGTTTGGTTAATTGCATCATAATTCTTTGTTTTATTTTAGGGGGTGAATAATGGAACGGATGAACTAAAATTGGCTGTTTGCCGATGATTTTTCGAAGTAAGAGTTGGAAATATTGTTCGGGATTTTCATTATTTTTCAATGCTTCCCTGTCGGCTAAATATTCATGATTTAGACGCATTTCGCGTTTCAACAACCACACAAACGGATTGAAAAATTGCACAGCACAAATAGCTTCCATGAGCATCAGATCCCAACTGTGTTTTTGATTTACGTGCACACGTTCGTGAGCGAGCACCATATCTTTTTCAGCACCGTTTACCCACGTTTCGGGAATAAAAACGATTTTAAAAAACGAAAATGCTGTTGGAATATTTGGACTTGAAATAATTGTTGAACTTTCCGTCGGCAAGCGTTTTCCATTTTTAAAAAATGCCGCTAAACGCAAGATCCCAACAATTCCACGTCCTACTAAAAACAGGGCAGTGATTAAATATATCCAACCGATTATATTAAAAAATTGTGGAGATACATAGCGATGCGTCTCTGCGACCGCATTTTCTTCCGCGAAAACCGTAAAAATCGGTAATTCGTAGAAAAAATTTTGTAAGGGTGTATGCAATACGCCCTTACCATTATCAATCACAGCATTTGTCAAAATTTGAAAATTCAAAAACGGCAATACCATCGCAAATATTAACATGCCCAAAATCGCAAACCGCCGACTTTTGAAGTGCGTGTCGTTTCGCACCAAACCCTTATAGATCAGGTAAAACACCGCCAAAGATACGGCGGATGGGAGCATGTAGACTGTCCAAAATTCTGAAGAAAAAATATTCATGTTATTTGGTTATGAGTTATAAATTATGGGTTATGAGTTTGGGTATTATGAATACGATTTGGCAAAGCTACTCATCATTCATAATCCGTAACTCATAACTTACTTTTTTTTATGTTTCAAAGTGTCCAACAATTCCGAAATCTCTTCAATATCTTTCTGTCGAAGTTTTCCTTCTTCTGCGAAAAAGTTCACAATATTAGCGTATGAATTTTGAAAATACGTACTACTCAACCGAGTTAGCGAATTTGACAAATATTCGGATTGCGACACCAAAGGAAAATATTGATGCGCGTTTCCAAATTTTTTGTGTCCGACAAAGCTTTTTTGTTCTAAGATTCGGACAATAGTTGATACGGTGTTGTATGCCGGTTTGGGTTCAGGCATCATCTCCAAAAGGTCGTTTACAAATGCACGTTCTTTTTCCCAAAGCAGTTGCATGATTTGTTCTTCGGCTTTAGTTAAGATTAAGGTTTCGTCGAAATGGTTTTTTGTCATCGTTTTTTGTTTGCGTAGGGGCGAGGCATGCCTTGCCGTTACAATTTATAATTTCATGGCACAAAGATACAACTAATTTTTTAGTTTTACAACTATTTTTATAGTTTTTTTGTAAAAAATAGTTTAATTCGTTGATTAAGAGATAAAAAAAAGGACGTGTTCACACGTCCCTAAGAAATACAGTTGTTTTTTTTTACAACATTATCTGTTGTAAAAAGGATCTGTGAGTATATATGATAATCCGAAAGTAAACGAATTGTTGTGAACTTTCCGCCCTTTATTTGTGTTTTCTCCGTTCTCTTGAATAGCCTTAATTCTTGCGAGACCGGGCTGAATACCTATAGTTGCAATATAGCGACCCCATTGAGCACCACCAAATATTTGCCAACCGAAATCATAAGCCCTGTACGGGTCTTCTTTGTCAAAAAACTTGATTGATGTTTGGTTGGTTCCATCGTGCCAATTACCCCAAAGTCCAAGACTGACATAAAGTCCGGCACCTAAAATAACACGCCACTCATTGTCAACTCTGAAATTGAATAACATGTTAACCGGGACTTGCAGATAATTCAAATTCACGGTATTTCCAGCTGCTTTACCACCTTTATTAGCCAAAAAAATACCTGGTTGAATCGTAAACATTTTGGTTGAATACGTAGTAAGGCCAATTTGATAACCTAATTTAGTGCCGGCGGGTCTTTCTTTACCTTCACCTGTAAATTGCGATATGTTTCCACCAGCGCTAACCATACCAACCATTCCTCGTGATTTTGGGTCGGTTGTTTCCTGTTGTGCAACTGTAACTGTTGAATATACAACAGCAATAACGAGAATAAGAAATTTTTTCATGGTTTTATTTGTTTGTTGTTCGTGCAAAGATACAAAAAAAAATCCATGTGAGACAAAAAATTTTTTACTCCTACATTATTTTAGCGTTGTTTTTTCTTGCCAATGCGAATAGATAATCCGATAATCTATTCAAATATTGAATGTTGCGAAAAAAAAACGGTTCCGGATCAAGCTTAGTTCTTTTTCGAGTTTGAGGTTGAAGGATTTCATTGATTGGATCTCTCAGTGGTTGATAAGCAAACGCTATATTTTCCACACATGCAACTGCTAACCGCTCGGCACGTCGGCACACCGTGCGCGCCACATGTGCAAAAGCTGACATCACCGAACCGCGTGGCATCACAAAATCCTGAAAGGGTGGCAAAGCTTTGGAAATTTTATCAATTTCTTTTTCCAATTGTTCAATAACATCTTCCGAAATTACACGAGATGAAGCATCGAATTTGTCCCAATCCGTTGCAAACACAAGCCCTACTTGGAATAGTTCTTCTTGAATTTTTGATAAAAATTGTCGATCGTTTTCATCGGTACAATGTTCGATAACAACACCGATTTGTGCGTTGAGTTCGTCAATGGTACCGTATACATCCAAACGTGTATCGGCTTTCGAAACTCGCGTACCGCCAATGATGGAGGTAGTTCCTTGGTCTCCTGTTTTGGTATAAATTTTCATTTTAAAGCATGTTTTTTTGGTAATTTTTATACAAATTTATCACCAAACCATCGGCTAATCCGATTTTCGGTGCAATAATGTAATTGGATCGTATGGTTTCCATGATTTTTAAATAAATTTCCGACGCCGGAACAATTACATCTGCACGGTCTTCCCTTAAATTATAGACTTTCATGCGTTCAGAAACACTTAATTTAGAAAGATTTTTATACGCATTTTCAAATTGTTTAAGTGTAATGATTTTCTTTTCTTTATCGCCGAATAATTTGACGATTTTATTAATATTTCCGCCTGATCCAACGCATTCGATTTGTCCGAAATGTTGTTCAAATTGCATTAACCAGTCATTTAATCGTGTCCATTCTCCGAGATCTGTTGTTCCGCTTAATGAGCGCAATGTGCCGAGATTAAAGGATTGTGAGTTAATGAAACTATCGTTTTTTTGTACTGAAATTTCCGTACTTCCACCGCCAACATCAATAAACATGGTCATCGGAGATGTACTATTTGTACTAGTTTCGCCGGCTTCGCGAATGATTTCGGCTTCTTCTTGTCCATCAACAATTTTCACACGAATACCAATTTCTTTTTCTATGCGAGTGATGATTTGCGTGCCGTTTGAAGCTTCTCGCATAGCCGACGTCGCAACGGCATCATAACCTACAGCCTCATTTACCTCTATCATCGTTTTAAATGCCGACAAGGTTTTGAGCAATTTTTGCTCACGCTCGTGTGTAATTTGTCCATTCGAAAACACATCGCTTCCTAATCGGATAGGCACGCGTATAAATGCTGTACGCACCATTGTTAACGCACCTTTACTATCTTCAAAAATATTGACGAGCAACAAGCGTATGGCGTTCGAGCCTATGTCTATGGAGGCGAAAATCATAATTTGTTATTTCGTGTCCGTCATGTCGAGCGTAGTCGAGACATCCCATAGCGAGGGGATTCCTCGACTGCGCTCGGAATGACGGGGCTATCTTCTGATGTGGGCGTCTGTTCTAATATTATCGTATTTGATTTCATCATCATTTTTATAGGTAACGGTTACATAAATTTGTCCGCGTTCGTCGTATTTTTTCCAAACACCGTTGAGCCTGCCCATAGTGTAAAAACCTTCTTCCAAAATTTTGCCGTTTTCTTGATAATACACGTGTTTGCCATTGGGAAGCCCGTCTACATACGAGCCTTCAAACGTCAATTTTCTGTCTTTTAGAGAAAAATTTCTCCACCTGCCGTGACGTTCGCCGTTTTTGTAGCGACCTTCTGAACGCTCAAACCCTGTGTTGATGAACCAATTTCCATGACGTTCGCCTTCAATATAATCACCTTCGGCAATCGGTTCTCCATCGCTGGAAAATTCGCTAAATTTGCCGTCAGCCAAGCCATTTAGGTAAGTTTGAACGATGTGCTGTTCGCCGTTTAGATGATACCAAATCCATTCGCCGTCGTATTCGCCATTGTTGTTAAAATGTCCGACTTGCTCCAATTCGCCGGTTGGAAAATAAAATTGCCATTTCCCAACGCGTTTGCCATTGCGGTAGCGACCTTCGGCTTTAACGGCTCCATTAGGATAAAACTCTTTCCATTGATTTTGAAACAACCCTCTGTCATCTACAATTCCTGTAGCAACAGGCTTGCCTTCTTTAAATACCACACCTTTCACGATTTTGCCTTCTTCGTCATACTCGCGTGCAACACCTTCCAATTGTCCGTTTTTGTAAGTTACCGTGAGCTTAGGCATTCCATTCGGGTGATATTCTGTTCTCACCTCGACTTGCGCAAGGGTTTGTGCACTTTCCTCCAATTCGCCTTTGGTGAATTTCTTAACTTCGGTCAGATTTCCAAGCGTGTCGTAATATTTGAAATAGCCGTTTTTTTTGTCGTTGAGGTAAGTGCCTTCCATTTGTACTACCAAATCAGGATAGAAAAATTTCCATGCACCTTGTTTCCATCCGTTTTTATCACGACGATTGATGCGTTGACGGCTCACAATAAATCCTCTACGATATTCTGTAATACCTGTAATGACACCGTCTTCCGCAAAATCATATTCAATACCTTGTTCCACGCCTTTTTCAAATGGTGTGCGTTGTTTGATAGCGCCGTTTTTGTAAAAAACTTCACGCATTCCGGAAATTAAATCCGCTGTGTAAGGGGTAATGATGGTTTCATTAGCGGTATAGGTTTTGCTAGTACCATCACGCTTTCCGGCTTTATAAGTGATTTCAGATGTTAATTTTTGGTCGTGATAAAATTTCCAAACACCGTCGAGCAAATAATTTTCTCGATTGCCTTCACTGATGAGTTGGCCTTGTTCGTTATAGGTTTTCCAATAGCCGTCTGGCTTTCCTTTGCGCAAATAACCTTCGCTCGAAACCTCGCCATTTCTATGCTTGAATTGTGTAAATACGAAATCATCCGTCTGCGCCACGAGTACAACGGAAAACCACATTGCCAAAATAGTGAACAAAGGTTTCATAATGCAAAGATACGAAAAAAAACAAAAACATTTGGTAATTTCAAAAAAATGTTGTAACTTTGCACTTGGATGGGAGTGAGTTCTCGACAAGAGAACAAAGCCTCAACCCATACTCAGGCGATTGTTTTTACAGTTGCCTGTTTTATTTTATAATTTCCAATCCTTGTCTAAAATCTGTTCCCGCTCATATCGTGTGATGATATCATGTTTAATTATACAAAGCGTTTTTACATTTGGAGTTCTCAGCATTCTTTCGTAAATACCTCGTCGCAAATCACCGTCAGAAATTTCACTTTGAATTTCTAAAATGATATGGTCCGCTTGTTTTGAAGCATATCTAAGCATGTTATCTATAGCGGATTTTGTTGGCGTTTTGTTAACTTTATACTCTTGAAAAATATTTAATGTCACATTTTTTGAGTCAGGAGTTTTTAGATGTTCGGGACGAGCAAGCAAAACTATCGAATACCCTAATTTATTTGCTAAAAAGCAAGCAATTCTAATATTTTCAACCATTTCATTTTTACCATGTAGATTTGAGATTTGAACGTGTCCAAACCGTGTTTGGACAATTCGCCAAGTTTCGTGTTTTTTCATAATGTGATTTTTTATTCACACATATAACGCTCAACTTTCGATTTTCGTATATATTTTTCAAAAAAAATACCAAAATGTTAATAATTTCTCAAGTTATTAACAATTTTTTGTATCTTTGCAAAAAAAATAATCACAAAAAGCAAAACATTATGAACACAAACCTCGAATCCTTAAACCCTTCCGCATTTTGGAAAAATTTCCAATTAATTTGCAGCGTTCCTCATCCTTCGCATCACGAAGAAAAAATTCAAAACTTGTTGATGAAATTCTTTCAAGATTTGGGCTACAACCCGATGAAAGACGAAGTAGGTAACATCATGGTTTCCAAACCGGCAACTCCCGGCATGGAAAATTGCAAAGGTGTAGTTTTACAAGCGCATCCCGACATGGTTCCGCAAGCCAACAACGACACTAAACACGATTTTGTAAATGACCCGATCAAAGCCTATATCGACGGCGAATGGGTAAAAGCCGACGGCACAACGCTTGGCGCCGACAACGGTATGGGCGTTGCCGCTATCATGACCGTTTTCGAAAGTAAAGACTTGATTCACGGACCGATAGAAGCGCTACTTACAGCAACTGAAGAAGTGGGTATGGTTGGTGCAAAAGCCCTAAAACCAGGCATTTTGAAAGGCGATATTTTGTTGAATTTGGACTCAAGCAACGAAGGCCAAATTTATGTAGGCTGTGCCGGTGGTATTGATGCGTCTATTGCAATGAACTATTCTACAGAACCTGCAAATGGCGAGGCTTTCAACATTTCAGTGAAAGGTTTGAAAGGTGGACATTCCGGCTTGGATATTCATTTAGGACTTGGAAATGCAAACAAAATTTTCTTTAGATTTTTGCAAAAAGCTCAAAATCTCGGCGTTCGTTTAGCTTCGATCAGCGGTGGTGATATGCGTAATGCGATTCCTCGTGAAGCCAATGCTATTGTAGTTGTTCCGAAAGATAAAGTTGCCGAATTTAAAACGTTTGCAGAGAAATTTGCAGCGATTATTAAGTCTGAATTGGCAACGGCAGATCCGGGCTTTCAATTCTTGGTTGAAACCGGAAAAGCCGATCAGGTTTTCAAATTAGCCGATCAGCATAAATTGGTTGATCTCGTTCGTGGCTTGCCAAACGGTGTGATGCGCATGAGCAATGATTTGCCGGGTTTGGTCGAAACGTCAACCAATTTGGCGATTGTGAAATCGGAAAACGGTGTTGCAGAAATTTACTGTTTGCTCCGCTCGTCAGTGGATACAGCCAAAGATAGTTTGGCTGATATGATGGTGGCGATTTGCGATTTGGCAGGTGTGAAAATCGAACTTTCGGGCAGTTATCCGGGTTGGAAACCCAACATGAATTCGCCGATTTTGAAAGTTGCGCAAGATGTTTACAAAGAAAAATGGGGTAAAGTTCCGGAAATCAAAGCCGTTCACGCCGGTTTGGAGTGTGGAATTTTGAGTGCCGCTTATCCGAATTGGGACATCATTTCATTCGGACCAACTATTCTTGGTTTGCATTCACCGGACGAAAAAGTAAACATTGCTACGGTTGAAAAATTCTGGGAATTTTTGACATTGACGTTGAAAAATGTGAAATAAATCGTAAGGGCAGGTTTCAAACCTGCCCCGACAAAAAACGGAATGAAAAATCGAAATACTTTGATATTTCGATTTTTTTTTGTACCTTTGCAGGTTAAATGACTCAAAAACATTTGCAACACATATTAACCGATTACTCACAAATGAGTGTGGATAGCTTGATTGAACTGAAAAATTTGATCGAAGACTATCCATATTGCCAAACAGCACAGATTCTGTATTTGTTGAATTTGAGGCGTTTGGAAGAAGATACATTTGATACGCGGTTGCCTTATACGGCTATTTGTGTGAATAATCGTCAAAGATTGAAATGTGCTGTTGAACAAGTGGATGAAATTTTGGCGAAAGGAAAAAGTGTGAAATACGAGGTGACTTCGACTCCGCCCCTCGACTCCGCTCGGGGAGCGCTCAGTCACCGGTCGTTGAGCGGAGTCGAAACGACCGCACCGCGCATCCAGCACCAAGCAACGTTTCGAAACAAAACGATCTCGGAATTACTTAACCTACAAGAACCCAAACCCTCGGCAGTTACCCAAATAAAACTTCCAAAAACCCAAACTTCGGAAGATTTTCTGCTTGAACAACTGCGACAAGAAACGATGGCAAAAGTTAATGAACGTTTGCTCGAAATTCGCAAAACAGAGATGGTGGACGTAAATTTTTCGGAAACGCCAAAACATAAAGCCCTTATCGATAAAGTGATTGCAACTAACCCGAAAATTTCCAAAATGGATGAAAGTAGACTATCACATTGGAAAATCAAAGAAGAAAACAGTATGCGTGAAAACTTTGATGTAACAAGTGAAACGTTGGCACTTCTTTATGTGGCTCAGGGAGCACCTGAAAAGGCGCGTGAAATCTACAAAGCGTTAGGTAAAAAATACCCCGAAAAAGCCGAGCATTTTACACATCTCAGCAAACAAATCAAATCAACAAAAACAACAAATACAATAAATTCAAAATCTAATAATCATAAACCAAAAACAAAAAAATAATGGGACTTTACATTGCTCTTTCCGTTCTTATTTTCTTTTGCTGTCTCTTTTTAGGGATCAGCGTACTTGTTCAAAATCCTAAAGGTGGTGGACTTTCGCAAACATTTGGCGGCGCAGGAACACAAATTATGGGCGCTCGCAAAACCGCTGATTTTCTTGAAAAAGCCACGTGGACATTGGCTATCGCTTTGTGCACGTTGAGCATTTTTTCAGCGTTTGCCATTCCTCGCGGGGCAGGTGGCGAAAGCGGTATCAGAACCGAACTCACCGTTGACGAAAACCTTCTGCCGCAAATGCCACAAATGCCGGTATTTCCTGTGGAATAATTTGTCATGAAAAAAATCCTTGGTCTCGGGAATGCCCTTGTCGACATCGTTATTCAACTTGAAAACGACCGTCAACTTGACGAATTGAAACTTCCGAAAGGCAGTATGCAGTTAGTCAATTTGGAGCGTGCACAGCGGATTTTGGAATATTTCAAAACCTCGCCGTACACACTTGCGTCGGGTGGTTCGGTTGCCAATACTCTTAACGGAATTGCCAATCTGGGCGGAAATGCGAGTTTTGTAGGTTGTGTAGGAGCCGATAAATATGGCGAATTTTTCAAAACCGATATGCTTGAAAATGGTATAAAACCTAACCTTTTCACGGGAACAGTCGGAACAGGAACAGCCATAACATTGATGAGTCCGGACTCCGAACGCACGTTTGCGACTTATCTCGGTTCGGCGATTGAACTTTCGGCAAATCACTTATCGTTAGAGCTTTTTGAAGGTTACGACTATTTTCATATCGAAGGGTATTTGGTGCAAAATTACGATTTAATTCGCACAGCAATTCAGTTTGCAAAACAAATGGGATGCCGCGTTTCGCTTGACTTGGCGAGTTACAACGTCGTGGAAGAAAATTTACCGTTTTTAACGGAAATGGTCGAAAACTATGTTGATATTTTGTTTGCTAATGAGGAGGAAGCCCATGCCTTTTGTGGAAAACCAGCCGAAGAAGCATTGGCATATTTTGCAAAATACGCCGAATATGCTGTTGTGAAAATTGGTAAAAAGGGATCGTTAGTTCAGCATAAAGATCAAGTTGAACGTATCAATGCACCAAACGACATCAAAGTTATTGACACTAACGGCGCCGGAGATGCTTATGCAGCAGGTTTTTTGTTTGGATTGATGACTAACATGGATTTGACATCTTGCGGAAATTTGGGTGCTAAATTAGCAGGCGAAGTGGTGCAAGTTATAGGCCCGAAATTGTCGAAAAACGAATGGCAAAAAATCCTTAACAGTTTATGAATACAAGCCAAGCATACTATGCCGTAATTGCCGAATGCCGTGCACTTTTCGAGAAAAAAATGCGCGACTACGGAAGTGCGTGGCGTATTCTGCGCCTACCCTCGATGACCGATCAGATTTTCATTAAAGCAAACCGTATTCGAAGTATTCAGGCAAGCGGCATTCAGAAAGTAAATGAGGATATTCGTGGCGAATTTATCGCCATTGTCAATTATTCAATTATGGCACTCGTTCAACTCGAATTAGGCGATAGCGATAAAGCCGATTTATCGCTCGAAAAAGCCCTTAAATACTACGATAAATATGCCAAACAAGCCCACGATTTGATGATGAACAAAAATCACGATTACGGCGAAGCATGGCGCGACATGCGACAATGTTCATTTGTAGATATTATTTTACAAAAAATTCTCCGCATCAAACAGATTGAAGATAACAGTGGCAAAACCCTTGTTTCTGAAGGCATTGATGCAAGTTATTACGATATGATAAATTATGCTGTTTTTGCATTGATAAAAATGTAGGAGCACGGTCAACGTGCTCAATTGCAAACAGGGCAGGCAACCCATGCCCCAACAAAAATAAAACCCATGAAAAAAAACCTAAACCACACCATCATCCCTTTCTTTATTTTGGTTTCTACCCTTATTTTGGGTGTTTTCTGCGTGTATGCCAAAGACTTTAACCCGCTTTTTTTGACCACGTTATGTCTGTTTTTTGTATTGGCGATTTTATATCGCAATAACTTTAATAAAACTCTTGTAACCATTGCACGAACACTGGTTGGTGCGTTGTTTCTGTTTTCGGGTTTTGTAAAAGGCGTTGACCCGCTCGGCACACAATATCAAATTTTCGATTACTTTGCTGCGTATGGCACGTTGTGGGCAAACCCGCTATCTATGCCGCTTGCGTTCATTTTGATCACAACTGAATTTGTGGTTGGTGCAGCCTTGATTTTGAATATTCGCATTCCGTTTATGGCGTGGATCACCGTTTTGATGATGGCGTTTTTTACGGTAACGACATTGCTTGACGCTACCATTTACTCCGATAAAATTACCGATTGCGGTTGTTTCGGAAAGGCCATTACATTGACCAATTGGCAAACGTTTTATAAAAATATCGTGTTAAATATTTTAGTGGTGATTTTATTTTTTGGACGATACCGCATTCGCAACACATTTAGCCTTAAAAATGAGGTGATGATTGTTTTTGTAACAACTGTTTTATTTTTTGGATTTCAATTCTACAACCTGCGCCATTTACCGGTTATCGACTTTATGGATTGGAAAAAAGGTGCAAAACTTAACCCGCCGAAAACAGAGCCTGTAACCTATGTGTTCCAATACAAAAACAAAGAAACGCAAGAAATTCACGAATTCGACTCTAGAAATTTGCCTGCCGATATTGCCACAAACTGGGTATTTGTGGACATGCAAATCAACGATCCAAACCCGCCAAATCTCATGATTCCGATCTTCGATCAAAACAACGAATATGGCCAAGATGTGGCAAATTTTGTGGCCGATTTTCCGAATTATGTCTTCATTGTGGCGATGTACGACGTGCAAAAAGCAAGCTTGAAAAACATGAAAAAAATCTTTGCTTTGCAAGATTTTGCGAGAGAAAATAACTACATGTTTATGTTTTTGTTCGATTTGAATGTTACCGGCGAAGCCGTTGAAAAATTCAAACAAAAGGTCGGTCGTAGTGATTTGGATATTTTTTATTCGGATGATAAATCCATCAAGGCCATTGTTCGTTCCAATCCGGGATTAATCTTGTTGAAAAACGGTGTTGTGATTGATAAATGGGCTTGGCGTGATGTTCCTTCCATTGAAAAAATACAAAAAATAACAAAATAAAGTAGGGGTGCAAAATTTTGCGCCCAATAAGAATAAAACGACAAAATTATGGAACAAATTCCCTTGCACATAAACGGCATTCCGATTATTTGGATTATTTTCGGACTAACTATTCTCGCAAGTTGGTTGGTTAGTAATTCGTTGAAATCTAAATTTCGAAAGTATTCTAAAATCCCTGTCAATTATGGTTTAACCGGAAAAGATGTGGCCGAAAAAATGTTGAACGAATCCGATATTCGTGATGTAAAAATAACCTGTATCAACGGACAATTGACCGACCATTACAACCCCATTACCAAGTCCATCAATCTCAGCAAAGAGGTGTATTATGGTAGCAATGTGGCTGCTGCAGCTGTTGCAGCACACGAAGCCGGACATGCTGTGCAACATGCGCATGCCTATGTTTGGTTAGGTATGCGCTCAAATTTAGTACCGGTGGTAAGTTTTGCTTCGCGCTGGATGCAGTGGGTGTTGTTGGCGGGAATTCTGTTGGTACAACGATTTCCGGAACTGTTGCTCATCGGTATTATTCTTTTTGCGACCACAACCTTATTCAGTTTTGTTACGCTTCCGGTGGAAATCAATGCGAGTAAACGCGCTTTAGTGTGGCTTTCTGCGCATAATATCACGTCTCCGGAAAATCACCCAAAAGCCCAGTCTGCTTTGCGAACCGCTGCATATACTTACGTGGTTGCAGCTTTGAGTTCGTTGGCAGCCTTGTTGTATTATATTATGATTTTTCTCAATCGGCGGTAGATATCGTTTTGCTTACAAATATCATAAAATAGCGGGGGAATGGAACTATAATTTTAATATGAAACCAACACTCAAGTTGTATAAAAAACCAATACGCCATTCAACCCCAAGTTGTGCGTCTCTTATAGGATCATTAGAATTACCAAACTGCCAATATCGACCTTCTGCAATTTTATAATTATGCAATCCAATTTGAAATTGCCCTTTAATACCGATAGAAGTTCCAATTGGATAATAATATCCAATTTGTCCATAAAATGCCTTTCCTGAGAAAAATGTGGGAGATTTAAATGTGTAATTGTCGAATAATTTCTGTGAATTTTCATCGACCCAATTTAAGTTGAATGCAACTCTCAATCCGAAGTATAATCCGCTGCTTAATACATAATTACCTTCTATAAACAATCCATGTGATTTGAATTGTAAATTTTTTACTCCTCGATATGTAGCTTTATTGCTAAAAGTCGAATACCCAAAATTGATTTCTAATTGATCTGATTTAAGCGGAATACTTACTCCACAATACAAATCTCCCGATAAGAAATTGTTTTGCGACAACCCTCCTGTTGCTCCGATAATGAACTTAGCTTTTTCAGAATTTTTCTCTGTTCTTGTAGAATCGCTTTCTGCACAGAAAGATTGTTCTGCAAAAAACATTACTGCTAACAAGCAAATTATTAAATTTCTGTTTTTCATATTTTTTATTTTTATTTGATAAAATTATTTGTGCTATCAGGTTTACTGTGCTATATTGGAACGGGTTACAAACCGGCGCCAGCGGGAGTCTAATAGTTTTGTTTATTGACCATTAGACTTTATTTTTGCGGTACTGGTCATACTATAACCTATGTATCTAAAAGTTAATTCGTAGTCCTACTCCTTGAGATGTAACTCCGAAATTAACGCTAAGATTACCTTGTTGAGGCCGTATACCTTCATTGTAGACTTGCACGGCTTTAGTTGCATTTTTCTTGGCTGAATTGAATATCGGAATTGCTACAACTATCAAGCCTGCACCCGCTGCTGCTAATGCCCAGTTTGGGTCTCCTCCAGCAATAGCTACACCTAAAGGAAAACCAACAAGTAGACCACCTGCAAAACCAAACACATTAGCGACAGTGTTTTGAGTCCTTGCTTTTTGAATGAAATCGTAAGCCTGCTGATTGTTTTGCATTAAAGCAGGCACTTCTTTGAGAGTGTAAGTCCTTTGATTTTGCTCAAAAGTAAAACCTGTCCAAGCATTGTTTCTAATAATAAGAGTGTCTGTGGAAGTTTGTGCTACCACAGTGGTGCTTAACAACAGAAAGATTGCACAGAGAATTGTTTTAGTTTTCATAATTGTTTTATTGATTGTTAAATTTTTTATTTGTGGTATTGTGTAATGACTGTATCCAACGAGCACTTGTAACTGGTGCCGTGTCTAATCTTTGCATATATTCTCGCATTTTCTTGCACTTTTTTTATCTGTCTTTTTTCAATTTAATTTTCTGTACTTTG
>Ga0136643_10001971_pt1 | contig 26005 bp, 27 predicted proteins | sample TergutLab28metaG_FD_96883 | JGI IMG/M metagenome (GOLD analysis project Ga0136643, IMG submission 96883) | Labiotermes labralis P1 segment gut microbial communities from Petit-Saut dam, French Guiana - Lab288 P1 (version 3) (version 3) | ecosystem: Host-associated > Arthropoda: Insects >... | reverse complement strand
CCTTCTTCCTGGTTGTGTATTACAATTTTGTTTTCTAATCATCATCGCTGTCCCACGAGTAGCTAGAGATGTCTTCTGTCCACTGCAGTATAGCCCCGCCTGCCGCAGTAAGGCTGTCTGAATCCGAGGGTCGCCACTTCTCAGAGTTCACCGTTCTCGGTTTCTCACCCTCCACCGCAGATGCATCTGTAGTCCCTCGGCACAGTAGTGTACACCTTGGACTAGGGGATTTTTTTCGAGGTTTACTCCTCTAGATCCGCCGTGTTCCATTTAAACAGGCTCACCTCTGGTCGGATGCAGTTACTCACTATGCACATACGGTCTTGTGTGCAGGGAAGTGAGTGGCTGGTGCCTCAAGTTGCACTGCTGCCCACCTGGGCTGGTGAGGACCAGTGCAGGGTCAACCTCTTACAAAGGTACTACCTCTCCCATACCCATTGAGCCCTTATTATTATTATTATTATTATTATTAACTCACATAATTGTCATATCGCAGGCATCATAAAACTAATTCAGATTAACCTTCTGTTTTGACGGTTGTATTAAATGAAACTGTTTGTTCGAAACTTTGCAGGCTTGAAGCTGGTAATGGATCTGGTACCCAACCACTCCAGTGATCAACACATGTGGTTCTTAAAGTCGGTCACAAAGGAGGACCCTTTCACAGACTATTATGTCTGGGCTCCGGCGAAAGGATATGAAGATGGCAAACCGATTCCACCCAACAACTGGGTAAGTAACGCGCTAGGGGAAAACAAATGAGCTGCTACAACGTATCAACACATGTGAGATCAAAAACTCACAGACAGTTGTGTCGTTTTTCCAACTAACTTGCAGCCTTTCACTTTTCGAACTAAGCTAGTAACGGTACAGTGGACAATAGGCCAGATCTCCGAATTTCGTTCTACCTAGAAACAAGTAGGCCTACGTCCCTAATTTTATGTTGATTTGCCTTTCTAACAGCTGAGTGTGCTAGGAGGATCGGCGTGGGAATGGAATGAGGTTAGGAAAGAGTTCTACCTGCACCAATTTGCTAAGGAGCAGCCTGACCTCAACTACCGTAACCCTGCAGTCATAGAAGAGATGGCGGTGAGTCACTCTGTATTAAGCAAGGCAAGTTTTGTTGCCTTGTTAATCACAACTGGCATGTTCAGATAGTTTACCTGAAGACATGGTTATGTAATCATTACATAAAATGGTTAGCCAATAATGTCTGAAGGCACCTATGATCCAGTTAACAGAATATTCCATACAAACGGCACAAATTATGTACTCTTGCATACAGACAAGACGTGTAACCGCTGTGCTAACTTTCTCGCTCTAGGCTTTCATATACAGTGGCATGTCAAACAGTCAAAATTAATTTTTTATTTAATTTCAAAAAGCACCTGTAAGCCATCCAGCAGATTACCCGTAGGATAGTTCTAGGCCTGTACTCCGTAAGTACCAGCCTCAAAGCTCGGTCAAATTTCCCCTTATCTTCAGTCGCTCTACACAAATTCCGGGTGCACAGCTTTTCATCAAATACCATAAAATAACTCACTGATTAGACGCTTGCTTAACACTGCGTGGCCCGTACTCAGTCCCAGGGCAGTCTAAGTACAATACATGATGGAGAAAGTTGCACTAGGGCAGATATTTCCCAAGACCTTGCATGTTACCCGCAAGTAAATATCAGCAAACAACCTCAACCCACTGCTCTGTAGGGTGTAATGAGATTCTGGCTGGAGGTGGGGCTGGATGGGTTCCGCGTGGACGCCCTGCCGCATCTGTTTGAGGATGAGGCGCTGAGGGACGAGCCAATTGTCAACGGGACCACATCGCAGCAAGGGGACTACCGTGGACTAGAACACGTGCACACGTACAACCTCCCGGAAGTGCTGGGTGTCATGGCCAAGTTCAGAAACACAATGGATGCATATTCAGGGCAAACCGACAAAGTTCGCAGGTAAGTACTATGGCGTAAGGAATTTTAGATGCCTGATGGTTGACATAAACTGGCTCTAACACGAGAAGACATGTTTAAGAACAGGGAACAATGCCAAAGTTCACATGTTTAGTACCTACAATTTATGAGTTATCACACCAAATAGTTCATGCGGCAGGCATATCCTTATTCTCCATTTTCATAATAAATATTTTCATAAAAGTTACACAATTTTCAGGTACCTATAACCACATGTAACTTCAATCATACGTAGAAAAGTTCCAGGTGGATGGTCACGTTAGCATTTTTATGACAGTACGAAGATGGTATAGCCTGCAACATCATTATATTCAGTCCAAGTTTTATGAGAAACACATCAGTTACCATCAGTATTTCTCTCCATTTAAATGTGATGACACATGCAAGCTTACTTTGGAGGATCACATCTTGTGGTCAGCTGCTGGCCCCAAAATAGCACAATAAAAACACAAAGCGCAACAAACCACTAAAATACTGCGTTTTTCTTTTCCAGACTAATGATGGCTGAAGTGTTCGATTCAGTCGAAAAGACCATGGAGTATTATGGTGGCGATAAACATCCGCTGTCAGATTTTCCTTTCAATTTTTATCTCACAACTAATATCGGAATAGAATCTTCAGCTCACGACATTAGGAATACCATAGAACAGTGGATGAGTAACCTACCGGATTCGAAATGGGCCAACTGGGTTGTAAGTTTCTGCATAAGTAAGTTTCGAAATGGGTGGTCCCTTAAAGGAAGCGGAGTACTGACATGCATCGTTTCCATTAGAGATGATTGGGCCGGCCGTAGGTTGTTACAAATGCTGTTTCAAATCACAAGTTATACGATGTGGATCACGAATGATGAACAGATACAAATCTGGAAATTGAAGGTAGAGACTTTCTGTCCTGGACTGTGCTGGAGAAACTGAACAGCAACAAGAAATCTTAAAACAGCAAGCAGTCCAGTCCAGATTCTGAAGTACTCAATAGCTTGACATTTGGCTCACAAAGAGTATGTATAGATTATGTATCATTCCAAGAATAAACAGTGACTCTTCATGCTAACAAAGAAGTCACTGTTGTAACAAAGATGAGGAGTATTCTCTAGTTAGTGGAAACCAAATTTGAAATACTCTCCACAGCTGGGGAACCACTACCACGGGCGGGTGGCGTCTCAACTTGGAGGGGACCTGGTGGAGTGCCTCAACATAATCCTGCTTATGCTGCCTGGCACGGCTGTCACCTACCGCGGTGAGGAGTTAGGCATGGAGAACGCGCCAGTTATATGGGGTGTGGTACGAGACAGCACAACACCAGAGCACTCCCACAAGAAAAATTCAGGTAAAATACATTGGCTCCGGGTTCGAGTAGAGAAAGAGAGCGCATTAGTGAGTGAGTGAGTGAGTGAGTGAGTAACTTGAACGTTATGTAATGGCGATGTGTCTGTCACATCTGATTGCAGACGACACGTGGTCACCACTCCAAACATCACACAAGCCAACTTACTTGGAAAATTACAAAGCTCTCGTGCGGGCGCGACACGATCCGTCCATCATGTACGGGGCCCTGAACACTAAGGTTCTCAACGACTCTGTATTTGCCTTCACCAGGTACTGAGCTGTCTTTCGATCACCCAGGGTGCAGAAGTTTCTAATAAAGTGGTTCTAAAAACACTGAAGCACCATAAATTTCATTACAATCGCCAGCGTGAAAGTAATATTTTACAAGCATATATCCAAAATCAACGTCTATCCTCAAATATTTGCTTAACCACAAATAAGAGTAAAGACACTTCAAGACTATCCCTCGTTTCTACTCACAGCCGGCACGCTTAAGAATGTTGGCTAAGGAACGTTTCATACAAGAACAGGGTGAGCATAACGTCCTTCCCTGATTACAAATATTTATTACAAGAAAACTACTGTACGTGGAATACAAACATATATTTTTTTTTTAAATGTAACTCAATAAGTTTTTTTTACAACACATTAGTACACTTCAACATGTGAATGTGATCCTTTTGTTGCACGGAGAACGTCTAATCGATAATCAATTTCTTTCCATGTGTTCTCCAACATGTCTTCAGTTACTGTAGCAAAAGCATCTGTTATTCTTTCCTTCAAATTTGTAATATCTGGAACTGGTTTCAAAAACACTTTGTCCTTAACATACCCCCATAAAAAGAAGTCAAGAGGGGTGATATCCAGTGCATGTGTTGGCCAGGGTGTCGGACCATCTCTCCCAATCCACCTGTTTGGAAACGTTGCATCCAAAAACTGACAAGCACGTCAACCCCAGTGTGGAAATGCACCATCTTGTTGGAAAATTATCCACAGCTGAAACTCTTCTAAATGAGGTGCACCATCTTGTTGGAAAATTATCCACGGCTGAAACTCTTCTAAATGAGGTGCACCATCTTGTTGGAAAATTATCCATGGCTGAAACTCTTCTAACTGAGGTGCTACATAAAGTTCCCTTGTAATAAATGTTTGTAATCTGGGAGAGACTTTATGCTCACCCTGTACTTTCTAAATATTTAAATAAGAGTTTGTCATCGCTCCCTAGAGCTGGCAAAACGCGAATGGCTCTTCCCGAGCACAATCGCAGGAACAAGTTGTATAATTTAAAAATGTGGCACTGTTTTGGGAGACGGCATCGTTCCTAAATACTTGAACTTGTCCACATTTCTAAAGGATTTTATATCACATTCTGGGGACGACACACATATCCAATACTTTGTTTATCGGAGCTTGCTTCTAGACGTCCCTACTGGCGTCAGACTAGCTTTTTTGTTCTTTACCTTATTCGTTTCCATCCAATAACATCATCATAGGCCATAAGCCATGTCAAATTCAATCTCAGTCCCTTCCAGTATTCTCTAGGCTTCCCAATAACAAATTCTAAACCAGAATTTCAAAAAAAACAACAACAATAAGACATGTCCTTGTTTGGTATTATTTTAATACGAAATGCATGATTAGACACAAGTATTTAACTCTACAAACTTTTCTACAGTTTTATGCAGTTGATACAACACAGTTCAATTCGCCTTTAAATGATCGGGGTATTTAAATTTTTGAGCACTCTGTGTGAAAAACATATTATTTGAATAAAAAAGATACATTTATAAAATAAATGTCATTTTGTGTAAAATAAAACAGAAATTATGCAGCAAGTCTTCAATATGCAGTCAATTTCTTGTTTCCTAAATATATAAAATGAAATTTTTGGGGGTTTTTACATGCATGCGCGTTAGTGATGGCCCTTTAACGTTAAAAAACTGCACTGTCATTCCCACGCTGAGCTAACTGACATATCTGAAATTGCAGGTCGCAAGTGAAAAGCAAGAGCTACGTAGTGGCTGTCAACTGGAGCAACATTTCAGTGACGGTGGATCTGGGCGAGTTCCGTGACATTCCAGGAGCTGTTGACATCTACATCACAAGCGTGAACTTCAGTGGCGGCTCTTCAAGGACAATGTAAGTGCTTCTCACCTTCAGGAACGTTTCAGATTGCCAAGTGTGTAACAATTTTTTAGGTCTTGCACAACGTTCATGAGTTGGTGAAAAATTTGTGGACTTAGAAATGACTGAAACCTGTTTTGAAACAGGTCGAACTGACAGCCACATACATGGGTTCACCATGAATTATCGTGTATCAAATTATTTTTCAACCAACAACTGCTTACTGTAAATCGCCTAGATTACAGCAGCTTACAGGTCCCTAAATAGAACTCTTTTGGGTTTTCGGTTTCATCTTCTCGCGCATTTTATCAACAAGGAGGTCCAAGCAGGACGCACACAACTTACTCTTCTCGGAATATTTCGGTTTCCCCACCAATTACCATTCCAAAAATACTCCATACGCATATTACATAATCTGCTACCGGACTTTATACACTGCAGATATTGGCAAGACGGTAAATGAACTACTCAAATAACATATTGCATAAATTCGACTAGCATTATTATTGCATTAGTGATATGACGATAGACCTTCAACACAACTACACATACCTTTTGTCAGTCAAGTATCAAAATTATCACAAATTTTATGAGGATATATCCGACATATTTAATGCATAGGGAAGGTACAACCAACTAATGGGTTCTTCATAAAAACATTACACAATAATAATAATATACAACTACAGCTTGAAATTATGCAATATCAATGTAGGATTTAAAAAAACTGTGCTCAAACTCCTTATTCTTATTGAAAATTGTTGGACATAACCTTCCAAGCCTCACACCGCATGGAAAACCGTAACTGCCAACTCACAATATTACAAAAACGAGTTTAAAGCATTTAATACCTACACCTGTACCTGCATTCATATGCCTACTTCCAACATTCCGTTAGTTAACATTACAACCTAAATCCAATCAATACAATTTCATGCAGAAGTGTTATTTTTACATAGTATAAAACAATTACCTTAACAAAAGATGCAGACTGATAGGAAATTTGCTGTCGCACATCATTTCAGGATCCATACTGCAGCACTGGTGTTACTCCTCTGTCATACATTTTTACATACTCCATGTTTCTACTAGGCATACAAACTGCAGGCAACTTAAAAACACGGGGTTCGGTATTCTCTCTAGCTGGATAAGGTCCAAATTTCGTGAAAAACGATGACTTTGTTCAAAGTCTGAAAGGTGGAAACACACAAATGACATGTCGATCACATACCCTTAGATTAAAAATGGAAGCTTTGTTGCACTGGAGGTATACAACAATTGGAGTTATTTTAATAAATACTCAAAAATTAAACAATGAAGTTAGGTCCAAGGTTTAGTGCTCCAGTACTGACCATGTTTTTATGTTTCAGAACAACAAGTTCCATCACACTTCAAGCAAGAGAGGGAGTTGTTCTTACATATACACCAGAGATTAGAGATTGATTTTAAACTTTATACTACTTAATTCGACATGCTGTAATAAAAATCTCCTATTTATTTCACAAGATGTTCTCTTGCTTTCTTATGAGCAGAAATACTGAACTCCCACAATCTAATTTGAGGCCTATGTTTCATGAACTTCCCCTACTTTTCCTGCAGCCTTCTTTAATGGACATCATTTATCAGTTTTGGTGCGCCTTCTTTGCACAAAGGAATGAAGAATTGGGATAATGTGTGTGTGTCCATCCACCCACATGTTCCAATTTAGAAATCACTAAATGGATTGAAGTAAAATTTGGTATTGTGTGTGTGTGTGTGTGTGTGTGTATGGAGCGAAGGGGGGAACAATATTGAAAGATGCTGGATAAACTTTGGCCTGCACCGGTCCACTAATGCTTGAATCAAACATCATAATTTTTTTCCCCCCAAAAAAGAGCAACTTACAAAATCCTTATGCACAATCTACAACATGCACTTTGTTACTGTCTAAATCTTTTTGTTGTAAATTTTCTTTCACATGGTACATGTATATTTAAAGTAATATAGGTAGTAATTATGTATGCTCCTTTGCATCCTACTATTTATGTCAACAACAAAACTAATATGAACCACAGCTGAACTTTCAGTGTTACCCGCCCCCATGTTAAAAATTTTATCAAAATTGGGTGAGTGGTTTTGAAGAAGAAACCCATGCAGCCAGACATCTTACTTTCTACAAGTTAACAAAAGCCATTTTGGAATCTACAATTTCTGATCCATTTTGACATTACGTGAGATGTCTTGCAGTTCTCTCATTTTTTGTGAGACAAGGTTGACCAGCATATTTGAAAGGTTCTGGATTGAAATAGAGTAGATGGCTAACCTGACTAAAGTTTTTCTTTTTCCTTTTTCCATCCCCCCCAAGGGAAATTCTGCAATAGTGTTTTGAACAATATTACAATTGCTCCCTTTCACATCCTCTCCAATTCATTATTTACTAATAATATATGAATACTGTACAACCTTACTGAAACTAATGCTGCAAAAATTGAATCACAATTGAATAATACACATAGTAACACAGAATTTAAACTGGTGAATAGAAACAAAATTCCTTTACCTTCCTACCATAAACCTACCATATATACCAGCCAACTACCACAAATATAAACTTCAACTTTGATTTCACCCACCCAATGAGACACAGACTTGCTGCCTGTCTGTTCAAGTTTTACGGAAAACATGACCTTCACAAGGAAGTGAATAAACAGACCAAGATAAAAACCATACTCAATATTGCTACTGTCCGCATTTTTCCAATTAGTATGATACAACACCAAGAAAGACAAAATCAGTAAAAGGTCAGCTACCCACCAAAAACTTTAGGCAAAACAATGTGGATCTTGTTGTTTTGTCCATACAGTGGAGGATGCACTAATTCAAGAACAAATAAATCAACCTGCAATTACAGATGCTGGCTCACTGAAGTTACAAGTGGGTTAAATGAAAGGTGTAAAGCAACTGCAATAGCTCATGTAGGGATCAGATGAACTGATAACAGAAAGGAATTAGTCACACTTGGCAACATAAATTTCATCAAAACCACACATGGAATGCTGGGAAAAATGGAAATGTCACCGGAACTGATTCAGTAATGCAGGAGGGGACTATTTTAAAGGGGACAATGTTTAACAAAATTTATGCGATATGTATGATGTTTTATTTAAGCAGTTCAGAACTTTTTGAACAGACCTCATACACTGATATTCACAGTACAAACATTCAAAAATGTTTTATATCTCACGGTGGAAATATCAGCTGTATCCACACAATACATTTGAAAAAAAAAAAAAAAAAAAACAAAAAACAAAAAAAAAACACACTTTATCAGATGCTAGTCAGGACATTGGCATTTATGTCAATAAAGAGTAAACAATATTTTGTATATAGTGACGCCTTATTACCACAATGAAAATAATGAACCTGCTACAAACACAGCACATACATCTTCAGAAAATGGAGTAGAGGTCAAACATCTGGGAACAAATCTTAGTCAGTTATGCTGTGCAGATTCTTATGACAAGAAGGATATGAAGTTTGCTGTATCACTACAGGCTGTTCAGCATCTTCATAAACATAAATACAACATTTTTAAAACTCGTTCATTCTGTAAAATATCAGTCACTGAGTAGCACCTAAAAATGCTATAGTCCTGCATGTCTATATAAAAAGGAGAGATTATATGTATTATGGTGACCTCAAGAGTAATGACTTTCATAAAAACTTTACAGATTTAAAGGACACTCAGAAGATGCAGAGAAGGCATGGAATGTCTAAAGTATGACCCTGAATACCAGTGGCAAGCTGTAGTTGCATGCAACACATAATAAGATTCATTTTTCTCCAAACAAAGAGAATGTGCCACATATATACTCAGCATACCAAGGTACACAACTTTATAATAAGGGATATGACGGGATACTGAATACAGTGAATGTGCTAACTGCTATGGTCCAAAATTATCACTTCAGTGACATACACCACAAATTTCCCCTGATGTCTCTTAATGTGCAAATCACCTACACAAACACTGTACATTTCAATGGAAATTTTAAACACTTTTCTTCAAAGGATGATGTTCAGAAAACAGAATGTTTTACAAAATAAATAAATACCCTTGTCTCTGCATATCACACTTAACACTTCATTACAATGACCATGCGTCCATCCATGTCAACTGATTACTAAAAATAGCATAACATGATTTAAAGGGCAATTTCAATGCCATTTGCTACTACAAGATTTGGAAATTGCATTAATTAAAAATTACACTTCACAAAATAAACATAAAAGGTACTTAAATCAAGAATGCAAGACAAAAGATGGTCCGCAGTACTGATCCATCAACCATATCAAAGACCTACCAGATTAACAGTCAGTTTATAAACTGCTGCACAACATGGGGGATCATTTGTAGTAATAAGCACCACCTTCTTGATTTCAAACTTTCACCGTGTTCTGAATGTTGTATGCTTTCTTCTGGGTAATTCCCGGGTGTCTGAATTCTATATGACGTTTTGGAACACTCTGTCTGTTCCAAAACGTCACACAAAATTCAGATGCCAGGGAATTACCCAGAAGAAAGCATACAACAAGCACCACCTTACCTTGTAAATGAAACCAACTTGGTGTACAGTTTATTTTTAGTGTATTTCATCAGTTTTATTTACAACCTCTACATGTTTCGGACCTCTCCAGGTCTATCATCAGGAGGAACAACTGTATTTATGCGACACTTGGTACTTGTTATTCCGTACAGCTGTAATCTGTATTCTGTATATTCTGCATACCAGGCAGTCAGCTATACAGAATAACAAGTAGCAAGTGTTGCATAAATACAGTTGTTCCTCCTGAGGATGGACCTGGAGAGGTCCAAAACATGTACAGGTTATAAATAAAATTGACAGAATGCACTAAGAATAAATTGTGCACCAAGTTGGTTTCATTTACAAGATTATATAGAGATGCACGATCAACAGAATATTTATTTAAAAAAAAAAAACCACCAAATTACCATTTGTTTTCCTTGCAGAATATCAAACAAACCCTGTTTGTTCATGAGAAAAATGGCATCTGATAACCCGAACAATATACCTTCTGACCGTTACAGATGTTACATTTAACATACAGTCGAAATACTGCTAAATGAGTGTCCATAACAGCATGAAGAACACTATAACGTATATTCATTACATACAAGTGGGCACCTGGAAATGTATAAATTACTCCTAAACATAAGCACTGAATATATGTGGTTATCACAACATAAACAGTGGGAACACACAAGTTTAAGGGAATTCATGTGAATTATACTCTCCAATTTTAACTCTATCCTACAAAGTGTAACAAGTCATTGCATCTACTACATTTTTGTAGGCATCAAAATGAAAATATACATTTCTTAAAAACACCACAGCAGCGGTTAATACAATTAACTTTAAACAGATGGCACTGCACAGTGAATCAAATTCTGCTACTATTTCGAAAATGGGTGAGCCCTGCAAAGTGATTAATATAACATGTTTTCTATGACTGTACTGCTCTGTACTTCCACATAAAGGAATGGGAACATAACATATGATAGAATGCAAAGTATTCTGTATACCAAAATAGCAATCATGTTTAGAATAATGTAAGGCAACAACCATCCTTTGAACATTACAAACACTTAGGCATCAGTCTCTAATATAAAATATACCAACAAAACAAATACAAATAACAACTATTACAGTGTCTTTCTGTTACTCAGTACCAGCATTGTCAGAATAAATATTCAGTCACAAAAGAACCTTAAAAGTGTTATCACATAAGCTATACAAAATGATTACTGGGCAATTTTTTTCACGCCTTAGGTCATGGATTTCATCACAGATTCCTATCATGTATTTTCTACGACATGAGTGCCTAAAAAAATAAAACAAATAGTTATTAGTATCTGCATATTTAAGGGTGGCAACAGCTGCAGCTGCAAGAAAATATGAATGTGGTGTCTGAGGGGAAAATTTGGAATCAGGATGGAGTATCTGCAGAGTGTGAAGAAGAAATGTGGTTTCAGTGTGGAACATAGCAGTCCAAATAGGAATCAGAACTAGCCCAACAATGTTAAAATCTTTATGCAATGCCAATAACACATACAGATTTCTCTGTGTTCCTCAAATCTGTGGAAATTGCTTAAGGTAAATGGTAAAAGTTTTCTTGAATCCTCCAACTTTTGTTATCCTTGCACTCATTCAATGATGGCTTAAAATTGCACATGTTCCTTATAATAAAATGTACTTTGTTACTGCATTCAGAAAGTTGCAACAGACACTCCTGTACAGTGCTGAAATGTTCTGAGAACCGCAGTAACTTCATGCAACAACTTGGAGAAACATCAGGATTCAACAACCATTTAATTCAAGAACTTCCTGGAATGTAATGAGTACAAACAAAGACTCAATAACATGGAAGTTCCAGAATATCACTGATGTGATTGAACATTCCCTGTTTATCAGCTGAGGTGGTTAGCTTACCTTTCAGTAACTAATCCAATGCTCTTCTGGAATTCTTGTTGGGTCAAATCCAACTCAAGATTTGTAGCCAATGTTTTTATCACAGCAGACTCCACGTTCAGAGCCAGAACTTCCACACGAACTTTAGCAGAGAGACACTGAAGTCTGCTGGACAAATGTGACATCATCTGCACCAAACAGAGCAGATTAATACAGACAAAAGTGACTCACTGAATGAATGTTCTTGAAACTTACTTCTGTGGGATCTTTACTGACAAAATTGCTGATAAGTGCAATCTAGATAGACCAAAATAATACAAAGGTCTCTCTTACATTCAAAGCAAAACATCTTGTTCAAAATTTACTGCATAAATAAATGTTTCTGACTAGGGACCCAATGTGATATATTACATATATCAGATTTTCATGTTTAAGAAACAAGAACTTGCAGATTCCTCATATGGGAGTTTCACACATTTAACCCTTCGCACAGCAAGTCACAATGGGTAAACATAACACAAACATAAGCAGTACTTCTCAAATTAAAAGTTATGGTATATGAGAGTGACTTTAAAATTTTAGCATTGTGATATCCTCACACTAATCTGCTCAAGTCAATACTTTTGTTTCAAATGTCTTCAAACAAATTTCACAATACAGCCAAAATAAATAACAAAACAGACAAAATAAGAATACGTGTGATTTCAAGCTTCTGCCATGAAGTAGCTGAGAACTGCGCTCTTCTGGGTTATTATGCGGCGAGTAATGGTAATTTCCACTGCTTGCTGCATAACAACACGGAAGAGTGGAGCTCTCAAAATAAGAATAAATTACGTAGTACTGAGACTAAAACATATAGCCATCTATGAACTCCATTTAAGTGACAGGTGTACAGGCACTCTTTCATCTAAATGAGATACTTACCTGTGTTATATTGTTTGTTCAATGAAAGTGCATCCTTCCATTTGCAATTAGGTAGTATGACAGACAAACAATATTCCGAAACACCAGCATTTATAAAGCTAACAATGTGAGACTTGGGACACTAGTAGGATAGGTAATGCTGTATAATGTATGTGTGTCTGTGAACTATGCACAAGTGTTTCAGTGCCCTATAAAAAGAGACAGAGAAAGAGTGAGAGACAGACAGAGACACAAAGAGAAAGAAGAATGGACAACAGGAGGAAGTATTTGTTACTCCTCTTCTCACTGTATAACCACACCAACAGCACAGTTTGCTGTTGTATTTCTAATTGCAATGTTGAGATCATTGTCATGGGCTTTAAAATGCTATGAACAATGTGTACATGAAAAAGAAGTACTGGAATGTTTTTAGAAGGAGTCTACAAACATAAAAACACTGCCATGTCAAAAGGGAAAATAAAGCTAGTTAATTCACAATGCAACCTTCTTAACAAGGGAGTACTAAGAGAATAAAGCACACACAATGTCAAACAGGTATATAATTTCAAGTCTTCCTATTTTTTACCCATAAATTTTATTTCCTGTATTACATGATGTATACAGTGTCTACCCAAGGTCACTGAACACATACACCTACGTTGCGACACTAAACAGGTGATACATAAAGTCTATCCAGGTTGTATGACAGCAAAACTCTGCACTACTACAAGCAACTACTTAAAAAGAAACTGTGTATGAACAATTATGCAGTCCAGCTAATCTTAACAATTAATTTATTTATCTCCATATTTAACCAACTTGATGCACAAAATTTGTTTCACAATAAGTTTTATTTCATGCCTCTACATGTTTTGAGCACATGTGCTCATCATCAGGAGGTCAAATTGCATTACACAGCAATGCTATTTTGACCTCCTGATGATGAGCACATGTGCTCGAAACATGTAGAGGCATGAAATAAAACTTATTGTGAAACAAATTTTGTGCATCAAGTTGGTTAAATACTGAGATAAATATACTAAGATGCACAGTCAACAAAACATCAAAACTTAACAATTAATGTCCAGGACAGTTAACATTTAAATCTAACCGATACTGAAAACATAGTATGATTCAATACTTTAAATTTCGAACAATACAGTCCTCTTTTTTCCTGCTGCATATAAGGGGTAAATTTAACTTCATTTTTGAAGCTTCCATGCAGTTTCAACTAATTTCAATAAAGGTGATCATAAAATGCTTTTAGATTCCACTAAGTAGAGTGCTGTGAGTGTTTGGTATCCCTGTTATCATTTCAAAGTATTGTAAACAGCCAACTTACCTGAACTTCGTACCTCTTCCGAATGCTGGGTGAATACTTCTCCCCTGTGAGAAAATTAAAATTCACCAAAGGACTGCCACCTACTGGATCAGCACTTGCCATTTTGCACTCTGATCGTGTCAACATGCTGTTTGCTTCTGCAGTCTCACCACTGCTCTTAAGCATCTGCTGCAGGAATTCCACCAGACCAGCAACTTTCACCTTCCTCTCTTGAAACCTACATCATATCCAACAATAATTAAACAAATACACTAATGGGGTATGATGGGCAATACACAGTCCCTCCTATGTTAGATAAACCATTTACATCTATAAATGATTAAGTAAAAATACATGTAAAAATACAGTATATAATTTTATTGAAATGAAAGGCAAGAATCCTCAGTACAATAGATACTGCACGATTCTGTCACTACTAACCTGTCCTTTTCCCAATTTCGAACCCGAAGAGTTCCAGTTTCTATGTCCTCTAGAATCACTATGTAAGGCACCAAATTCTCTTGGCAGTACTCCTGAACTTCTTCCAGACTCTGAACACAAAAAGAATAAAAAGTCTTGCTTCATTACCTCAGGAAGACACAGTTCTAAAAGTAATTTACTGTTATATACAGGACAGAATACTCAACTCTGCTCTCCTAGTGCTTGATGCATTTCTTATTGACAGAAGTTACATAGGATCAGAATCACCTGTGGTATGCTGATAGAAATTCAGTGGTTATTTAGCATAAGATAAAACTGTAAGATTAGCATTACAAACTGGAAATGATAGTGGAGGAAGCAGATGCATTAATTTCAAGTTACTACCTTGGCAATTGACTGGAATGGCTGGGAAAACCCAAAAGAGTTGGTGTAACTGTATAAGCCATGTTCATCAATACTGACAATGAGCCACTGAAGCACTCTCTGAACAAAGCAGATAATTACTGTAGGAGCAAAGCTACAGTACAACATGGGCTCCAAACTGTGATGGAGCCTTATTACTCCCACAGTCACAAGGCTTGGACTCGGACATGGGAGTAAATGCCCAACTACCCAATGTAAGGCAAGTTAGGAAAACAGAATCAAAATAATGAATGCCTAACTGCATCCTTTCATTATGAGTTTCAGAATGACTACATTCACCATTGAATTTTCAGCATCTCACCCTTCATACAACTGAAAAGGCAAAACTTTGAGAACCTGAGGAATACCATACTCCTGATTTTTGTTGGCAGTCCACATGTTAATGGGCCCATCTACTGGTCACAGGACTCCTCAACCATCATTGTCCTATCCATGCCAAGTCTGTAACAAATAAGACTCCACCCACATGCCGAAGTTTGCAGAAAACACCATCAGTCATACACAACATAAACCATCAGCTACTATGCACCTGAAGGTTATCCATAAGAGAAATTTTTATGCCTGCTGTCCACAGTTCCCGGATCACAGCTGCCTTCTCTTTCAACATAGACTGAAGACCATAAGAACACACCACAACATCAACATCTGGTGTATAATTCTCATCTTGTAATGCACATACTATCTTATCAAGTGAGATGCTGATCCCAGCTGCTACTTGATTTACTTCCTTAGAGGCCATACCAGTCATATCTAGTGTCTTCCTGTAAACAGAGCAAAGGGCATTCACTATTTTAAGACTAAAATTAATTTACATTACACCATATTTACCCAAATATATAATCCTCCATTGACAGTCTCTAACTATAAGGAAAATACCTGTACAGAAAATGTTTAACTTTGTGCAGTATTATAACACAAACCCAATATTGCAGATGATGAATTAGACAAAAAAATTCTTAGTTTATATACAGATAAATATAGTATATAAAGACATTGGTTACCAGAACTCTCCTCATGGCTGGGGTGTGGTGTTGACCACCCACCCCCATATAGCATTGATGTTATGAATGAGTACAGCTATACCTCTATTCCCTGCTGTGTCTGCATGTTATGGAAAGACTTTTACCTCTGTGGTGCACAAAGATTCAGTTCATAACCCACAAAGAACATAGTCTGCTTCCATTAGACAGGCCAAAGATTGAATGTTTTATAGTGAACACATATACAGTGTGGCCAAAATGCGGGATTTTTAGTGTTAAATTTGGTAGTACATAATTAACCACTATGCTTTAAAGAGTTAATCCACTCTGGCTGCTCTCTGCACTAGCAATTTCAATCCTTCACTAAGCTACTTACATCTCCTTTGTCATTGCACTATGAGAAACTACATTAAGAAGAGTATGGAACATTTAATTTTGTTAAATTCTATTGCGCTAGTCACAACAGAGTTGAATGCCTGCATGGTTAGATGTTTTATTTGACTATTTTATAAAATTTATCAACTGCACAGGCCATATAGCATCATTACAAGTAATAAATCAGTTAGGATAAGAATGGAAATATTGATGGTATATTTAAAGAACTGATATCAATATTTTGCCAAAGATTTAAAAAATCATCAAAAATCTAAGTCTTGAGAGTTGTTGTCCAGACTGAGATTTCAGCCCAGCTCTCTTCAATATGAAGCAGGGCTGCTAACCATAACACTGTCATATTCTGATTACAGCGCCCCAGTATTGAACAGCAGTTCTCAAGCAATTGACATTAGTGGAACATTCTATGCATTAATGACTTCCAAAGACTAAAAATTTATTTCCTGGAAATTACTGGATTAGACTACAGGCTGGATGGACCAGGGTTCAATTCCCAGCAGTGATAAGAAGGATTTTAATTTTTCCAAGAACACCCAGACCAGCTTTGAGACCCAATCAGCCTCCTACTCAATAGTTGTCAGGTTCTGGGGGGAGGGGGATAGCAGCCAGTGCATAAGATGACCAGCCACCTACATCTGATGCTGTGATTAAGAATGGGTGAAGCTATTTGTATACCTCTTCACTTCCAGCATATTTTCATGTCATGAACAGGGACAACATTACCATTGTTAATTTAAAAACAAATAAGAGCCTACCGGAAGGTAGAGAGCATGTTATCATATCTCCCGCCTGCTGCAATAACATCCAATCCACTTCGCCTTCGCTTCTTTTTTAATTCACACAGAAACTGACACATCATACCAGAGTACTGTTGCACATTGTACACAAGCCCTGGGGCAACGACGATAGGACACTGCAACATACAGCAGTAAGGATAAAAAGCCTCTGTAAGTTACATTGTTGAGTGGCACATTCACAATACCATACAAACATAACACAGTGCATCAAATGTATTGTTTAAGATGATCTGCTTCATAATGTTTATAAAATGCAATCACACAATCAATTTAAAAATAAAATACTGGTATTTATGTTACTTTTGCGAGGAACATCACACACCACTGATCATGTTCTAGAGCAGAAAAAAAAACTGTTGGAGAATCAGGCTGCCATCTCAAACACATAACATAATAATGTATGAATTTATAGCATTAAGAAAGTGTTTTGTTATACAGCCTTCAGAATGATTACTACAGTATTTCAAATCATTACAGCAAACAGAAGAAATAATTGTGCCACACATAAAGCATTCTGCATTACAGACTGAAATATAAAAACTGCTGCACATCACACTTTTAATAACTTCCCCAGTCAATTTATATTTAGGTTGAAAGAAGGAGGATGAGATGGGCTGGACATGTGGCATGCATGGGGGGCAGGGGAAATGCATCATAATTGTGGTTAGCAAAGCTTGTGGAAGAGATCCTGTAAGAAACCTGGATGTGAAAAAATAACAGCAAAACTGATCATCAATTATTTGAGTGTCATTAAGTGGACTGCATTCAACTGGCTCAAAGCTGGAGTCCAGCTGTTGGTTTGTGTGAATATGATTATGAACCTTTAGGTTCCATTAAAGGAGGACATTTGTTAAAATTTGTGGTATTCTGGGCTGTGATGTTATGTAGTTTGGTGGCTAGGTATCTATGTTTCTGGGAAACCTGTTGCCTACATTTGAGTCTCCTACTTTCAGGAGGGGGACACTATCACATTCCAGAAAACCATTAACTTCACATTCAATGACATGAGAACCTCAAATCACAGGGAATTCCATGACTAACTACACGAGAACATTCCACAGAAGATTCTGATAATGGAGTTAGTTGAAAAGTAGTAGTTAAAGGTTTAAAAAATATGTATCAACTGTTCATGTGTAGGAATGAAGTACTGCAGCTAGATCGACAAACTCCAACAATCAGCCAAATACTGATGGGACCCCAACACCTAAAGTATGAATGTTTTCCCAAATTAACTTCACCTGATTGAAAAAGTAAAGTGCAGTTTCCAGCATCCATTCTTCTGGGATGTGACACTGTGTCAAAAGGTCTTCTGGGACCTCTCAACCCTTCAAGATGAGACTATTTCAATGTCTCAAAACAATGGGAACTAAAACCCCAGTAACATGGCATCACATCCCCAAAGAATGGATACCTCAACCACACCAATGCAATCATCTAAAAATTCACAGTGTAACACCCATATTCTATGTATTGAGGAACAAAAATTTCAGGTCTCTAATGAGAAATGCAGTTACATAACTGGTCATAATTCTCAGGCTAAACCTGCAATGTCCACATAATACATGGACCAATTACACATATGAACAGAATGAAGAATATCCAATTACCTTCACTCCAAGAGCTTCTGCGTTGGTGATAATTATTTCTAATTCATGAAGGCCTTGCTTGGCTAATGATGCTGCCTCACCATTCCTGTTGGTGATAACACGCAATGCACTAGCTACTTTGGAAATTGGACTCTCCATTTCAGTAAAACTAAACAATGTAGCCATTGCTTGGTCCGTTAAACAAGGACTGATTAAATGCGTCTGCATTTGAAACTTTGAGCTTTTCTCAGCCTGCCAACAGTGTAGAAACAATAGCCTATTAACAACCACAATGAAATACTGAGTCTAATGCATGAGGCAAGATAGCATCCATTCTCAGCAATATCAAGATACAACCATGACCATTTAAGAAAATCTAGCCTTTATATTTTGAAGTCTTCAGTATCAAAGGGCATGAGAACGTCAACCTCTAAATATTCTCTGTCGATCCCACACATCATGATGTAAGCATAAATAATATGAAAAATTTTAAGGAAATTTGCACCTCTGCAAATTTAAATGGCCACTGTAGGCACTTCAAGTCATTCAAATGTAAACACAAGGGTTAATGATACAGGAATGTTCATCTGACTTTGGTGGTTCAACAGATATTCCCATACAAAATGTTTGCAGACTATTAATTTAATATTTCCTGGTGAAGGCAAACCTCACCCTGGCCTCACTAAGCAAGGTGTAAATGTCATGGTACTTCTCTTCTGCTACCCCACAGTGCATCAAAATTGCTTTCAAGAGAGATGCATGATTCAGACGAAACAGGCAAGTTTTATTCTGGAGGCTGCGGAACTCGTTCACAACTTCCCAAATTACAGAAAGTAATTCAGCTTCTGCCATCAGAGTTCCTGTAACAAGATGATCATACAGAAATGCAAAGTCACTGACCCTCATCTGTGTACATTACAGCATACAAGTAAAATAAAACTACATAAAATGCAGAACGATTTTGTCACACAATAGTAATGGTAGCATTACATCAATATATAGACCCAGAGATGAGATTTGTGAGCAGCCTTAATATAAAAAAGGGTCAACAGATAAAGAAAGAGGCTCCATGTGAGAAGATTGAATTTTAAGATTACATTAGATGCCTGAAAAATGTGTGACACAGCAGAAAATTTATATATGAAAAAAAAAAACTTTTATTTCAAAGAGAAAACAAAACCACTCTTATATAGCATACATGTCTATGATTTGTTTCCATGTGTTCATATCATCTAACATGTTTACTATGAGCAACACTAATTGCTCAACAGCCACCAAAAGGATATCTTACTCCAACTCCTTCCACTTGTTCATGAGCACACTTCTGGCCACTGCTGCAATAACCTGTGGTGTAATCCTACAGGGTCTCAAGGTCTGAAAATGTCTCTTGACATACAACATTCTTCACACAATCCCAAAAGAGGAAATCCAGCACAATTAGGTCTGGTGACCTTCCAGACCATGCCAGCATGCCATGTCATGCTGCATTCATTTATAAAATGACATACAATGCAACCAAAATATGGCGATGTGCCATGCTGCTGCAACTGAGCATCATTAGAAAAATTGTTGGACAGCATACTTTTCAACCATGTCAAGGCCTAAATGACAGTTCATTGTAGCTTTCAACACCCCATCCCCCTCCCCCCACCATAAGGGTCCAATGATGGGATCCTTCATCACACCACACATGTATATTTGGTGAGTCTTTCTAAATCATTTGAATCAGGTGGTTTGCCGGCCCAGGCTCAACAAATATGCCTGTTCACCAAACTACTTATATGAAATACTAATGTCATAAGAGTCTCATTACTGTCAGTTTTATCCAGTATTTGTCTGCGAAATGTGTTTCAGGCATTGCAGTCTTCCAGCTTGATAAGATGGTGCAACTACAATTTGAAAGCACATGAACTGAAACATTTGTGCATAACATTATAAATTATAGACAAGAATAAAATGCAGCTGCTTGTTTGGCACATGGACTTGAGTGGGTTACACATGAATGTGTGACTTACATGCTCATCTTTATTGGGTGTTCTTGGTGTCCTGGGAAATTATTCCACAGAACACTGTTTCTTCTAGTGTCTATTCCACTTTTTGATGGGGTTGCAGCTTGGTGCTGAACCTCTGCACACTAATTGAAACCTACACTGAACATGTGTAATGGATTTCCCCTCTGCAACCCCTGCTGAACTGTCACCATAGCGATCAATGTACTGATACACAGCAGTGACACAAGTGCCTTAGGTAAACCATCAGTACCAATACATTAAGGGGGGAGGAAGGACAAAATCCAGGGGTTTTTTTTCCTTTGTAATAAATAGTTTTCCATACTGCATAAATGTTTTGTTGCATGCCTTTTTCAGACACGGCGGCGTATTAAGACAGTATTTTTTAATTGCACTGGATATGCTTCACCAATAAAGAACATGGAAGAAGGTGCAGCCTATATTTCTGTCACTGACCAGGTAGAATCAAGTGGTCAACAAAACCTGTCAGGACAGCTACAGCAGAGTACTGACTTAATAAATCTCTGTAGGAATGGCTTCTCTCACACTAAATTAAGCTTTAACAAAATGGGGATTATACAAAATTAAATGAAAACTTGCTGAATCCTGCACACTGCACATACCTGCATTTGGACTGACAATATCAAACGCACACTCGTAGAGTTCTCTTGGATGTAAGCCATATACTCTCTTCTCCCTGTATACTTTATCAATGGCATATCTCTTAAAACAAGTAATATCATTCCACACCACGTAGCGTGCAAACGAGACACGAAGGTCATGTGGAAGAGTGACAATGCCACCTGACTGAGCCATCAGTCGCACACAGGATTCTGTGTTGTCATATAACATGTTCTGTGGCATGAGGAGTGGAGTTGACAGACAGGTGGCACCATGTTTCTTGAACACTCGTACAATTCTCTCTTTTGCTAGTTCTTGCAGCATTGGTGGCAAGGGTACTGATGTATTCTTGCCAACACTCATGTCAAATATTATGTCATCGGCCCGTGTCACTTTCTGCACACAAAAAATAAAATATAATGCAGCACAATGTTGTTTGGTCATACCTCACAGACTTACTTGAACTCTATTACCTAAAACTCTTTTTTCAGAGGTGAAACCTGACTACAAGTTTTTGTTTTCAATCCATAACCTGAGGACATGCCAGTAAAGACTTGTGACAGCTAACTACATGCTTTTACTTACCTGTTTAAAGCAAGAACCCACAAGGTATTTATATGCTTTGCTCTGAGGGTTGGATAACGTGTGACGAACCATTTCCTGCAGCTCTGCTTCTTCCAGCTGTGGTGGTGGGACATAATCCGACTGCAGTAACTCAAGAGATGTCGGACGTTTACTTGGATCATGCTGTAGGAGCCACCTACATAATTCAAATGTTACAGTTAAGTTCAAATCATTTAACACACACAAATAAACGGACAGTTACAGAGAGAGTAACAAAATTCCTGCTTTTGCAGTACCCAAAAATTTATAACTGTGTTTATAAAACTGACCACTGCAACCTACTATAACCATCTGATTGAGTTCAAAACTTCATATGCTTTTTCACACATTATTCATCACATAAATTACTTAAATTATTTAATTAAACTTACAAATTAAACAACTTTTTGTTCTATGACTTGAACGGGTAAGTAGTAGTTACACTTGTGTCAACTGGAGATAAAACATGGATAAGCAATGGTAGTAAGTACAATCACTCAAGGAAAAACACTTAAACAAACACAGATATCAAAGTACACACCTAATGATATGGATCTGTTGTGTTTGTCCATCTTCTGTAAAATCAGGAGGCAAAATAATCAAACTGTTCCGAAGATTTACCAAAACTTTCACCCTCTCCATGCCTGTTGCAAGTGGACGATAACACATCTCAAAGAAAATTATTCCCAAACTGTAAAGGTCAACTTTCTGGAAACAAAAGTGAAAACATCTCATCTGAATCACGAATTTAAGCATAGCTGTCTAGGAGGCTCACTAATTCAGTAAAGTGTTGTATACTCTTTTGTTACTTGATACAGTTCTATCAGACACAACAGCAAATCAAGTAATGACCAAGCCCTGAAAATGAAACACATCACAATAATTCTTCAGAATTGTCAGTACAATTTATTGTACATCCTTGTAAAAACTGACATACAAAATAGCACATTTACCTGAATAAAAGCTGAGACTTTTCCTTAAATTCAATTTTTAAATAAGTGGTAAAATGTAAAGTCACCCTGCGACATGCCTTTGCAGGCAAAGAGGAAGGCAGAGATATAGCTTCAACCCCTTCGCAACCTCAGTGCTAGAAGTGGGTGTGTGGTGGTACCGTCTTAAATTTACATATGAAGCACCAAACTTGGGAATTCTGTGCCAAAACAAGGCCTGCTTTGACAAACGTTCACAAGTTTAATTACATTAAAAATGGGGGAAAAAAGCCATGATCACTTCCACAAACATGAACCTTGTGGTTATACTTGGGGAAATGACATCACAACCACACAGCTGTCAGATGCTGTTATAAACAAACCATTCAAAGACCACCTAAAGCAGCTGTATAATGAGTGCTCTTGGAAGGGGATCACACTGTGACCCAGGCTGGAGGAATCAAGAAGCCCAATGTGACTCTTCTTTGCCAGTGGTTCACCACAATATGGCAGCACATGTCACCAAATATGGTTGTGAAGATGTATATCCATCATGGTACATTGTGGAATAATAGTAAAGGTTTGAAAAAGCACTAGTGAGTGTAAGAAGATGGAGGCACTGCTTGTGAAAATGGATATTCTACAAAAAAAAGGAAAGTAGACAGAGTGACAATGATTGGTGAATGTAATTGAAATATGACCTATTTAATTCATTAATTACAAGAAATAAACAGTAAAATATTCTCAGCATACATCTGGATGGTGGTAGGGTCCTGAATTCAAATATACACATGTTCCCTTGGCAGGTACAATTTATTTTCAGCTGTCTTCAATTAAAGATGTCTTATATTCCGTTAAATATAGTATATTACTCTAAACAGCCATGCTTGTGGCCAACAGTGACAGACCTACTGCAAACTATAAACTAGAAATTCGCATAAAATTAACTCTGTCACATAACAGTGTTTTTCTATATAACTTGTTTCCTTATCAAAAAACTTAAAAATCTGTGTCTTCTTATCAAAAAATTTATAAATTGGTTGATAAGAAAACAAGTTCATTCATGCCATTGGCTACCTCCAGTAACAACAGCAACACTGTGAGAAATAAGTTGGAACGAGGATTCCGCTGTTGAGGGATATGATCCTGCATCACAAAGTAATCAGATCCTGACATTGTGGAAGAAAATACTGCCTTCAAAACATCAGGATCCAATTGTCCCCTGGCACACCCATGTTATATCCTAGAAGAGCAGAATCCACAGCTACACCTCTAAGAATACCCAAAAACTCAAAAACTGAAGTGAGGTGAAGGGAACTAAAATGTATGGAAGTCAACCCATATAATGTACACTGGACTTGAGGCAAGGAGTAAAAAATGAATGAGAAAAAAGTTTCACAAAAAATACCCCTAAGCGATAAACTAACATTTTGTGACCTTGTTAAATGTGATGCTACTGCAAATGAATAAGCTTTCCTTACCTGATTGTAAACTTCCTTACTTCCTGATGCAGTAAGTTCAGGAGCAACATACAAGGCTGTTCCTACATGACCAGTTAAGGAGCCATCCCCCATTTCCTGTGAAAATGAACGCGTGTCTGTCACCACACCATCAGCAGTATGATCCTTCACAGAAGTGGAGGCTGAATGTCTGAAACAGAAACACATGCTATACCATCTAAAATCTATCCTGCTCAATGTAAGTAACAGTATCTTTCTGCACTGAATTAATGGGTAGACCATAACCACTAACAAGTTATGATTAAAGAGAGCGAAAAGATGCAAAAGTTGGTGGGTGGGTTGTTGGGTGACTGTGTGCATGGGAGTGGGTGGGTTTATAGGTGTGTAAATGAGTGAGGGAAGGAGGGAAAGGATGGGCAAAGAGAGAGAGGAAGGGAAGGAAAGAAGGAAGGACAGAAGAGAACTTTCTTTTAACATATGATCCAATATAATGAATTATAATGAGTGTAATATGGTATTGTGAAACACAACAGTCCAAGGGAGGAAGTGATCTTCATTTAACATACAATTCAATATAATGGGTGTGATACGGTTATTCTGAAAGACAAGAGTTCAGAATTACCTTGAAAGAATATTGGTTGTAGCCAGTCCGAAGTCACCAATCTTAACATGATCATTTGAATCAAGGAAAATATTCACTGGTTTCAGGTCCCGGTGTATCATGCCCTGCTGATGGATGTGAGCCAGACCTTCAACAATCTCCCTGAACAATCGCCACACTCTTTGGTCGTCTTTAAACAACCCACTGTCTATAGCAGTTCTGTAACAGTCAAAAGTACCCTGCTATATGATGTGCCGCAAACAGCCACCCTTTACCATAACAATAGGTACTGTGACAGAGAGATTAAAATCCATCCTGATGTGTACACACATTTCAGTGGTAGGCTATTCAGGTACCTGGTTAAAATCACAGATCAAGATGGATACCATAAGTGAGGTTTCTGTGGTCTCTTTTATTCTGCCCAGGAACATGCAGAGATAGCACCTTCAACAGTAGTCCAGAAAGGTTACTGTCCTGTTCCTTTCACTTTAGTGTACCGCCTGATGATAAACAGACATCACTAACAACATGGAAAATTGTGCATCAGACTAGGTGCTTCTGCAGATAGATGCAATAAAACAAGCTTCAGAAACAGTCCATAGCCAGTCAGTACTTAGCTGAAGTATGCGTCAGAGAGCAAAATGACATGCCTCATTCCAAGCACAGAAGAGAGAGGCAAGCACCCAAACACTAACAGATGAAGAGTGCATGCACCCTCTTCTTCACTTCTCAAGCTGCTTATATCAGTCAACACTGTTTGCTGTTTCTAAATTAAGTACCTGTAATGAGTTTAAAGGAGGAGTAAGTGTGTCCTGTCACAAGTGAGTTTCTTGTTCACAACTCAACTACATTGATTTTTCTTTGTTAGCAACATTAACAGAAGAATTTTATACATAAGCTCATCTCTTTTCACACCTTTCAATGCTGGTTAGCCACTCCAATCTTCATCAAGGTCAAAGGGTTTAAAACCTCAAACTGGTAGCAACAGAATTTTCATTTTGGTTACTATTATTACTAACACCAAAATTAACCACACAAGGTTTTTTTTGAGGG
>Ga0136643_10001968_pt1 | contig 26033 bp, 11 predicted proteins | sample TergutLab28metaG_FD_96883 | JGI IMG/M metagenome (GOLD analysis project Ga0136643, IMG submission 96883) | Labiotermes labralis P1 segment gut microbial communities from Petit-Saut dam, French Guiana - Lab288 P1 (version 3) (version 3) | ecosystem: Host-associated > Arthropoda: Insects >... | reverse complement strand
GTTGTTGGCTGGATTCACGTATCGTTAAAAATTTACAATATAATCATCGAATATTTCTTGGGAAGTTTAAAGAGTTGCAACCTCATTATCGACACAAAACGTTTCATTATGTGGCCCGGCAAATAAAAATAACGTGGGTTTAGAGCTAGAGGACGCAGAGGATGCCGATCGATTGCTTACGGAACTACATTTTTAATACTAGCAGCCAAAAAATTAGTCGTGAGCGCCGTAGCACTGTCATGCGGGCAGTAAACATTAGTTGTAACTTTATTTGAAAAATGTTGGACACACGCCACGTGCCTGTTTTGGAGAAGATTCTGTGTTGATATTAATATTAGCGAACAGAGTTTGAAGCTGTGCACGCGAATGCAAAATTAATTTCATGATAAAGAATAAATGTAACTGGTGTGGGTTTCATGACTGCACCAATCGGTTCTCTGTATGTTGACATACTGCCTACATGCTACGAAACTTCGTCACTGAAAAATGATATTTCTGCATTAACATTTCGATTATTCACGGATTCTGATATCGAAATGCAATAACTAGTCGCAGCGCTACTGCCACCACTTCGTATTTATACTTGTCGGGTGATTGAATTTTTAAGGAGGACTGCGTAAAATATCACTATGTTTTGTTTACATACGCAGCCATTATATATAGTTTACTAAACAAAATTAAATAATGACAGACTCCTCAGTGTGGCAGTCGTATTTACCAACAACACGATATCTCTCCATATTTCGTAATACCTAAAACGTATATTTTTTTAATTTATTATCATTTGTTCTTAAACTTTTAAACAGTTTTTTCCTGTTTATCCATTATTATTGTTACTAAAAATGTAGGATTTATAAAAGATATAATAACTTTTTCAACACGAATCTAAAATTCTGCAATAGCCTACATGTTACTCATTCTCCATTTTATAATATGAAACTGAGAGTTTAACCATGACGAATCATTTAACTTTTCTATTTTAACATACTCAAGACTACATAAAACCCCTAACTATTTCGTCTCATAAGGCAATAGCATACTATATATCTCTCTTCAAAATCTTGAACTTATAAATTCATAACGCAGCCCACAATTCTTCCATGTATGACGTCGCCTTGTTTTCTGAATTCCGATGAAATAGCTTCTTCTTCAACATACATTGAAATGTGTGAATTCGAAACATCGTCTTCTCTCAGTGCCGGATAGTTCGTGCAAAACAGCTTTAATATCCACAATCTGTTAACCCTTTCCGTGTGCTGATAAACTTTTGTTATTTTACTTATCGGTCTCTTGATCGTAAACAGTAAACACACTACACACCCTCCGTCGAAAGGCTTAAATAATAATTTTTAAAAAACAATGTTTTTCTCTTTGAAAATTAATATTCTACATTAAAGCCCATCTTCCATAACCAAACCACATTGTCACAGTCCGAAGCTGAACCCTTCTCTCCGTCCTGTTTCCTCTTCTTCTATAACTAGATACTCACATATCGTAATTCATAATGTCAGTTACGCTGATTCTGAAGTGCAGTTATTCAAAATGGACACAAATTCAAACCATAGATTTCTGTGCTTTCACGTCTCACTGATCTGACAGTTTGTTCAAACTTGCGGAAAATTTATCTCGTCCGCAAGGCTGAAAAATATGTTTTTTTAATTTATACGTCTTCATATCCCATGGCATTTCATCACTGATTCCTTATGTTTGTACAGACAAATGATTTCTATGTTAGCTCCTGCTTTTCTTGCGTTTACTAGCTTAAAGGATTACATTTTTCTGAAGGTGATCATATTACGTTGAAGTATTTTATGAAGAAAATATTTTCCACATTATAAAAAAAACGAACACGCGAACGATACGCGTAAATACACATTTTCAGAAGAATTTATTTTGGTTTACTTTACCGTAACAATGGAAAAAGCAGCGAAGCACATTGTGACCAGTAAAATCAGAAAATGGCCGCAAAGAGAGACATTCAGTGCATCTTCCAGTTGTTGTATAAACCTGTGAATGAAAACGCGTACAATGAAGTCATGGAGGATGTAATATTATACAGGTTACCAAATAAGTTTCAATTGTGTGACTAGGCTGTACACGATTTTGTTCTACATATAAGACGTCAATTTAGACAGATTGATTTCATTATGGTTATTGCTTTACTTTCTGGAATTAGGAATATCAATGACACTATAAATATCACTTTCTATAACGCAGATACAATACTGTGCTTGGTAAATCCTTTTAAACTTACAAAATTATATCCTGATTGTGTCGAATGCACGCATTTAACTTAGCTTGCAGGTTACAATTGACAGTTGCAACATTATGTTCATCTTCCTGTCCGTGATGAGGCGTGATATGTTCCTTTCTGATAGCCAACATGGCTGCCTTTAGTTTATCGAACTGAGTACAGGCCACAGCGATCAGTGCAATACACAGAGTTAGGTAACCGAATGTTACACCCATCATTAGTAGTGTTGAAAAGCACTGCAAAGAAGTGAATACACACAATTACAAAACTGATATATGTTTAATTCAGTCCAACGAGCATTGTAAAATTTTCAAATTTTGCGGAGACTTATACTGAATAACAGCCCGTTCGTGGAATGTTAATTCACAACTAATCAAATAAGGCCTTCTGTTTTAATTGAACTGTTTCTGGGGAGTACCTGACTTGGAAAGACGGCACTTTGAGAGCTTTTTGTTATACCTTACTGCGTCTGTAATTTCACTGATACAAATACACTAATTTGCCGGTAAAAAGAACTTAGGTAATGAGAAATTAATCCGTGAGTGCAAAGCACAGATGCGACGGTGGATATATGAAAATGGAGACGTAATTAAGAATTAAAATTTGGCTTAAATAATGTGTCCATAAAACAAATATTTGTGACGTGTGCTCTTACAAATTGTAGTAAAGGAGCACAGTTATTTCTTGCAAATAAAATGATTTTATCATCATAATTTCTAATTTTGTTTTCGCTGTCTTTTGTTCTAATGTACTGTTATTACACCGAAAATCTTAATGGAATCATCAGATCAAAGGAAGTTATAATTGACACACTGGATGTCAAATAGGCTTTTAAATGCCCACCGAAAATTTAAAATTAATTTAATAACCCAAATTGCACTATTGAATTAATGGTGTATTTTTACCAAAAGACAATTTGTGTCTCTTTGTATAAATGTGTCATTGCGCGTCCCACTGTGGTTAGTTCCTTGCCTTCTTATGTGGGTTAGCAAACAGGCCACATGATTCTCGACATTAGGCTTGATGCAGAAGTAGTAAGTTGTTTGTATTGCGAAAATATTTAGAAGTGAACCGAAGGGATGTTGCAATTGAAATCTGCTTTGTTTAAATTTGAGTTGATTTTGAATATCCTGCGGAAATTTTATATAACACCTGATCCGTTTCTGTCACACTTGTCTGTCTCTATCTTATTAAATTTATTATTAATGCTATGTTTAACTGCAAAGTTTGGTCTTCCGATATTTATATATGTATATGTATGTATATATATACACATACATATACATACATATATTCTGGAGGCCGTGGCAGGGACAATAGAAAATACTGAAAATTTTCTTGTTTCCACTTCCATACAAATTTCAGGCATAACATTCAACTCATGACGACAACAATTCCTTAGTTTTTATTATCCATCCTACCATTCACCGATATTCAATTTTCCATTATGTAAAAGTTTCAACAAGCCAGGGCCTCTTCTTTACAGAGACTTCACGATTACAATCCGACACGAAACACTGGGTGGAACGTTTCTGAAACTCCACCGCTATATAGCTTGACAAACTGATAGTGTCGTGGAGAAGTAAGAAAAGAAGAAGGAAACATCGTAAAAGTCAGAATGTTAAATAAACAATGTAAATTTTAAATGAGAATTTTATGTTATTAGCGTAGAGACATTGTTACCTGTGAGATGTTAATCAGTTCATAGAACGGTGAAACAGTCCAGTCGAAAGGATACCACACAAAGAATATCGTTTCGTGGTTTGTCACGATACGTATTGTTGACTGGACGGTATGAAAACATAACATCGCAATAGTTCCAAATTTGATGTACTTCGTAGTCAGCGGGATCCATCCTGCCGCTGTCAAATATCCGGTGTCAGCGTCTCTGGTCGGTAGATCTTCCCACGTGAAGTTGTCTGTTAGGTCCATCGCACGTTCAATATTTTGTAGTCGAAATCTAATAAAAAGAAACCGATTCTTGTTGTGGCGGTACGTTATGTGCAAAACTTACCTAAGAAGACGATGGAGCTTTTTATATCCTGCTGTAAATTTAAAGGCAGTGAATTGTTTAGTAAAAGTATGTGAAAGAGACATTGTAACTATGTAATTTGTAACATTTTATTCCCGTTTTAAGTATAGAACAATAATTTGTAAATGCAAATATTTCTGTAATTTCACTGGAAGGGATTTTTGTTAGTATTAACAAAATGTGGCCCTTGAAACCTACAACAGATTTAGATCCAGCAATTAATATTGAAATGTTTAGGCTACTGATCAATGTTCAATTTAAGGTTAAATTTAAAGTTCCGTTTTCTATGTATTTTCTTACTCTGACCTATAACTGCACAGTGATTTAAGCCTATTCTCCAATAAACAGTGTACAGTCCATATAATTTTCAATCATCCCTAAACACCGCTTAAGTTTTCGCACAGTAACTGTGTAGTTAAACTTTAGGTTTCTGTGACCGTGCATCGTGAGCAAATTATGAAGTAAGAGAGAAAACCAACGAGATGCAACAGTTAGATGTTTATTTTTTAAAAATTTCTCAACATGTTTCGGGAGAACAAGACTTATGTTACTGCATGTGGTGTGCTGCGCTGTAACACACAAAGAAGACATTAAAGCTAATATCTAACTTTCCCGGCTTGTTACAACGCAGCACACCACATGCAGTAACATACGTCTTGTTCTCCTGAAGATGGGCATAATGATGCTCGAAACATGTTGAGAAATTGTTAAAAATAAACATCTAACTGTTGTATCTCGTTGGTTTTCTCTCTCACTTCATAATATGTAGTTAAAATGTGGAAAAAGGAGGTCTTTGCTGAAGTCACAACTTCCTTAACAGAATTGTATTTTGTTCCTGTCACCAGTGATCACAGCGAAATCTGTCTATCCTTTCCAGTAACAATCAAATACTTTAGCGTATAATCGTAGACACTATCTAGCCTAAAACAAATAATTACTTTGTGGAATAAAGAACGTTTTCTTGTCTTGACTTCTGCGATAAATTTGTGTTGGATTTCAACATTGTTGAAACTGTAATTCTGTATTTGATACCTACTTGCCTTACTGTAACAGTGATGGTCAGCGTTCTTACGTACCTGACGTAGGTGTAAAGCCACATAACATCCGTCACCGGAAGTAGCGAACGCATATTCTTCATGGTGCGTGCCAAATCGTCCCTGTGTACGTACACATCGAAGAACATGCCTAGATATGACGTGCTAGCACAGATAATCACCGTTCTCATGTAGATATTGTAAATAATCGACATTTTCTTTATGTGAAAGGGAATTCCCGCTAATCTGAATAGTAAAATAACGAAACCGAAACGTCTGTCGCTCTCCATGTAAATAAAATTTACTTGAAAGAAATTAAATTGAAATTTAAAATATTGTTTAGAACTGTGACCACTCCACACAGTTAAAATTCGTTATGTTTCCAGTGCTACTGCACATCTGTCAGTAAGAGAAGCGCGCATGACAGTGAGCGTTTCAAGCTACGGTTACGAATTTCCGGATTGGGCGTGATCAATACTTCGTTAACGTGCAATATTAATGGGATAGGGAAGTTAGTACGTCAGAATTGTTAATTTGGACATACTGAAAAATTTAAGATAATAATGATTTGTTCTAATTTTGAGTCTCAACTTTCTAAGAAACTGGCTCACTGCTGCAAATAATTAATTCACAAAACTGAGAAAATTGTAGGACTACGAATCCGTTGTTATGTTAAAGTTTATGTATACTCCTTCACAGGGAAAAAATGGTAAAATAATTAGTATATTTATGTTTAATTCCAGAAAAACAAAGGGTAATACATTTTTAGTAAAAAATAAAATCTACTTTAAATGTAATATTGAACAAATTTAATGACTTTCTTCTATGTTGTAATTAATATAAAATAATTTATTCCGGAAAAATTAATCGACTATTTTATGTGGCACACCAAATCCTACTATTTCTGTTAAGAATCAGTCTAATGAACTTAAAATTTTAACTGCATTATATTTGCTTCAGAGCCAGTTTGCTATTTCTCCTGTATTACACGACGAATGCGGTAATTTTGTCACTCTGCATTCAGTTTGTGTTTCTCTGGAAGATAAACCATTAAACAGCCTTACTGCAGGACCTGATAATTATGTTTTTGAATTAGGAATCCTGTCCCTTAGTTGCATAAACTAATGTAATACATACGATACATATCAGGCTCTGGAGAATCATTTTATCATAATCATTTCGAAAATATTTTTGTTATGTTTATTTACTCTAGAACAATCATTCTTTTCGGTTGAATCAAAATACCGCCATTTCAGCGTGGACACTCTTAATTCACAACTTTATTTTCACAAATATTTCTGTATATATTTATTTATTTTTGTCAAAGTACGATTGATTTTGAGATATCTGCCTAATCCTTCCATTTATTTGTGCATTTAAACTTCATTCAAAGGAATTGTTTCCGCACTGCAAATTTTGTTTCCAAGTTGCTCTGTAATATTACCCTCAATAAATTGTAACCCCTAACTCCGACATATTATGACAAAGGATATAATATTAACAACACTTGTGGATGTGAGATAATTTCACTGTGTTATTTTAGGTTTTCGTTTCGGGACAATTCACCTGCTTGTTAACGTATCTGTGAGAAACTTCATGCGGAACGATATGACGTTTTTGTCAGATTACAGAGTGATTCGAACAAGATAAGTTAAATACATTGTTGATTACAATACTTCAGATATCGTCCTACGTGTTTGGTGTCGTGATAAGTTGCATGTAACTTCTAAGAGTCCGAATTTAGTAGCAAATTTGATTTTTCGACAACATTTTTAGGACTTTGTTAATATGTTCGACATGTGTATAAATAACGCTCAAAACACTTAAGTTTTAAATACCGCTGTAACACAGATGAACCAAATTTTCTTTCTTTGTTATCCGATGTGAATTTAGTTTCAATTTGTGGAGAGGTATCTCGACTGGATACAGGTGGACACACGTGTCACAAATAACGGGAGCGCTGTTGTGACATGTCGCCGAATTGCTACAGGTCTGTTAGAACACAAATTGTTTATACTTTAAGGAATTTGATGTGTCGAAAGAGGAAATAAGAGAAATTATTCAGTGAGAAACACTCATATTTGTGTTATTTGTTTCGTTAATTTTGGTTACACTTGTGGCCTCTACTATAATCACATTTGAATAAAAACAAAAATTATATTTCTATTTCCATTATTACCATCAAATAAACAACACAAGATTAAAAGGCACAACGCAGTGATTCAAATCCTTACAATTTTTTACATTTCACACCACACATTTATAAAGGAAGAAGTGGACAGCGCTGAATATGAAGCCTCTAAACGTTAGTTCCCTTCAACTTATATTTTATAATAGAAAAAAATTCGAAATATCCGTGTTTAAATATGATGTACTTGAGCTCAGTAAGAATTTTTCTAAGTGAAAATAATGGCTTGGACTGTGAGAGTGTTATTTTCTTCTTAATTAACGTTGCTAAAAAAAAACAGTAACCATGATTTTATTGTGAAGATCAGAGTGTGATTGTTTGTACAGAGGACCTTATATGTCAGCTATGATTGTTTATATAATTTGACTAATACAACAATTTATATATTTAATAATATAGAGATAACATAGAAAATTAAAATCATTTTTTCCCTTTCCCCTCTACTTGCCGTTAAAGAAGCAGCCTGTCGGTACTAACTTAAATTCTGAGACTTTTAAGTGTGAACCATACTCCTTTCTTCAACTATGCTTCTGAATTCAATCACAGCGTACCGTCCAGAAACTCGGGTTTGTTCACCTCTTGTCTGTTACGCCTCGTCTGTTGTATTAAGAACATTAAAATCGGTAAGATGCCTTGTCGTAATTCAATGTAAGAAGGGAACATAATGTTGTTTCCCAACACTGAAAGTAGAGTACCGGAATTTATGTATTTGACCAAACTTACTGTAACACTTGAGGGAACAAATTTTGATAGAACAACATTAATAATAATGAATTGCCTCTGTATGTGTCTGACATGCCCATTTGATACCTCAGCTTCCAATGACACAGTGAAATTCTAGTTGAATATATAACGATGGAATGTACATTTAATTATGTCCACGGGCTGTATTGTTTTACACATATACTTTTAAGAGCATAATTGCAAAATTACGAAATATTAATATCAGAGAAATAACTTCAGGTGCTGCTCAGAAATATCTGCCGGAAAGTTATTGAACTACATGCAGGAAATATAGCCGACAGCCTTACTAGAAAGAGAAGTGGCATTATCAGTTGAAATTATATTGAAGTACTGCAAGTAGCATACAAAAAAATTAGACCGCTGCTTCAATACGCCACTGCAGCACGTCCCACACATTTTAACCTACCTCGACTTCCACATAAGATTCCTACGCCCTTGCGCATGGTCGGGAGAATTGCCATTTTGGGTCATTTCTTCCGGTCTCTTCGTTTGTCCTAATTTACCATCGCGTTTGTCACTGAAAAAAAGAATTGCATCAAATATCTGTCTTATAAAACTCTCCAAAAAATTCCATATTTGTTAGAAGGCACAAACTTTCCAGGTAATGTACATGATTTCCTAAACACTTTCTATTGTTCCCGGCGACATCAAATGCCATTAAATCGCTCCCTTCAGCAGGAGCAATGTCTGGTTTTTAGGTTATCGGAAGATGTGTATAATCATGTGTCCTAGTTATATTGCCCGGATTTTTAAACTAAAATACCAGTTTGGAATCTCGTAAATTTGTAACGTGTTAACAGAGAAATGTATCTGAATGGGCCGCATGTTTGCCACCAGATCGAGTGACACCGAATGATTACCTACAGCTAGAGGGCTGAGCCTGTGAAACATCTCATTATTTCACACTCGGCGCTATCAAATCATTGTCGCAAATCTTCACAAATACTTCAATGAAAGACAATCTGTTCCACTCTACAAAACAGAAGGCTGCTTTTTGGTACTGAATGTCAACAGCTGTTGAGAGCAGTGAAACTGATTCGTGCATTGCGCCATCAGTAACATAAAATCAATAATAGAACAGGTAATGGTATAGAAATTTCGAAATGGGACAATTGGTCATTGTCATAAAGAAACAAAATTTCTATCAGGAAGAACTAAACAAAGTTACGATGGCAGTCATTTTGTACTAGAAAAGAGATTTTTATTAAGATCCTCGCATTCTGAATTTCCAGTTTCACACTGTGGCTCGAAAGGTCTGAAAAGATTTCATGTTTAAAGCATAAATAATTTTCAGTCCCTTTTACACTTTTTTGTAACACAATGTTAATTGTTGCGACTGGCTGCACAATTATGTAATGCCACGCAAATCTGACAGCACCGTCTTCAGCCATGAATTCCCTTTCTTTATTCTTAAGCTGTACATCCTACGCTTCGCAATGCCCAATTTCGATTTGTTTGCAAAAAATAGTAACAGATGAAAGAGCACCGACATTCTTGCAGGGGGGATATTAAACGCCAAAGATCATCTTACATTAGAAGTCACGTTCTTATGAAAATTTCTAAAAATTACTTGCGTGAAATGGCTTCTGAAATCATGAAGTCCTGTGTCAAGTAGTTCATAGGTCACAGTAACTGGCATCTCACCCTTTAGTGTAAAACCTCATGGAAAACTCTGTGTCTTTTAATGTCGCATGGTAATGGAAATTCAGTAATTCCAAATTTACGTTTCAGCGAAACACGCCACACTAATTCAACATAAAATGTTAAGCGTTGCGTTTTCGCTTGTGAAGATTGAGATATCAAATTTGAAATACAATTTTAAAATAAACACCCCTTTTTTTCTTATAATTATGCCTTAAATTGATAATTAGTTTATTCGAAACATGTAGCTTTTATTTTTTCTAAATATAAGGTTTTGTTGACTGAATACAGTATTCAGTTTTGTTTAATAACACAACGTGTATGTGCCATTTGAAAGTAACAAGAATATAATTTGGTAAATCAACTTCGATGTAATTATTGGAACGGCTGTTTGAAAAGTGAAACAGAACAGAATCGTCCGGTCTTTTATTGATTGGTGCCGTGCGTATTAAGTGTCGTTATTAATTTCTATACAGGCATAAATCTACGATCGTTACGTTTTTAACCTTCGAATGTGTTAGAGGACCGTCATTTACTCTGGACGCAATTCAGCAAATAATTTGAAGACTTAGTACGAAGAATTAAAATATGTTCGACCCATTACTCTGATTCTAAAAAGAAAGCGATAAAGTTTTTTTAGCATCTTAATGACCTTTAGAGTCCCATGTAATGCGTCGAATATTTTGGTTAGTGTGGCAAATATTTTTTTCGCTGAACATCACATTTTTTGGAATGAATTAGACAATAAAGAACACTATCGAAACAAAAGTGCAGAAAATATTTTTTTAAATTAAGAAATTAAAGACAAATTTTTAATATTGAACCTTATTTTAATTCTCACAGAGCAACATTATCACTGCATATCATAAACACACTCTAATGTGAAATTCTGTAAGAGCTTGCAGAAAAGTTCAGAACGAAAACTGGTAAGGTTTCTAGTGCAGAATATTCCTGCTTGCATTCTGAACGAAGTCATCACGATGTGCTTGAAAATCAATTAGTATTACAAAACGTACGTCAGCACAATCTATTTACTTTAGAGTAAGAATACATGTTTCGACTAGATGTTAGTCATCTTCAGGCCCCTACAATTTCGTTTCCAGATGCTTTTTCTACTTGGGATCCCGTAGTGTTTACATGTGGATTAATTATTAGCTAAAGCTTTCTAGAAAAGTTACCACTACAGGGTGTGTTCTTTGCAGGCTGTGTTTAAGCATGAAACCACTATAGCATAAAATCCCTTCCATTTTAGTGGACTGATGTTCACCGGATATTTAACTGTGGGATGCCGTTGTCGTATTACGGTTGGTGTTGGGATGTTTCTGCTTTCCTTATTTACTATGGATAGTTTTTTTAATAAATTAATGGAATATTCTATGTCCTCACTGGAATGTTGACTCTTGATTTTCACTTTAACTATGGTTGAAACAGTTATTGTTGTGTGATGTAACTCATTTAATTTAATTTTGTACATTTCCATAACCTTTTATGCTTCTTATTAGGATATGAAATTATACAACTTATCACAGGTTTGTAGGGTGTAGCAATTAGAGGCGCACTTGCTCATCCGTTTCAAGAATCTGATTAAAACTTTCGTTCCTGACACAATACAATTCGTTTAAAGTAGAAACAAGATTAATGATAGTCATAGGTTGTATATGTATAGGATATGCTGAAACATATGCATATTTTGGTTCGAGAGGGGAGAATTAATTCCAAACGTGGTGTTGTGAAATGTTGGTACAATATTCAGCAAACAAATATACTGTGAATATGATGTTGGACTACTAATTTGTGTAATGTAAATAAATTTTCTGAGTAAATATTTCGACCAGTTAAAATAAAAAAATTTGAGAAACAAAATGGGTACATGTTTCGTCTAAAAGTTATTTTCCATCATTATACACCCAAATACGTTATAGAGAAGGGGATTTTACAGTTGTATTTTAGGTTTATATATATAAACCTTTACAAAAGTTTATATTCTGTAATGGAAAAGATAGACATTGTATGGCATATAAAATGTACAAATTGTTGTTAATAGATATTAAGATTATTAAATCTAACATGTTGTAGGGAGTTAGAATAAAAGTGTTGTATGTGACGTGTAAATAATTCAGTCGCTTCAAAGAAGTTGTGAAAAGAGTGGTGTATGTGTGATCAGCTTCATTCTTCATTTCCTTCCAGGTACTTTTTCTGTTAATTCCTTTTATAACTTTGATGGTGTTATAAAAACACGAAGCAAGTAAGAGGAGTATTCGGAACTGCAGAGAGAAGTATTGCCTTATACAAAAATGTAAATATTATTAAAAACTTTAAATAAACTCACAACAAAATAAAAGTGTAACCGAAAAAAAGTAGAAGATAATATCATTACTAATTTTAATCATATTTTATACACACCTTCCTCTACGTCGATAAACCAACTGTAACGCTTACAAGTCGCTTTAAAACTTTTATATCTAATTGCCTAATTCAAATTATTCTGTTTCATAATTTTAACATTTTGAAATTTTAAATTAACCTTTTCATGTTTTCCACACATTTCGTATATATTTCATTATGTATATAATTTCAAATTTAAAAGCTGGGATCTAGCATTCAAATGAAGTTGCAGAATTATCCTTTTTTCTCTCCTTGTAGTTATGGCCTAGTGATGAATATTTATTGTAACCGGTATATGTAGCATTATTTGTTTAACCCTTTGACGCCTAATATCAACTATAGTGGTCGTACCGCAAATCTAACCTCTAAAGTTGCATTTCATATATTTATTCAACAAATATAGGCACTGAATATTTTAAACATGGTATATACTCTCCTCTTTTTCTCTTCAAAATGCAGTTTGTTTCATAATTCTAACATATTTGGTCCCTGTATTATTCACATTTTATATACAGAGTGTGCTAAAATTAAAAAAAAAAATCCGGCCAAAAAGGTTAAACGTTAGAGTGTGTACTGACAGACTTATTTTTTTGTATTTATTAAGGAAATTGGGATGTGTCAGCGCATAATTAATTAAAAAATTTACACCACTTTGTTAATATTTTCAATAAAAATAAAGGAAGACGGATCCATAGTTAATGATGAGTTTTGCATCTTGGCGTTTGGTTCCCTGTTTCTTTATTCCGGTTTTTTTCCACTTCCTTTTCTTTCACTTGTAGCAGAAATATGAAGAAAGACAGCGTCTCCTGTATTAACTGCAACAGAAAAATTCTTCATTCACAACCTTAAATGTATATGCGGTAGAAATTAAGAAATTTAGGAAAATCAATGAAATGTATAAACTCTTGTAATTTCAGACCAGAGATCAGTAATATCTAACCATGTGTGCTTTACTTGAGGAATTAATTTTATTGTGGCTTTGAGGAAACTTTAATTATAATCTCATTATCAAGAGTTCCGTTTGTCTGCTTCTAAGCTCTCTAATATTTCAAAAAATTATCTGGAGATTAGTTTTATTTTGAGTTTTAGACATGGATAAAATAGACATGGTTTTATCTCAGCAGTTGACCTTCATGTATGTGTTGTAGAGCCTCCTCCAGAGGCCTCATCTATCAATTAAACAGTGCCAGATGTGTGAGAAGCTAAATTACTGTTCGGATCAGGTGACGTGATTCTTCAGTTAACATGTGCATCAGAAAAAATTAGGTCATTTCTAATGTCTCCATATGACATCGAGATTAATAATAACTCAGGCCACACGCCTGTATCAGGGTGAGAAGAATGTTGCCTTCCTTAACAGAAACGTGAAAGAAGCGAATGTATTTTACGTGTATTTGGTTTTAAATTCTGTACCAACAATCGAAGAACGCTTAATTGTTCCTTTAGAGTTTTTAAACATGACAGCAGGAAAGAGAAGTGGAGTGTATGAAAACGGGCTTGTACTTTATGTATTAATTTATCAGCGAAATTTAGAACCAAGCCAAAAGGAAAAATTATATTTCAGTTGGACTTATTTATACACGGAAACGTCGGTTTTTTTATTAAGCGTGTTTGAGTGCAACGAGACAAAAATATCATGAAATAAATGTAATTCACAACTTTGCGTAGCAACTAAAATTGTTATTCAAGTAAATAACTGTAAACCCGATTCTTCCGGCTGTTCAATTGAAACCAGTGACTGGGTACAAACGCCAATGGACACATCCCCGTAATTTCCCTTGAATGGAACTCACGACTCTACCAACAATATCTATTAATCTGTCTCAATAACTTTATCTTCCCCATTATCATATCAATTACACAAATTATGTAGGTGTGCGGGACACAACCGCCGTACTACAAGAGAAGGAGAAGAAAACAACATATCAAGAGGTAGGTCGATTTTAGTATCGGAGCTAGCAGAACAACTACAGTTTGTACTATAGGACATTCATCTGTGGGACAAACGGCATGTGAATGAGTTAGACTATATGAAGAGCAATTATAACACCCGTTCCATATCAGAACTTCGTGTCCTATATTGTGTTTCTGACAGAACGATTAATTCACCGTAATGTATTACATGTGCTCAAAACTTGAAAGGTCACCAAAATGCTACAAGCGTCGTAATGATAAGATGAACCGTTTGTAGTATTGAACAGCCCCAAGTCCCTTCTCCGCAGTTTATTGCCCTTCTGAAAGATCACTTGCATTCTGTTCAAAACAGCATTTGGTAGGAATAAAGTGTTATGGAAATGGAGTGAAGCTTATATTTAGCTATAATACTGGTACATAAGTTTGAGTTTTAGCAATAATAAGTAAACTTTAACGAAAGCGTTGGAAGGTTTATGTAGCAGAGTACAGCCGAGATAAAAATTTTGACCAGCCACATGCGAGGTATTCCCAAAGAGCGTCTCAAAAAAATTAGATTAATTTTATTTATATAAGAAATGACGATTCTGTTTCGACTGTGTAAACGAAGTCTAAACGTAGTGTGGTTGAAAGTACAGATCGTCTGACATATTTCTCTAGCAATGTACAGTACCATGTTCGTTTTCACTGCCACAACATTTCGAATTAGACGCTGACAGACGGACAGCCATGACTTCATTATCAGTCGTATTTCGGTAGTTTCTACCAGTGCCTGGTAACTTGTTGTTTGGTGCCCGACAGCTCTGTTTGAACAGGAACCGCTCTCTGTATCATTTAGTTTAGCATTCCTCGCTGTACAGCTATCAGTCAATGGTTGTTTGTGTGTAACGGTAACTGTGTACTAGACCATTCAGACAGTCCGGTTTATGGCAGCTTGCTAATATGTTCCTGTTGTCTCTCCGTGTCTAATAATATTCAGGTGTATCGTCACTAACAGGGTGTAGAGTATTAGTGTTAGGTGACAGAGCCTGTGTGACAATTGCATGATAAAGTTGTGCGTAACTGAACAGTAAAGAGACTGCATTAAGATGGTATAGCTTATTGTTAGGACGGTGGAAGGAGAACATCGTGTTTTATTGTGTTAGACAAATGTTTGTTATGCTTGTGACATTTCGATGGATCGTTACGTAACATTATGCACTTAACTTCCTGTCCACTTAAATTATCTTTTAGACAATTCAACTTCATTCTATTGTAATCATTATGTTAATTTAGCGATGTTTTGCAACACACACTTCAAATACTTCGCATTCCTACACTTTTCTTAAAATGTGAAGTTTAAATACCGACAGCATTCCTGATTTCCTGTAAGTCTGTATCTATAGGTATCTTATATATGTATATAAATGTGCGTGTGTGTGTGTGTGTGTGTGTGTTTGTATAATAAGATCCGTAAATACACGTCTCTGTCTCGCTCTGCTTATTGTATGCATAACGTGATTAGCTGACGAAACATCTACATTTCGTAGTTTGTTTCTTTCACAGACCTGTAGCGTTCAACACATAGCGCCAATACAGTCAGCAGCAAAGCACATGTCTGTCTCTTCAACATTTTGAAATGTCAGTAACTAAGTATCCTTCAAGGTATGATGTAATGTCACGATTGCTTATCTTTATAAGTACCGCCTTTCTTTGCTTCAGTACAGATTTGTGTGGGAATAAATTGTGTAGAAAATAAGAAATGTCAGCTAATTTTCATAATACTGAAAATTTCGTAACTGGTCTCTTGCTCTCATTTTTGTCTTACTGCATTGAATCCAAATCGTAACAAACAGTACTCTTCCTCTTCATTCATAGAATCAGTAACAAAATTAGTTTTTGACAATATTATATATTTTGACGCACAAGCCTGTCAACGTAACTTTAAATTTAAGCGCTTTGAGCGAAGAAAAGTATTTGTGTACAGTACGGTAGAGGAGCAGATTTTGTGAGAATGTGTTTATATTTCTTGTTCAATAAAGCAATATGAGGGTTCACAAAACAGGGAATACAAGAACGAAACGTCTTCCTACATTCCTGTTATGTACTGTCGCCCTTATCCTACTGTACTGTTCCCACCCAACACGCCATCACAGCGCCACACATACTGCCCTGATTTATGTATAATTATATTTGTCCTTTAATCCCCACTGTGGAAAACTCGGCAAGCCCTAGTTTTGCTCCACCACACTGTATGCCTAGACTGCGGGCCCAGTATTGAGAGGCGTTGTGGGATTATGGCCCGCACATCGCCTCGCCCACTTAATTCCATTTCAATCAGCCATAACTGACTGTAACGGACTAGTGTTTCGGCCATGTTTTTACTATAGTTGGCATTCGTCATTTTCCTTTGGGTATTTTTATAAATAGAGTATTCTTCGATAACATCTGTAGCAGTTGTAGAATGCGTCTGACTGGAAAAGTAATTGGAAGAGTTAAAATTTTGTGCAGGCCCAGGGAAGGATTCTGCTTACTCTTCTCCACACCTCGCGACGTAGTAATGAAAGTACTCCACCCCAAAATTAATCCCCCCCCCGTCATCAACTTTGAATGCAGCCTACATTTAAATTAAAAATTTTCTCAAGTGGTAGGACTAAACTGCAGTGGTGGGAAAATTTGAACATATGTCCGTGTTGAGAAAATGTACTGATGTGTGAAGTCTGATTTTACTAAACCCTTCTCAAGTTCAGAAGCCTCTTGCAGGTAACTTCAGTTCCAGTTTCATGGAACGTGTAAATACCGTCTTCATTATCGTCCTATTTGGCAAAACGGCTTGTTAGCGTAGAAACTCTGACTTTTCCCTGGACTTCCAGGGGCAGCAGCAATTGTGAGGCACGATAACACAGAAGTATTGTATTGAACTATGAAAATACTTGTACTTTGTAAATATCTGTAGAATGGAAAACATTTTGAATGTGCCTGTAACATTGTGGACCTCAGTTAATCCAGTGTGCCTTGACGAATCAGACGACAGCCATTGACCGACTTCAGGAATACCTGTGTCGACCAACCTGCCATCCATTAGGTGAACCAGGCAATCGATAATGACAATGGGGAGGATGTCGGCTGTTAAAAAACGTGTTTCCCTACCAAACGGAACCAAACAACAGAGAGGGGCGTCGGTTAAGGTTTAAGCTAGCTATATGTGTTTGTCTGTGCTCTTGTTCAAAGTGCAAAAGTGCAAATTTTCAATTCAGAGCTTCCATCCAAAATGCACACTTTATATTCTATAAAGCAGAGTACATTTTTTGAAGTTATTATCTGTTCACGCCAAGTCCAATTCTAAAGAGTGTTCTTTTATTTTACAATGTTGCATAATGATTCAATTGTATCAATGTAAATTAACAAATGCACACAATTAAATACAATTGCAAAAATGTTGTAAAACTTCAAATTCTACCATTTTCGGTCCTCATTGGCCCTTCCTTAGGGAGTACGTAGTTACATAAAACAATCTTTTAAATTTTCACCATTTCCGGTATGTAGTAGAACTAACTTCAAATCGTCGACAATTCTTATACATGCTGGAGATGATGAAAGGTTTCAACTATTTCCTTGTGCAACTGTGCGCTTCCTGATAATGAACTAATGAGAATCGAAACATGTAAGAGTTGATGGAGTAAAGCATTATTTTAATTCCAAATGTTTTTGAGCATTTGTTGTTGTACACTGTAACTACCCTTCTCCATGATTTTCTGAAATGTGAGAAGGGTTCCCTTCCCCTGTTCGCCATCGTGCTGTCCCTTATCCCTCATAACGACCTGTGTAGCCACCTCCTACCATCGCTAACTCCACCCACCGATCGAAACGGTTTTACCTCATTTCTATACAAAGTTTTCCTTTATTGGAAGATCTACACTACAGTACAGACACATTTTGACTTTCTTCCTCACACATCTTACTTACGCTGTATAAGATAATCCCTCTAGATCAGCCGTTCTTAACGTGAGATCCACGGACTTCCTAAGGTTCTAGCGCAACCTTTCAGGGGATCTGTGACCATTGCTGGGAATAAAAACAACTTTATTTTCAATATCCTCTAACTTAAAGTTCGCTTTAATGCAGTAGTAAATGTAAGTATCAAGTAATTTATGGATGCTAATGTAGAAGAATATTTGTTTGTCTGTTAGATCCTTTGCTCTTTCAATATTTGGTTGTCGCAATCTGAGACAACGGAACCGATCCAACATATAAATTTGAGTGGTGAATGTGCAAACGTAACCTCAGACAAGGACGAAACTTTAGTAACTTGCTGTGAAATTGTGTGGAATAAAACTTTATTTAAATAGATTTTGAAAACAACAGAGGAACTCTTTCACTCCGAAGTGCAGAAGAAGATTTTCGGAATTTTTAAACTTGTCCGTAGTTTTACCGGAACAGTTATTCTTTCAGTGTTCTCGAACTCTAACATTTGATCTCCAAGTTCTAGGCATGTATGATAATTATCTACATTCAAATTTGGGCCGATTTTACTATTTGGTATACTGTGTATTTCCCTCTCTGATGTATTTCTGTAGCACTCTGTGGCCCTAGTCTCCAGTAAAGAGAATGCAGTTCGTATAATCTTTAAATTTTCATTGAACACTTTACCAATATAAGTTAGAGGTAACGTGGCCTATAAAACGTAGTTGTTATGTGGCCTTGAGGGATTTCTGTTGAACTCCTACTTGCTGACTTAATTACTGTTTGGGAGAAGTTTTTTTGAGAAGCTAAACGATTCTTATCTTGTCAAGAAATTCCCTGCATTTTATGGAACCCGAAGATACATTAACGCCTTCACATTTGCCCGTCAACTGTCACTACCCTGAGCCACCTCGATCCAGTCCATATCCCCACATACCACTTCCTGATCATCCATTCTAATATGATCCTCCCATCTTCACCTGGGTCTTCCACGTGGTCACTTTCCCACATGTTTCCTCACCAAAACACTCCAAATTTGCTACATACCCAGTCATCTCATTCTTTTTGATTTGATCACGCGAACAATATTGGGTGAGGATTATAGATCATTATGGTCCTCATTATGTAGTTTTGTCCACTCACCTGTTACATCGTCCCACTTAGGCCCAAATATTCTCCTCACTACCCTATTCTCAGATACCCTCAGGCTACTTTCCTCCCTCAATGTGAACGACCAAGTTTCTGACCCATACAAAACAACAAGAAAAATTATAATTCCCTTTTTCTTAATATTTAGAAATTTTGAATAGCAAAATGTGAGATAAAATATTCTGCACCGAACGATAGCAAATATTTCCTGCCTTCAAACTGCTCTTAATTTCTTCTAAATTATATTTTGATCTTTTAAGTTTATTTCCAAATATTTGAACTCTTCCAAACTTCCAAAGGCACTATAATAAATCATTACATCCTGACTTTGTTCTACGTTCTGATCTCGAGACATGACCATGTACATATTTATAACTGTTGTACGGAAAGTGAGTATATTGAACCAAAATTTACTTCATTCGTTACATGTGATGGGAGAGGCTTACCCATTAGGCAAGTATGCGAATGGCATATAATTAGGAGATCTGGCCAGTGTTGGAGCAAAGTAAACAAAGGAAGTAGGGATAATTAGGGGTCAGACTATGTGTGTAGTTGTTATACTGGGCTCGTAGCGGATAGAAAGAAAGACCTGGTAGATGTTGCAGTTTTTCAGTTTCTAAACTAAAGGAATTCATGCACCTGGACTAGTGGAAATTTGACTTTTGTGGACTTCCTAAATCGAAGGGGGAGGGGGGGGGGAAGATGGATGTTAGTCCGGCTTCCACATTAAGAAAGACCGGTAGCAACCTCATATGGGGTTCATACAGCTCAAAACACAGGGTATAAACGTCAAGAAAATACTATCGAATGTTTTAATAATTTACAAATTTTTCGACTTCTATTAAGAATTCCTGTCAATATAATGCTGACGTCTCTACACGTATTGCAGTGGGTCTAGTGCAGGCAATTAAGTTTAATATATGTTAGAATTTTGATGAAATTAAGTTAAGAAGTTAACATAAATATTTTCCTCGTAATTAATGTCATTAAAACTAAATGTAAAACATAATTTTGTACCAACAATACAGTGTGAAACATTTGTTCAGAAGATTATATTTTTTAAGTTGAGAAGAAATTTTGCAAATTTTAAGACACTTTCATTTTTGGAGAGAAATTATTCTGAAATAGAGAGGCTGTTTATCTCATTCTCCTTTACTTGTCATTAAAGAATCAAAAGTACCGTTACTTACATTTCTAAATCCTGAATCTATTGAAACTCTAGTCCATACTTGAAATGTTACCTTGAGATCAATTGCAGCGTATACGTTAATAGCTGCAGACCATATCAAGAGCCCTGCTCCCTTTGGTCGTGGCTTGGATAAGAAATTTAAATTCACCGTTTTCCAAATTCCATCCATTACCTTTGCGTGTCAATAGACCCCAGAACGCCAAACGCACTTTCTTTTCCCCACAAATTTTCGGATTTCGAATTTCGGCAATATGAGTCTTTTTTTTAATTTACGTGGCTGTCTGCTATGTAATTCCGTCCCTCAGTTCCAGTTGCAGGCGTCATCAATCTTCCAGTCTTTCTACCAGTGACATCTAATTTCCTTCTGTTTTCTTCTACTACAAATTATTCTGTGTTGTACACTTCTTCTACAACTTCACCTACTAGAATTTCCAATATCTTGCTGTCAACCTCCGCCAACTCCCTTCCTAACCTCCCGAATTGTCTAAATTTCTCTGATGCTGTCTTTTCTTGCGGACTTTCTTTCTTGAATTCTGCCTCTATTGAATTAAACATTTTTTAGAAAATAAATCCGATCGGTTTTTTGTTTCAGTGAGTCGATTCCTGCTCGTTGTTTTAGTTGCCTGTTCACGTCATGTTACGGTCGCCAGAAAATGCTGTGTTAGCAGTGTGCACGTCTAACTTATTCTCTGCCCCAAACCAATCGCTTGTCTTCAGTTTTCATAAAATTATTTATTGTGTCTCACACAACACAAAAACACATAAATTAACAAATTTTCTGATAATCTCTTTTCTTTTCCATCCACTTTCCGGTATAATATGGCCCCCAGACCTTACTACACAAGATGAAATTAAGGCAAATTTTTTTATATATGTGCCACACCGTTCAGACACGTTAATAATATTCAGGTGTATCGTCTCTAACAGGATGTGGAAGGTTTGTGTTTCGTGATATTGCCTGTAGGATAGCTGCATGATAAAGCCATGCGTGACTGGACTATAAAGAGTTCGCATAAAGACGGTGCGTCCTCTTTTCGTGACGGTGGACGGAGAACATCATGTTTACTGATGTTAGACAAATGTGTTTTTTTGATGGTGACATTTCGATGGATCGTTACGTCACGTTATGCACTTACCCATCTACCATTTAACGTGCCTGAAGACACTTTCCATTCTGACTGTCGTAATCATTATGTAAATTTAGTGATGTTTTGCATTGCTTACTTCAAACGTTCCGTATTCCCTTCTCTTCTTAAAATATGAAAATTATATAAGAATGAACCAACCTTATACTTGGTGTCCTGTGTGAATATATATGTACGTGTTTATGTGTATGTGTGTGTGTGTGTGTGTATATGTAAAAGTTCACCCATAAATAGGTTCGTTCATATAGTTTTGTGTCTCTAGAAACATATTTTATTGGAGGGATACAACTTTTAGATATGCCCTGTTTTTTGTTTGCGACGCGCATTCTTTTTGTCCATAGATCTTTCCTTAAGTTCGAGTCCCCTTAATGCATATGGAATTCAACATGCAGGGCCACGTTTTTATCTAACAGAACATATCTCTCTCTTCACAATTCTTGAAGTGGCAGTATTAATTTTCCGTCGATAACAGTATATTTTCATGACTGCAATTCCAAATTTGACATTTTAATATTTAGGTACAGTTTATTGTGGGTAGAAATCCTGTCGAAAGACAGACATTTCATTTTCTATTTACCTTTACGCAAATTTGATCGTTGGTCTGTTGCTGCCTGTGTGTGTCGTAGCAAAATGTATTGTTCTGGATATTCCTCGAATATAAAAAAATCTGAATATTTTAAAATGTATATTTCAGAACGAAACGTTTAAAAGTAATGCTAATGTTAAGCCTCTTTCGTTATATGAAGTGACGTTGTGTAATATAATACACCGAATGAAAGTGCGATTTTACGTATTGTTTGGAACATCAATATTAGGCTTCATAATGCATCGAATGTAAGGATAGAATTTGCTTTTCGTTTTTTTCTAATTATCACCCAAATCATACGGTATTTTATCCACCAGAATGTCGTTAGAGGGCCACACGCACTGTACCGAAATATATTTATGTGCTTTTGTCCATTAATATTACATCCCCTTTACAGAAAAGTTTCTCTTAAGCCAGTGTTCAGAAAATATACTGTAATCTGCGGTGTGTTGTTGCAACACAATTTCAAATCCATAAATCTCTTTCAGGAAACACCAGTTTGCAGAGTTAATTGAATATGTATGTCTTACCGAAAACTGCGGCCATACCGCAAGGAAATCTTGCAGCTGCCGGACATTATGTGGCAGCTGCGATTTTAGGAATCGGTATAGCGGAAACATCGTGATTTCTGCATGCTTCAGTAAGTTACGATTTTCCGGATTAAGATATAAAATCATATGCGTAACGCACTGTAAAACGAGTTACTCTACTTTCACAAATGTAGTACTTGAACGTTTGCTACTTCTTTAATCATTTGTTGTAAAAAGGTCGTTTGTAGCGGGTTTGTCACATTTGATGATACAGTAAATGCACACAGTTCTTCTGATGAAATTTATATTTTATTTTGGTTTGTTACTACGCTTGGTGAAATTATGTTCGTCGCCGTAATTTAGGTTCCTTTTTTGTGGGTTGGGGCAAGGGGGGTGGGGCGAATATGGACTCTGTGCACTACACTAGATGTGTATTTTGTTTTCTGTTAAGGGTAAGTTATTGAGAGTCGTGGTTCAAGTAACACAAAGTATGTGATAAACTTTGTCAGTTACATCAGTGTGTACCAGCTTCTGTAATGTGAATTTATTGAACTTTGTTGATCAAGAAAAGAATTTTATTTCAACGTACCCCACATTAAAGCTGATTTTATGAAAGTGTGGAAACAAGACCATTTTCAGTCGTTTAAAAAATATGGTTTTTACTTTTTGTTTTAATGTTTTTAACTCGAATTAAAATTTCACTACCCACGTCTCTGTCTGAATCTTACGACGATTTCTAGACGGTTTCCTATTATGCGTGAAACTGGATGGAAATATTAAGTTTTTTGAATTGTATAAAAGCACTGCATCAGAAATTACGTTTACGTTAATATATTACTGTTTTTTTATAATATAATTCATCAAATGTATTACGCTAAGACAATTAAACTTATCGTCTTGTAGGGCACAACCATGAATTGTAGTCACTGCAGTATATAAGGATATATTTTTTAATTGAAACAGGAAAAAATAATTTAGTATGAATTGTAGACCTGCTCTGCTCTCATAATATATTATTTGAAGTGGAATTTTGATGAAAAGCTGATATATATATATATATATATATTCTGAGTATTTTCACACGTTCCGAATTTATAGGAAACTGATCGAGAGTTTTTCTTCACGAATATTTACAAAATGACTTGCGATAAGAATACAGACACGAAGTAAACTGCGATGAAATATTAAACTCTCAATTTTTGTATGGTTAATAAGTAAATTAGTCTGTTTGAAATACCAGGATTTCAAGTTTACAAAGAACACAGATTCCTCTAGATGTGACTATGTTTTAAGATTGTCTGTTTTATTTACTTCTTCGTTAGTCCTATGTTGTTTCCTCATTCTTGACTTTCACTTGAAGCAGGAACATGAAGAAGGACAGCGTCTCTTGCATTATCTACGAAAGACAAACACCTTGTTAGTTAAGGGGCACGTGCTTATGTATAAGAAATGAATACATAAATGAAAATTCAACGTGGACTCTGCAATCCCGAAATTTTAGAATAGAATAATGAAGTATCTATTACCTTGTCTTAAACATTATGATCAGTAATATTTTGATACTTTTGAGGATTGTTTGTAATTATGATATTTTTAGTCATGTTTGTATTGTTAGTGTTACATTTGAAATACATTTTCTTGTTGCATCAAGTGACAAGGGTTAAAAATTTGTTAACCGACCTACCTTGCTTGAATTCTCAGTTCCGTTCTTATTGGAAAATATCTGCAAATGTTCTAAGAAAAATTAAATCTTTTGACAATGTAAAAAATAAATTTATTTCACAGAACGAGGTGTTTCGTGATCTCTCATTTTATCTTTTTTTTCAGTATGATTCCTCTTAATGTTAAGTGGTGAGATTTATTGAAATTTGTTACCTGCACAACTTTTAATCACAACGTTTAAAAACAACGGCTCGTTTTAAAAGAAATGTTCACCAGAAAAGGAATCGCTATTATCAGGTACCCGTTTTCGTGTTTCCTAGATCCTCGTTTATGACACTAATGTAATTTTCAGCAATTTTTTGTATTTTACTTATTCAAATTCCAAGCTACAAAAGGAATTTCATTACGTTCCTAACAACTGGATACGTATTATTTATTACTGTCAACATATCCATATATTTTTTTGTATCAGGCTATGTATAACCGTATTTATTGATAATTAATTTTCTCTCTTCCTACATATCCAGGTGGTTAACAATTCAAAACCTTTCATGCTCCCGGCGTATATAGACTTAATTTTCACGAGCAAAGTTGGACAGAAATTGCAGTAACACTTGAGTGGCCTGAGAGAAAATTAACATGTTTAAAACATCACTTTTTGATTTGAACAGTTGTATTGAACTGGTGTGGCTTAACGTGAGAGAAATATGTTTTCGAAATTCATTGATCAAACTTTGTGACCATTCAAAATTGATGCTTTTCTGAAGACGTGAAATCCAATCTTTCATATGTGGGTTGCATCGACCATGATTTGTAAAAGTTATTACAATTTCGTTCCAAATCTTGGTACAGAAATCACTGAAAATAATCGGAATAGACAGCTGTAACTATTGTGCATGCGCTGCATTTTTGACTGAAATGTGAAATTAAAATATTTTGAAATTTCAAAGTAAGCTATTATTTCTCTTGAAAACTTAAAGATTTATACAATTTATGCAGAACCTGCTCTTCACAAGGAGGGCACGTCGCCCAAAACTTTTGTTGTGCATCTATATCCGAGTGGGAATTCTCGTTTTATTGTTCCTTGTGCTTAGAATTCATTCACTGCACTGCATTTTCAAACAAGCAGGTCTGCTCAAGAAAGCAGAGAATATCTAATAAAGTATCGATGGCTTGCAGATCTGTGTGAGACTACAATATCAATGTATGAGAAATGATGGGTTACTTTTAAACCTTAGACGGATACACAGACTAGTGTCTGGCAATAGGCGAGTAACAAAGGAGTTACAATTGGAACATTTGAGAAATTTGGCATTGGAGAACGTGCAAAATAAAATTGTAAGCAGACGTGATTGTGAAGGTGCGTGAGTAAATTGAGGTGAAATTCGTTCTAAAGCAATTTTAAGTTTTTCAAAAAATTTCAAAATTATTTTATGATAAGTCTAATTATTAGCATATAACAGAGAGTTTTCACAGATGAAATATCAGGTTCGGATCAAACGCACAGGCTTGTTTTAGTTCTTTCATAAATAAATTATTTCAATTCGCTTTTATGGTGCTGGATGTGACATATATGTATATGTATATATATATATATATATATATATATATATATATATATACATATATATATATATATAT
>Ga0136643_10001964_pt1 | contig 26054 bp, 9 predicted proteins | sample TergutLab28metaG_FD_96883 | JGI IMG/M metagenome (GOLD analysis project Ga0136643, IMG submission 96883) | Labiotermes labralis P1 segment gut microbial communities from Petit-Saut dam, French Guiana - Lab288 P1 (version 3) (version 3) | ecosystem: Host-associated > Arthropoda: Insects >... | reverse complement strand
TGCGTTGCGTTGCGTTGCGTTGCGTTGCGTTGCGTTGCGTTGCGTTGTGTTGTGTTGTGTTTGTTGTGTGTGTGGTGTGTTTGTTGTGTGTGTTGTGTGTGTGGGGTGTATGATATGATATGGCATGGCATGGCACGGCACGGCAGGGCATGTGTGATGTGTGTGATATGTGTGATATGTATTATATATTTCTTAATTTATATGTCTTTTACCTTATCAGCAGTAGTTATCTGATATGACGACGAATTATGTAATGCTTAAGAATAACGAATTTAGACGATGCTGAACTTTGGTCAAGCCATAATTGAACTCACTATCACAGATATTGCAAAGAATTATAGAACAAAATTACAAAAGTCAGGATTGGTGGTCCTTCAGTCAATGATATAATCAAGTATCTCCGCATAGGGAACAGGGAATCATAACAGTAATTTGTTATTTGTGCTCAATGTGTTCAGGACTTCATTCACTAACATTAATATAATAATGAATGTAAAACTGATTGTATATATTTCTACCAAAATTTATTGTATGTATTTCTAATATAAGAACTGGAACTCTCAAATACATTGGAAATATGATAAATATTTTGAATTTAATCAAGATAATTACCTTCATTTGTATTGCTGCAGGAACCCCAAAAAAGGATAACTTGTTTAAATACATCTGGCTGCAGTTTTAAGTGCCACTTTGCTTAAAGCGATGCTTGGGGTTGGTTCCAGTTGTAACACATTATCCATACTCCGTCCATACCATAATAAACCCAGCAGTTTCAGGCCTGCCTGCGGATCCCCTTTTTTGTTGTACCGCTACGGACACTACTCCATCTCACACAAAACTGACAGCACACACACTGGCATCTCCCCGAATTCAGTGAGAACATGTGGCAGTTGTTACAGTCTGGGCTCGCTAAAAGAAGTATGACCATGTATTTATCACGCTCGCACATACACACGTATATTACAGTGTTTTAAAACACCAAAAACGCGCAACTAAAACCGCCAGATGAAAGGAAGTGATTCGTGTACACAAATGCAATACGAAACGCTGTTGGTCGATATTCTCGCACGTTTTTTGTTATCAACATTTCACACCCGAATAGCACAACTGCTTGTCCGAGAAACTTGATTTGAATTGCGTATTGTTTGAAAATATGAAATAAAATTCCCACTTTATAGGTGATTGGCGTAATGGGCTCTCTCTTATACACTGCATATATGTATCTGAATTTGTGTTAATAGTAGGCAAAGGATGGCAGAATTGAATTTAAACCTAACACTGGCTATAGGCGCAGTTTTCTCTTCGAGCAATTAGAAGAGTAATTTCATTATAACTGTTTTTTTTAAATAAACCTAAGCTGAATGTTTTATTCATACATTCGCTTCCAAGTATAAAAACCGTTTGAAAATGACAGGTAGGCCTTCTCCGGGCTGATGTATAAGTGAGTTCTTTGTGTGTTTACATTTCGAACTTTATTAGATTTGGTGCTTGTTTAGTGTATACAGTAGTCTGTTTTATGCGTAACTAATAATAATTTCGACATTATGCTGATAAATTATAATATTACTTGTACTTAATTAAATATTGTCCATATCCAAAAGACACTAAAGCTTTGTACATCTTGGTGAGGTACTATATTGATCATACGTATTGTTATGTATGTATAACGTACGGACTCTTGCGTTCATGTTACATACTTAGGTTTGAGATTAATGTAATGTACTGTAATGTCTGGTAGAGGCCGGAATGACGTTCACCCAAAGCAGACCCGCTAATTATTTATTAAATAAAATGTATTCAATAGCTTTTGTGATTATTCAAACAATTACAAACCATGACAACTAAGATGTGTATTTATTTTCTTCACTTTGTACAAAGAATGCTAAAAGCCAGTCTACTGTCTGTGTATGAAATATATTAACCGTAGACAGTAATTAAGAAACTCAGCTATAATTGCGTGTGCGCGCTTTATATGTTTTGTTTGCTTTTACACAAGTATAACCACTAAATGTCCACTAAACTAAACTAAACTCCGTGGCCTTAGTCCGCACGCGAACTATACCGACAGAGCGGCCGCCGCCGGTCGGCGAAATTAGTGCCAACTTTTTCGGATATTGGGGTGTCACGTGGTCAGCGTAACGGGTCCCCACAGCCGTTAATCTCTGTTTTCTAGACCTGGAGCCGCTACTTTTTTCATTCAAGTAGCTCCTCAATTGACCTCACGAGGTTGAGTGGACCCCGTTCCAGACACACAACTACTCAGAAAATCTGGTAGCGCCGGGGATCGAAACCGGGACCTCTGTATCTGTAGCCAGAAACTCTGACCACTAGACCACAGAGGCGGTCACTAAATGTCCACTACTAATGTTAAAGTTGTGTATGTAAGTTTTCTATTTCGAATTCACATACAGCTTCAAGGATACTTTAAGAACATGTTATGGTCTTATGTGAACTGTATTTTAATGTATCAGTGGGTTTGAAAATTGGTATATCACTTCGACTTTACTGGAAGCTCCGGAGTCGAACTAAAATTTGTACAACGGTTTATGTGCTACAGGGCGTAGGTATGATCACCAGATAAGGCGCTATTTGTCTTGTGTGCTAAGAAATGCCTAACAATGGAAATCAGTAATTAATTTAATTGATACACGAAAACCAACAAGACAGAGAATTGTGTGACAGTGCAGCTATGTTTTCTTAAGGGTATTATAAAGCTATAAATCATCTTGAGAAGCTTGGTGATGGTGGTGATGTTAATGATATAATAATCTAATAGTGACAAATGGGAGTAAAGGCTACACATTTCTCCATGTCTGCCACTCCGTCTGCCTTTTCTCGCGTTGTAAGTTCATTCTGACAATGGCAAAGCGGGAATACACACTAAATTACTTTTGTGCCATAAACCAGGGAAAATACAACTTTGCGGTTAAAGTGATAGGTTAAATTCGAAGTGATTTTTTCTCCATTGCATTATGCAATTATTCTCACGCTAGGAAAGACACAGCGCTAGGGGGAAATTGAAATTGTCTCTTCTGCTATGAGACGGGAAACCCCTCAATTCATACCCCACTCGAGAAATTCCCACGTTCTGCTATAGAATTTTTGCTAAGATACAAACTCTTTAGAGCGGATTACGTTTCCATACAAATATAACAGTCAGTATATTCCGAAAAGTGACGAAGCACAGTATATTTATGGATCGGGTTCAGCGCCTCTTAACAACATCGGCTTCAGCTTAGGCAACCACCTGACCACAGTAAGAATTAAACAATACTATAGAGCAAAACAGCTACGTACAAAATATCGACAAGGCTATGCCAGATACATGTTTGCAGAACGTTCTACTGAGTAGTCTCCTGGACACTGGGTATAGCTGCAAAACATACGAATTCTCCATAAATAATTAGCTTGATTATTTTAACATTTAATATTTTGAATATGCTGATTCACGGTTTAACAATTATAAAACTAGTCTAACATTGAAACATGTATTTTATTTATTTTAAAATTTCTATCTCTATTACTGATACCGTCAAGTACAATTGATGACGATACTTTGTTATGAGTTGTTTATTGATGGGTTGAAGATGACCGAATTAGGTCGAAAAATGTTGCCATATTACGGTGTAAAATAGGCATTTGTTGTGTTTGACAGTACCAAAATACTTCTTTGTTAAATGTAGATTGTAGAGTAATAGTGAAATGAATATGAAGTGAATACAGTGGGTTGCAGTGCAGTGGTTTATTCTGGCCCAGGGCAGCGACAGCGACGGGTGTTTGCGGATCCCATGCGGAAACATTGGTTTTGTTTGTGTATGAGGGATACGCGTATCTTGAATAGAAGAGGAACTCACAGCTTCTCAAGAAGAACTCTGCTCCATAAAGACATCTTTTTAAAAGTTGATAAGGAAAAATTAAAAGGCATTATAGAAGTAAAACGTATTTTGAATCACGCAGCTACCTAGCCAACGGACGTTCGAAGTTCGAAAAGCAGTCGGGTCGTGAAACTGACCACTCACAATTCACAATTCATAATTTTTTGCCTTGACCTAACTCAACCTCAATGTATTTTTTTTAAAAGATGTGATTTAACAAAATACTAATTTTCTAAATAATATACGTGTAGAATGAGATATTAAACGTTAGTATATTCGACACGCAACGCAATAATATTTAAAACGTTAATACATCTGTGGTTTAATGTCTTAACCACGTAGCTTGTAGACGTAAGAAATAAGAGCCAGCATCACTGGAGTCAAGTAAAGCGAAGTCTCGCATACTGAAGTTATGCATCGTGGCTGGAGAAGAAGGATGTAGAAAATGAGTTAGGAAATACCGGACATACCACCACTGCCGCCGCCGGCAGCATTGCAAAAGATCAGGAGTTGAAAGGGATCTACAGGGGTAGGTTGGAAGGGAGAGATGGGGCTGTTGGGGTAGATGAATTTCTCAACGCACTGAACTCGACAGATATGGAAGGGGGCACAGAATATTACGGGTATTAAAATGTCGATCTATAACAGGGCTGGAGCGGGCTTGGTACTGATATTAATATCACATCACAAGACATGGCTTGGCACGTGTTTACGATGCATGATATATGTAACGTATGGCAGGCCTACCTGTTGTTTTTAGTCCTGCGTTTTTATAACACGAGGGTTGGGACTGATGCCGGAAATGTGGTGACTGAGATGTGGACGAAGAACGGGTTTCAGGAGTGACGTGCCATTTTGATTAATGATGCAAATTGTAACATTCTGGTCTAATTACTATTCAGCAGGACTTTAATAATAAGCCTCAGGATTATTCTCTTTGCACGTCCTACAGAACCTGAAAAACTGTATCAGCATTACTTTATGTATAAATGTCTATCTACTTCAACTATAGTGACATTGATATCGGTTACATATTCTGCTTTTAAAAAACCTTTTTGGATTATGGAAGTTTGGATCACATCTATAGAAATTTAATCTTTCTATTTTGCAGGTACTTTTTACGAGAAAAAATTACATATTAGAGACAGACGCCAATTTAAGCATTAGTTGCAGCTAGGAAGAATTTATTTAAATAACTGTCTAAATATAATACATTTTTTCTACACACCAAATTTTGGAAGAAGTGGCTACATTTCCGTTTGAATAGTTTTCGGTGTTAAATATGGTAATTATAAATTTCTCTTTCGTATTTAAAATTGGAATCAATTTTAAGGATTTATATAGAAACTGCTTCATTAGATATTTGATGTTCTCATGGATACCTGAGTATGACTGATATTTTTTGTAACGGGATGTTACGTAGTCTGCTACAGAGTTGCCAGCATTTAAGAAGAACAAATTGCCTCTAATTTAGGAAAAATTTCTAACAAAATACACGTCGTTCGATTACAGAAACAACAATTACCTCCTCCTAAATTCTGGGGTTTCTGAAAAAAACGTTTCTTTAATAAATTTGGAAGTAGTACAAAGTCAAACTTTCCTTAAACTTTGCTGTATGTGATAACTTAATACTGCAACAAGGCAGTCGTATTCGGTTAAACTGTATTTATTCTAAACAAGGTCAAGCACACTACAAAACAGCAGCGACATCTTACTATCTGAGAGTGCTTTTTAGACTTTAAGCTTAAATGATAAAATTTATTTATTTTTTGGAAAACTTCCGCGTCGATGATAACGTAATTGTGAGCCGTATCTGCGGATGTATGGTGTATTTGTTTGGAGTACTTCGGCGTTGCTTAGGGTATTGTCCAGTGGCCAGCCCTCGCCAAAGAGCGACGATTAGCGTAAATGGCAGGGAATTCCTTGACCAGCACGCTGAAAAGCGACTTTGAAAAGGGAATGTGCATAGTGTAGTCATTATTAATTAAATTTTTAAAACAAGTTTAAATAGTGGCGAAATAATCCTCATATTAAATTTTATTGACTTGAAAATTGATGATGCATTTAATACGTACAGACAATTGTTGTAAGACTCCAACGATTTTACAGTGCACATCATACTAACTACAGTGCACAGCAGAGAGCAGCCTTTACCAAAATGCATCATTTGCGATATACGTTAGGCAGATTGTATAAATATACATAATTTTACCTCAAGTGAATATATTAAAGATTTAAAATGTAATAAACGCACCTATCCTGGAATATAATCATATCTACACTTTGTCGGCATGAATCTTATATATTCAATAATGCGTCATCTGAGAATACGTATTTGTGCTGCCCAACAATTCTTACGATTGACTATTCGCCTACTTCATTACTATTATTATTGTTCAGGAAAAATGTTTGAAGAATTTACGAACTTATAATTTTCCGCAGTCCCCTTGCAACCCCATATTTTCTCCTGAATTTTTTAAAAATATTTATACAACTCTATATTAATGTAAGACGAGATCTCGTCCCTACAATTTTATTGCCTTGTATTATAGTTCTTATTTACAGTTCTTTGTTCAGCCTGATGATGGCTATATATAGACGAAACATATAGCTGCTTTGCACACAGATAAAGTTGTGTTCAGACTGTGATTTTGTATCTTTTTTTTCCCTTATATATGTACAGGCATATATATTATTTATAACATACATACAACCGTCCATCAACATACATACATACATATATACATTACATGGATCCATTACACAAATTCACAGTGTAAAATACTACAAACATTTTACAAAACACAGTATTATAAATCATCTTTACACATAAAAAAATCATCTACAGGGTAAAAGGAGTGTGTATGTAGGTATTACCTTAGGGCTGCTTTAAATTTTGCCTTGTCATTTTTGAGGATTATCACCCTAGGTGGTAAACTGTTGAAACTTTTTATGCCGGCATAGAATGTACTTTTTTTTAAAAAAGGTAGGTTGGCAATTACCTGTGAAAATGATGGTTTTTTGTTGTATTAATAGTGTGTATGTATGAATTTGTTAGAAAAGCTTCCTAATTATTGATAATGAAGTGCATTAATGAGTGTACATACTGGCATGGAATAGGTAGATCTCTATTGGTTTAATTAGACTTCTACAAGAGGTTCTGTGTTGTGCACCATTTACAATTCTGACTATTTTCTTTTGTAAAGTGAAAATCTGCCCACTGTTAGAAGAATTACCTCAACAGATTTTCCAATATTTTGTAATAGAATGAAAGTAGCATTAAAATTGATATGAGAGTACTAGTGCTACTGATGTGGACCATCGAACTAAGGCATAAGTTGCTGAACTTAACTTAGGAATCATTTCCTCAATATGGCTCTTCCAATTAATGTGGTTATCAATTTGTAAACCTAAAAATTTTGTATGCACCGTCTCTTCAATATACTTTGATTTATAACCAATATGTATGACAGAATGTGCTAAATTCTTTGTTATGAATTTTGTTATATTCGTTTTAATCTAAACTTAGAGCTAAATTATTAGCAGAAAACCATTTAATCATATAAGAGAGAACTAAATTAGACACTGAAAAGAAATCTTCGAAACTTTTGCTTCAAATTATGGCACTTGTATCATCAGCAAGTAATATTGGTTTTGATAAAGAATTTATTTTCAGGAGAACGTCATTGATGTATATTGTGAAAAACAGAGGCAGTAGAACTGGTCCTTTGGGAACTCCATGCTTCAATGTATCCCAGTCAGGAAAAACATTTTGAGCTGTATTAGGTAATTTTACTACAACTTTCTGTCTTCTCTTAGTTAAATAGGACCTGTACCAATCTTCAGATTCTCCTCGAATTTTATAGAAATGTAATTTAGCTAACAAAATTTCATGTTTCTTACAATCAAAAGCCTTGCCAAATCAATTTTTTTTCGATACACTATCTGTTAATCTGAAGGTTGCATCTTCAATTGATCTCTTTCACTAAAACCTTACTGTTTTGTGGCTAGTATGTTGTTATTATGCAGGTGCTGACTTAATCTACTGTGCATAGCTTTCTCGGGTACCTTAGAAAAACCGTTAATATTGATATAGGCCTATATTTTATCATACTAGTTTTGCCTTCTTCCTTGTGAGTGGTTTTAGTACTGCTATTTCAAGACGGTCAGGAAAGTTACCTGCATGTATCGAGTGATTATAATGTAGCTTAATGGGTGACTAATGAGTGGGTGACTAAGGAGAGATGCAAAGGCTCTTAATATTTTACTTGTTCTGTCATCGTAAACTGCTGATTTTTTGGTTTTAAGCAATATGTTATACTCTTTATCTCAGCTTCAGGGATTGAGATTATTTTTAGGTTGGGAAAGTTTCCAGGAAATGAATCTTGTAGAAATGAGATAACATCTCCTTTCTGTATTTGTTGAAGGTTTAATTTTTAACTAATTTTATAAATAAATTGTTGAATGCCTTGACCACGTCTGTTGGATCCTTTAATTTTTCATAATTCACAAGAAATAATAACATGTTCCACTGAATGTACTTTTCTTGTCTCTTTACAATGTTCCAGGTCGTTTTTTATTTTGTTGGTGGATTTTTCTGTAAGTCTACTTTAGTGCTGCTTCTAAGCTTCTTAACTTTTCTTAGGATTTTGCAGTGTTTAATGTAACGTGCTTTTGCTTTTGGATCATTGCTGTTCTAAGGAAGACATACAGACTTATTCTGTTTATGCAAAATATTTTTATTCCTTGTGTAATCCAGTAATTCTTGTATTTCATACTTCTATGTTTAACTGGAAGACCAATTTGGAAAATGTTTAAGAAATTGAACAGAAATGAGTTAAACTTATGTTTAGGCTATGCATCAGTATAAACAAATTCCCAGGTTTCTTTATTTGTAGAGCCTGGAAGTTCATAATTGCTTAATTGTTCATTAATCTGGTTCTCTGCTTTAAAGGAAACTTGTTTATTGTTGCATATAAATTTGTAATTGCAAGAACTTGAACATCATGATCTGATAGGCCATTTATTTTTGTAGATATAGAAGATAAAATTTATTCTACTGTTATCCACAAATATATTATCAATAGCAGTGTTTTGGTTATTGCGATTTCTTGTTGCAAAATTAACTGTGTGTGACTAATTTTATGTTGCTAATAATAATGCTAGTTTTTTTCTGTTGCTCTCAATTAGATAATTTGTGTTTATTCCTCTACAAATTAAACATTCCCCTTCAGGTGCTTACAGACATGACAAAGCATCACCTTGATTCTTTGTAAATTAACCAAAATCTCTTTAGGCGTTCCGTTTAAGCTTAGTATGATTAATTTAGATGATTTAGTCTAGTTCAACGGCGCAAATTTCCAAATCATTTTCTTTATACTTATGTGAAGTATCAATTTTCGTAGAATACAGATTTTTACGAACAAACATACACACGCCTCCATTCTGTAGATTTCAAAGGCAGAAACTCGATCCTTATAAATAGCCTGGTAATGTGAGATGTGGCATGTCCTGTTCCTCCATTTGATACTCAATAACACATAATGCATGGGGATTAATGTTATCTGTTTCTTATGATTTTATTATTCATCGGTTTTGCTTCCTAGTCCCTTAATATTTTGATGAAGTATTTGTAGTGAATTAGATGAATCTACAGTTCTCTCTTGGTTTCTAAACTGTAGGTAATTACAATCAATATATTTTAGGCACCTTTTAAGCTAAAAAAAGGGAAGGTTCTTGCACTAGTAAAAACAGAAACTCTGCTAGTGCGTGTCACACTTTTGTCACCTAAACTCTTAACAAACTTGGGAAAGACATCTCACAGCCTTAACACACTCTTTATAGAACTTTTCAAAACATTATTAAAAGTGGGTAAACAACTATGTATTTTAAAAAAGAATATTTTTCAATTAAGAATGTATGCAGCATAAGAAGGTTTGTGGCTGTACGTGCACACCGCATCCCTCGTCCTATAGCAGTGTAACTGACAATGTATGTTCAGAAGATCCAACGTTCTAGGGAATGTTATTATATTCGGATGTGGGAACACACCATGCATTCTTTCGGTAAACTTTTTTCTTTCTTTTCTACAGCAATTTGTCGGAGTCTGTGAAATAATAAAATACAATAACGTGACAACTATAAAATTAATGAAATTAAAATCTTTACCTTTTACAGGCTCCAGCCAACTACTGATACATAGAAAATAAAAGGAAAACTTATATTACAGAAATGCGTGGTGTGTTCCCATATCAGAACATAATGGATTTCCTTAGAGCATTGGATCATCTGAACATTCATCGTCAGTTATATCGCTTTAGAATGGGCGCTGCGGTGTGGACTCTACAATAAACAACGTTTTGTGTTGTCTTCGTCCTTTATTTAACAATTTTCTTTTTTTTTAATTTACAGTTGTTTATTCATTTAATTTATATACTGTTTTAACAAGTCTTATGAAGGTTACGTTGAGGATCAGATCTCTGTACGAAACATATGAATGATTCTTTTTCTTATGTTCTAAATAATGCATAAGTCTGATGATGGCCTGTGCGTAGACCGAAACTAGTATCCTTCGAAATTGCTGACTGTGTTGTACATGATGGTTTATTGAATAAATGTGTTCCTTGAAGAGTTTCCTTGTTTCAAGAAATGTCTTTTGTTATGGAGAGCGTAATTTCTTACCGTCAATATAAAATTGGGCTGTCGGCCTCTAAACTAAGGTAGTTCAATACCGTCTACTGAACGACCCTTTGTGTAATTACCAGAGATTAATTCAACAGTTAAGAATGTATAAAAGATTCCACCAACTTCTGTCTGGAGAAATTTTATTTTAAATGGTTAAGAAAGAATTCTGTATGATTCAGTATGATGTAATTTTTAACGGTGTGTGTTTGCGGGATAACTTCATTATCTTAAGACTGCAACGAAGGAAGTACCATGTTATTAGTTCTGTCTACTAAAATTACATGTAACTAAAATTACGATTCATAAATAATTACTGATTTCGGCATTTTAATTTTTGGGTGTAAAAGTGTATGGATTCTTGGATTTATTGCGACCTTGTTTATTTTCTTGTAAAATCTGAATTTTTTCCAGTTTTTGAATAATAGGTTCTGAAAGTCAAATTTTAACCTATAACTCTGGCCATAAGTGGAATTATTTTAGGTCTGCGTAACGAGCTTATCAAATTTTATAAATAAACATCAAGCAAACAATTAACTGCAGAGAGCGTCGCTAAAAATTGCGTGTTACATTGTGGATTATATCTTTTAGTATATAGTTTAGTCTCATTGATCATTAAATGTGTAGAGCTGATGTAGCCTTATTTGTGAAACGTGCAAAGAAACGGGCTTTATAAAGCAATCCGGTAAAGTTCAAACCTTCTGTACTGGCATCTACAAACCATCGTGTTTTGAATTTCCATTTCAGCTTCGTGTGTATGAAATAGATTCATACTTCACCGGTTGGAATATTTAAGGTCCGTAATAGTCAAAGTTTCCCCCCGCCCTCCAAAATCTCACGAGAAAAATTTAAAAAGGACCCGCAGACATATTTGACCCAGTGGTCACATGGTGTCTGTAAGAATACTGTAGACGGTTTTTGTATTGTGTTTTCATTTAACATGGAGTATTATTAATAATGCATAAACTTAAACATAATAACCAAAATTATTATACTTTCGTAACTGTTTCTTTGTTGTCAATTCCGCAACAGGTGCTAGTGATTAATATTTATATTCTTCCTTCATGAAGTCAGCCTCTGCGCCAAATTGGAAGTTTCAGCGTGCATGAATTTTCTCACCACAGTTGCACAACGCAAGCACACTTGAGCGGTATGGCACGAAATTGTATATCAATGCCCTTATTAAATTTATCTAGACACAAAGTTTATCATCAGCTTATAGTTAATTAATTTTATGTCTTTTACTAACGCTACGATCATTAATCTGCTGCGAGGCTAATTAAGGTTGAGTGATCCTGAAGAAATTCTATGACAAGAGACATGGCAACATTGAGCAAGTTTCTTTTCATAAACCCTAAGATCGAAATCACTATTACCTTGCGCTAAGGCAGTCTGAATGGGAATGCAAGAATTTAGGTTAAACCGACTAGAAAAATTATTGTATTTTTCGTTACTAATTTGATTTCTTATAGGCAAGTAACTAATACCTGACGACTTTTCTATTCTTATTCTAATATGCTCAAAATCTACGATCGTATACACCTTTCAAACAGTTTCGTTAAATAACCTATCATTAGAAATATCCGAATAACGTTCTGCGCTACATGACTTGAATCTTTAAAACACCGTCCTTAAATAAATCAATATTTTTCTTGTTCGGAAAAGCCAAATTTTTTCATCATTGCTCCTAAACAGTAAATACAATTTCATGCCTTTCTCTAAATATTTTACTAATCCCCAATCGGAATCTCTTCGTAACGTTTTGCATGGGCAGAGAAATATAACGAACAACCCCTTGGGGCACATTTGTATAACAAAATATTGGGTCGAGACACGTAAATCGAGAATAGGCTTGTGAATGTCCACGACCGGATTCGTATTATTTAGCACTGTTATCACACGTGAAACAACGTTCATTTTCCAGGGCGCTTGTGCTCACATGCAGCAGATGAGGATTTTCCAACGGACAGAGACGGGGCGAGTGGTCGTGTGGGTGGGGCCACAGACGCAGGCTGCAGGCCCCATCTGTTGTCCAGCGCGGGTGTGACAGATTACTCTTCTGCTGCTAGTAATCACATTATACGGCGATCATTGTAACTTGTGGTGCCAAGGTCTCAGCTCCGGGGTCTCATTTATCATGGTTCCAGTTTGACCACAATCAATGTCGACTCATCATTCTCTCTCTCTGCTCCTAAAGTGACGAACAAAACAGAGAAATGCGACGCGCTTTTCAACCCTCTTTTAGGGAAAATATAGTCTCGTAGAAAACTTATTACAATTGTCGGCGTAATTTTCGATGGATATCTCATTGTCAACGAGGGTGTGCAGTTTTATGGTGAAAAATAGAGAGGGGTGATTGTGACTTACTGAAATCATTGACATGAACGTCCTTTCTTTGAATCCGGAGATGTGCGTATTAAGATATAAAGTACATGCTCGCAGTTAGTCGTTTGTTTAACGACGCCTTTCTAACTTGCTTTTTTTTAGTAGCTTTAAACGACAGACAATACGGTTCTTATAACTAATAAGTGGAGAGGACTGTGGAGGTAAGATTTCATGATGTTTCTGGGTGGAGAAGTTGAAAACAAACTTATGTGTCGATGTCCAACATAACGACAGAGTTTCGAACGGTGCATACCCTCAAAGCTTTTTAGTTCCATTAGGAGATGCATTTTGTATACGGAATGACGGGTTGAGTAATTGACGACTTAAAATAAGTTTATATATTTTATTAGTGGCATGGCTGTCGGTGGGAAGAAATAAACAAAACTCATGGACAAAACTTAAAGTGTAATATGTCTTATTCCAATTTAGAAGGTAGCCAGCTCAAACCTCAATTTGTAACACACAGTGCCTTTTTCAGTCTATCCATCGGAATACCGGAGTACTTCCTCAACTAAGGCCACGAGTGCCTTATCCTGTTTGCCTGTTCGTCATGATAAATAACCTACTGTACCTATTTCGACAACGCTTATTCTTAGCAGGTGATACAGAATCACAAAATAAGTAATTATGATGTAATGAAAATGGAAAAGCTCTATGCCTGCTAAAAAGTATGCAGTAGTATGTAATCGTACAGCTGACGACAGATTTTAATTAGCGATATGATGTAATGTGGTGCTGGAGAAGGATGGAAAAGATCAGTTGGACTGATCATGTGAGAAATGAAGAAGTATTGCTTAGAGTCAAGGAGCGAGGGATATCCTACATGAAATAAGTAAACGAAAGGCTAACTGGATTGGTCACATTTTGCGTAGAAACTGCCTTCTAAAACGGGTTATTGCAGGAAAGATAAAAAGGGGGATAGAAGTAACAGGAAGACGAGGAAGAAGACGTAGGAAACTACTGGATGACCTTAAGGAAAGGAGAGAATACTCTCATTTGAAGGAGAAAGCTCTATATCGCACTATGTGGAGAGCTCGCTATGAAAGAGACTTTGGGCCTTTCGTAAGACAAACTACTAAATGAATGAATGACGTAACTAATTCGCACGCAGTTTGAATGTCGGCTGTATTGTGACCACAGGGACTGAAATTTCGCGCCATTTCGACGTTTCTCCTTTCAAATGTCCTGGTCGAAATTAGTAAACAATCCGAATAAATGAAATGTCAAGAAAGTAGCCAATCTCGACAACATGTTGGTCTGTTACTCTTAACATAAGATAATCATGGACGTCTTAAATTCCTAAATTCCAACTGCGATACATTTCTTGACTAGCTGGGAGACTCCCTGTTTTCCAAGAAGGGCCTACCTCCGCCCATAATTCAGGTGTCTGCTGCTGATTTACGGCACGAAAAATAAATGAAATGTGACAAATAAATTAAATTATTTGTCACATGAACCGAATATCCAAGAAGTGTTACAGAGGGCCTGTAGCTGTGGAGAGCTACGGTATGTGTGAAAGGGTATCATATCAGCTAAAATCAATATAGTGAAGTTCGGGTAACTCTCAACGGGAAAGAAGTATGTTGGCTGCAGCTATTTCTTCAAAGCTTCTGAGTAACTGTCTTTCTTGTACACGAACAGTCCTATTTTGTCACCATTTATTAGGATCCAAGTCTTGTACTGTACATCTCGTTACTGTGACCAGATTGTGTGTTTGAATTTTATGGTTCAGAGCTTCGTTTAATTTCCACCAACATTCTGTTCTCTCTCCCCACGTTAGTTTTCAGTCAGTACACATGTTAATTCCACCTGTGTTTTTGGATGGAATTCGTGTTATTTCAACATTGTCCGAGATAATGTAAAAAGAACTGGGACAAATATTTGACCGTCTATATCAGTAGACACGTCTCTCTGTTTACACATCACAGGCAGGCAGAAGATTTTATTTCTTTACGGAGGCACATATCAGATAGTGCTGTCGCCTAACATACGACGCCCGTTTATTGCCAGAATGAACAGTGTTAAAGAATAATTCCGACCTATTTCATAAAGGGTCAAATGACGTGTTTATATATATATATATATATGCACAAATTTCAGATAATTTTAGTCGATAAAAAGACAAGAATGTAGATATTTTTCTTCGATTTTCCAGGTTGGAACACGTATACATTTTTAATAGAAGATAAAATTATTTTAAATTGAAAATAAGTTATATAAACAATTTGAATAAACAAGTTCTGGGTCCACCTATCCTCCATTCAATGGTCACGAGTGTCTCGTTTCCCGGAGGTAAGTCTGCCAGGGGGTGAGGCTAACGACTCACTTCCATATCTTGCTGAGGTTAAAAATGAGTGGCGTTATTACCTTCACGCCGCTTCTATACCTACGCGATCTTATGACGTGTTTGTGGACAGCTGCAACTTTCATCTTTTAAGTAAATGGATGAAACTCCTTTCATTACAAGTAATAATCACATTACTAAGAATACAGATGTCTATTTTATGTTCACGTCTTGGCCTTTGCATAATGAAGTCCTTTTCTATTTGCTGATAAATGTGTTTTAGGTCAAGCGCTGAAGCGAAAATGAGTATATTCTTCAGAATATCAAGGTAAAACACCTAAATGAGCACGAGCACATTGTTCGGCGTCTTAACGTAAAGCACCGAAATTAGCTTGAGAATACTGTTTAACAACTAAAGGCCAAGCACCAAAATGAGCACGAGTAGGCTATATTGTTTAGCAGCCGAGGGTAAAATACCTCAATGAGCATGAGTATATAAATGGACGTAAATAAATATCTTTGAGAATCTCATTTACATTTACCCTATTTCAAAATATATCCGATTTATCAAAATAGCTTCATTAAGCCATGACCTTAACAAAACTGCACACCTCATGTCCTTTTCGCAGAAAATAAAATGTAAACTTTCCGTTCCAGAAGCCTTATATATACATCACATCAAAAGAGATGCAGTGCATCAAATAAATTGGTAATTGTGACATATTTAATCCCATTCTTTTTCCAGTGATCAGTTGTGGTAACCGCCTGTAGAGAGATTCCAATTATCGTTCGAGTGTTTGCCAATGTAATCGCACCGCTGTGGAATGGGCTACTTTATGGAAATGATTCTCAATAATATACACAGAAAATTAAATAGAAATCGAAACCGAATGGTGCGCACAGTTGTCACAGAAACCACGGCAATTTTTTATACACAATCACAAATTGCTGGTTCACTTTTATACGTTCAAATTCATCATTTTAAAATAATGAGAATGCTTGAAATGGTATGCACATAAAGTCGTTCAATTTATGGTGTAGAATGTATGAGAAACTGACAGTTTCCTGGCGAGTTGAGAACATCTCAGCATTTCGCCGAAATAGTTTACGGTTGAGAGCAATTCCGCAGTAAACCTGTATAGAGCTGGTTGAATCCAATTACACCGCTCACATCACACTAATGTTATCATGGCCTATATCCACACCTAAGAAGTACAAATGGACTCATCCCTTCAGGGCTTTCGACTTAAGTTTTGTATGCATTTGTATGATCTTCCACATGCTTTCTACATTTATGACCCACATCGTCTATTGATGTAACTACCATAATTACTTAGCTCAGTATTTAACCAACTTGATGCACAAAATTTTTTTCACATTAAGTTTTATTTCATGCCTCTACATGTTTCGAGCACATGTGCTCATAATCAGGAGGTCAAAATTTCATTACACAGCCTCTGGTATTGTCACACAATTTTGACCTCCTGATGATGAGCACATGTGCTTGAAACATGTAGAGGTATGAAATAAAACTTATTGTGAAACGAATTGTGTGCATCAAGTTGGTTAAATACTGAGATGCACGGTCAGCAAAACGTCAAAAAAATACCATAATTACTTTTGATAAATATTAAACACTGTAAAAGTACTGTTAGTGTAATTTTCCCAGCCTGTTTTCTTACTTTCTCTGCCTTGCCCAACTAATACCGTGCAGCAGAGTGTTTCTGGACAAATTAATAATTCCCAGTTAGTGAAAAGCTTTCCAGCATTTTTTGGAATCCTGAAGTCTTTTACAGCGTTTAAAACGGTCTTCCACTTGCCCCTGTGCTGAGCTACATGAATTCATTCCATGCCAGTCCATTCTGTTACTTTAAGATCAATTTTAATATTATCCCCGAATCTACGCCTAGGTATCTTTCCTTCAGGTGTTCCCACTAAACCCTACATGCATTTGTATACTGCTGCCCATTTGGTGTCAAATTCCCCACAAATCTCATCCTTCTTCATTTGATCAACCGTACCTTATTTGTGGTAACACATATCATGCAGCTCCTCATTATGCAGTTTTCTGAAGTCTCCTTTTGCTTCCTTCCTCTTGGGACCAAATATATTCCTCACCACCTTGTTTCCGAACACTTTTAACCTATGCGCTTTCTTTAATGTGAAAAACCAAGTTTCACACCGATGTAAAAGAATAGGTAAAAATTATAGTTCCGTATATTTTAATGTTCTTATTTTTAGATTGCCAAATATAAAACAGAAGACTCTGGAACGAATCGTAGCAGACATTTCAGGAATTTAATGTGCTGTTGATATTTCGGTTTGTTTTGTTAATATCGTTTCCAAATATGCTGTGGCTTTGTCCTGCATCCTATTAACAAGACATAAATATAGTATCATTTTCCTCAGTATTTTCCTTTGTACTGACGCATTTAATGCCGACTAATGGTGTTTATGTGTTTTACATGGCGCCCCTGCCTGCAAAACACTTTCTTTCCATACATTTTTGGACTGTGTCTTTCTGTTAGGAAAGGGAAGTAAAACAATTTTTGTGGCGGAACATAAATGGCAGGAGTTGAATTCAATGAAATTGTTGCATGCAGATGAAATACTGAACTCCAAAAGGAACTATATCCTTTGGAAGCCCTATTACTTAATACGGAGGTGAATGCAAGGCAGAAGAGAAATTCTAGAGAGAGAAGTTTCTGTTCGATTCGTTGAAGCATTCAGTGTCGTGAGATATGGGCGCCTCTTAACAAGTGCTAGCACAAGAGGATTTGGTCCGAGGGTTCATGCTGCTGCGTATCTAGCTCATTAGACATTCACATAGATCATTATTTCTTCTCATGAGGAAACCTTAAGAATGAGGCTGCTGTAAGAGTTCACAGAGCAGGCTGTGTCTTCAGGGTTGCTCTTAAGCTATTATAACGAACCTTAGAAATGTATGTGGACTCGGTATTTAGCAAAGTTGATTTCCGTTGCGTTCCAACTAGCGTTGTATCGAAGTGGGAATATTTGCTGCAATAGGGTACACTTATTTTCGAAATGTATACTTCATTTGAAAATGTTCAGTTATTGCTAATATAAGTCTTAAAGTTGCCGAATTAATCGCATTACATATATCTCCTTCTCTGCTGAAACAATTTTTCCTTCTTTCTTATATTCACTTTCTCAAATTCTTTCGTGTAAAATTTGTGCCTCAGAATACCTACTGAATTCTATTCCAGCTATAAAATTTCGTTCAATCAGACATTTATCAGAAAGTGTTAAAATCTTACAGAAGTTCTTGTAAATTACCCTGAAGCTGAAGCCTGCATCCGGATACCAAACCACCGCAGCCAAAACACAACGTAACATCAACACACATCGAACCAGAACAATACAATCCATGAAATAACTCATCAAATAAGTAGCAAACTCCAGAGGATGGATGTATTAACATCCGAAACATGTTGAGCAATAAATAATGAAATAATAAAGCAAGTGACATCAAGTTGGTCTCTCTTTATTCAACTATCAAGATGATGCATGATCCAATAAACATAAGCTTTCAATAAACTTCCCTGTAAATTTGTGGTTTATTCTTGACGCAAAAGTGAAGAGCTTTTGCTTTCACTTTAATCATGGGTGATATGTAGGAATTACTTACAGTCTTCCTTGGGGAACAGGAAGTGAAAGTAGTTGATATCAAAGTAAGTGTTAGGAAAATACGTTCCGAATATGGAGATACAATGCCAGTGTGTCGGTTTCGAAGCCAGTAGCTGAGGTTACAGTCCAGTGAAGACTTTTGTGAAAATTAACATGAAATTTTGGTAGCATAAAAGGCAGAAAGATTTTTAATCAGCTGAATGGCTTAAATTTCTCCCGAAATTTTGCCTTCCGCTTCAACCAGCACGAAAAGCGGTGTAGATGTAGACATAGCAACGATAGATTGTGTGTGTGACAAGGCAAGAGTAAGATAGTTTGCAGTGGGTTTAGATACTCGTTGTTAATGATAAAATAATTATTTAACCTCTAGATAAATAATGTAAAACCCGCAGAAAAAAAACTATGTACCTGTCCTAATGGCGTTTGTCATTTATTCATCAGGACCGTTTATAACTGGTTGTGTTCCTTTGATCTGTTTTACGAGGCAATTTAAAATCACCGGTGGATGTTCAATTCTATTAAATTTTAAATAAATAATTCGTTAATAATTCAAAGAAACTTTTTAGTGCATTTCATTTGGGTGAAATTATTTTGGTGAAATTTACATCTTCGATGCTCTGCTCTTTAAAGTGAAGTCTGAAAGCGTCATGACTTCTTTCTTCTGAAAAGCCTGCGTGTTAAATGAACTACCTTACGTCAATACGTGGCATGGCTGCATCTGTTCCCTCTTCCTCACAAATGACACAATAACTTAACAGGTCTACAGCTGATGCCAAAGTTTCCACAAACTCACTCTCTTTCCCCACAGGTTCATCCAGTTGTTTGACGTTCTCAGGCTGCTGTTCCAATTCGATTATAGGCTTCGTGGCTGAAAACACATCGCTGCTTCTACTTTCATTCCGATAGTGAATGTGACTTTTCGCGGTGAGAGTGAGAGTTGCTTTTTAAACCTTTGAAACCGACGTCTTTCTAAGAAGTATTTAACAATTTTGTTTTTTGCTCGCAAAGAAGAATCTGTTTCTCCATCACAAATACAAACCTGCAAATCTTGTGTGGAAAAATGATAGTTGTTTTCACTGTGAATTGTAAAATATAAACATAATCTGTGGGTAAAATTCAGAGATTTTTAGTGACAAAGAAATTGTTTTATACATATGCTTCGTTGTCAGTAATCTGTTGGTTTCGACAAGAATTTTAAAAAATGCAAGTCTATTTATTATTTTGTAGTTTGTTGTTTCCGACTCTTTGCAATCTTCGATTTCATTTTCAGAGCACACTTTCTTAAAAGGGAGGCAGCACGGTCCTCCCAGACGTTGGAACTAAGCGACCAGACTGCATGAAGTTACATTTCAGTCTCATAAATGTGCAACTTCTGTTATATAAAATATTTAAAATTTATATTATTTAATTCTATGTATATTTCCTTTGTGTTTCTCTTTTCTGTCATGGACTATGACTAATACAGTAAAAAAGGAGATATATCCATGTCCCCAGTAGGGCACATGTGACCTGCCGTGATATACCCCCATTACGTTTATTTTATAACAAATGATTTTTATTATTTCTCCCGCCCGCCTGAATAACTCGCGCTGTCAGTTAACTGATGCTGATGTAAACTGACACCGATTAATATTTGGTGAAATTATGGAAACGCGCGTAATAAAAATTTTATTAATTTTTGTAACTTGTTACGAATAGACATGGCGTCGTATCATCATGAAAACATTAAATATAGAAATTTCGCGACGTTAATTTAGGGACTGCCGCGCCTATGCAAGCCTAACTCACTACTTTTTTTTTAATCTTCTCCAAATCGTGTATAGACTGCTATGCAAATAATTAGAACGATGGCTGTGTTGATCTTAAAGAAAGGCTGCTGCTACAGCTTTGTTTTATATTTAACAGGACAACAAACTCTTAACTCGACTTCTTGTCTTACACTTTCCTTAGAACTGCGTTATTTTCGAGAGAATTTCAAAAGAAAAAAAGTAAACATTAGTAAATTAAGAGCACATTTATCTCCCTATTATCATATTTTCCACCCTCTTCACTGCAGAGCGTAGGAAAATCCCATCTTCTTTCTTTTTAGAACAGCCACTTTCCATCAAATTCAAATTGAGTTACTTTTTCTGCCCTATTTTAAACCTTAACTACGTTGCAAGGATTGTAATCGATGACGTAATAAACGGACTTTCATAAGGCTTTGCTCACTTTAAAAAGTCATACAACTTCACGACATACGCGTAAACATAATTCAATTTACGACCTTACGAATAGTACAGCCTTCCCTTCGCCAGCTACCGGTCTGCTGGGTTGTGACTTTGCTTCGGTGCGTGAGTACTGGTCGATGTTTCGAAGGAAGGCGAAATCGTCATAGGCGACGGTCAAGAGATTCGCGCAATCTGACCTTTTGACCCTTGAAGATGAATGCAATATATGCCCCGCGGCGTTGTTAGCCACTCATTCAAAGATGGAGCATAACAACCCAGAAGAATGGAGTTCTCAATGATACCCCTGTCGTAATTGTGCATCTTCAAAAAAAATGGAACTTCGGTTTCTCACCGAGTAATCAAATGTCTTGATCGCTTGGGTAAATGTCCATGTCTGACAATTTAAATTCTTTTTACGATAATATTATAAAACGTGCATTCAGGCTTACTGTGGCTTCTGATGTAGACGTACTTTAATTGGTAACCGTTGGGGCTTCTCATAGGGGTATGTGACTACAATGTGTACTCGTATTCATGGTTGTCTGTTTTGCCTTTGATATAAAACTGTTCTTCATATTCATGGGTACTTGCTATGGTTTCTGTAGGGAAGTACTGCTTATATTCATCGTTATAATCTGGAAATGTTTTTTGCATTCATGGTTACGTGCTGTGGCTTCTGATATAAAACTGCAAGGTATATTCACTGTTAAACCCTGCAGCTTCTCGTGTAGACCAAATATTTTTATTCACTATTGCCTACAATTGTATTGATATAGAACTTATCCTCATATTCATATGGTTACCGGCTGCTTCTTTGATGTGGAAATACTATTAATATTCATGGGTACCTTCTGTGGCTCCTGGTATACAGACACTATTTATATTCATGGCTACCTGTTGTGGCTTCTGGCATAGAATTCTATTCATGGTAAACTGCTGTGGCTTCCGGTATAGAAATACAATTTATATTCATGGGTACCTTCTATAGCTTTTGGTATAGAGCTCTAGTTATGGTTACCTTCTGTGAATTGTGTTATAGACTCGAGTCACTGTTACCTGCTGTAGTTCTGGTATTAACCTGCCATTTATATAGGCTCTTAATACATTTTGTATGGGTTCGCTATTTAGCGTAAGAGCAATGAATTTATGATAAGACGCTCTGGAGCTACAAGCAAACTTGTAACTTATATTAATTATAGGGTCAAAGTGTGTATGCCCATTGTCTTGTTGTGAATCAGGCTCTTAGCCATAATTTAGAACCCTACGTTTTGTACGAGTGACTCTAGACCCAACTTTGAAAACATTTTGGGTTGCAGTGAGCGCTTTAGTTGGAATTCGCAACAGGAAATGGACGTGACGTCCCTTTTGGTTTAGTAAAGCCGGTCGTGGTTGATAAGTATATTGAGTAAGCACTCGTACAGTAAAGGGTGGAGTGAAATAATTCCTTTGTAAAGCACCTCAACAAGGAGTCACTACACTATGAGTGGCCATTCTTAAACGTTGCACAAAGGAAAGTGAGGTGTATAATCCACTTGACAGTAATTCCGTATTTTCCTCTGGGGTATACGCCCCTCAAGACCCATTGGATTTTAGGTTATGTAGGCTTAGAGCTGTTCTGGACATTGTAGTTTGGAAGAAAGAAATCCAAATTAAGCAAATTTACGTTGGCGTAACTTGAAAGTAAGGCTACGTATTTGCACAGTTACCACTCTGTGAAGATAAATAGAGAGTAGGCGGCAGCAGACAAATATTCACACATTTCAGAGTGTAAGAATGGTTGGAATTTAGACATCTGTTAGTGACATTAAAATACTCATCCTACGTAAAAGCGCCATTTTCCACCTATATTGTACAAAGGCAACGAACTAGTATTGTGCTCTCTGAGACTGTGTCGGCTAACCCGATGGACTCAATGGGCAATTCTTTGTTTATTCTTAGTTCTGCTAGGCGAATTTCGCGTTGTATCTTGAGTGGTCCACGAGATCATTGCTACAAATCCTTGCTTTATTCATCGTGCTTAATAATCTTTACATATCCTGCATGCATGTTTGTCTGTTCGGTTATTGGCCTGTTAGATTATAAAGAATATGTTAGGATATACTGTTATGTCTATTATACTGTAACTGGCTATTAGGTTTTTAATTCAGCACGCAAATAAACAAATTAATAGAATTAAATTATTACTATAATTATAATGGGGACCGCGGTAGCACAGTGGTTAAGTGCTGCGCTACAAATCGGAAGGCTGCTGGTTCGATCCCAGGTGGTGTCAGTGGATTTTTCATTGACACAAAATCCTTCCGATCGCACTATGGCCCTGGGGTCCACTCAGCCTCTAACAGAAATGAGTACCAGGAGCATTTCCTAGGGGTAAATGTGCCCGGTGCGTAAGGCTGACAACCTTACCACCATCCTGTGCCGTTGTCACGAAATATGGGAACCTAAACTTCCTGGAACCCTGTGGGCCCCTCCGGGCCTCTAATGGGATTGCTTTACTTTTACTATAATTATAATACATATTTTATTCTTTTAAAGAGAACGATTTGACAAGTGTTTTGCCTAAACTAAGTCTGACGCATATAAAATAAACGAGTGCACTTTCTTCTTGGTTTAATTGCTGCAGTTTTAGCAGCAATTCACGCACATTTTTATCGCTGGGTCCACACCGCGTTTAAATTAGCTAACTCTAGTGAATGTTTATTTATCTTACCAAACCGAAAGCTAAATATTTCTTCCTTGCAGCGTCCTCTCTGTTTAATATTTTAAGTTTTAATATTCTAAGTTTAATATTTTACGAATCTATTTCATGCATCATTTCAGAATCCTACAGTAGGTGTCGGCGGTTTAGCTCCCAATTTACAGCTAATTATGCCTGTAACGTTGTTACTATTGTATGAAATTAAAATGAACAATGATAAAGTAACGTAACATGGGATGATATTCACATAAAATTTAATCAAACTTCGTCCAGCGGTTGGTGAAACATGCGAACGGAGGAACAGATCTGCCCTAAACTGGGCCATATTGTGCACGTCACGCAAAGAACGGGGAATAATGCATGAATCGGTTGCGGCCAAACTGATTAACTTTTAGCTTATTAGCAAATTAACTGCAGTGGCTTCCCACGAAACTGCTGTAAAAAACAAGTACATGTGTCCTTACGTGTTTTGCTTAATTGTAGTCCCATCACTGTTCTTCTAAGCCATAAACTACAGTGTTGGTCGTATTTCACCAGTCCAGATTATTTCATTTCAGGTAGCTGAATATTTAAATATTATTGTTCATTTCAAATTCACTTTCAGTTCAATAACATTCTTGCAGCATTATGTGTGTTGCAAGAATGAATGGCAGTGTAATTACATTGGATCAACTCGACTCTTTTTTATTGGTGATAAGAATGTTTTAATTTACTGTTCAGTTTTTGTATGTAGATTTAGAAAAATTTATAGGACACAGTTGCGATTTGAAATTCAAATTTGGGATTGCAACACTTTAACGCAGGTTTCAATAATTTCTTGCGCGTTTCTATTTGCTTGTGTGTGCGCACCACCTATTAAAATTTCACATAGAACTACGCATTGTACGGATTTCCCTCTTTCCGTGTTATTGATTGCTTCTAGCCGATCCCAGTTGCCGCACTTTCTAAAGTGTAGGTTTGCGGCCGCTTACTTACCTGGGATTGCGGTTTCGAATCCCTCCGGGGGCATGGATATCTGTCTCTTGTGAATGCGACGGGCCGATCCCTCGTCCAGAGAATTTCTACCGAGTTTGTGTCATTGAGTGTGATCAGGTGCAACAGTAACCTTAGACACGTAGAGTGATTTGGTAGAAGAGGTCAGAATAAGAAAGAAACGTATTGCTTCTGATAATTATACGATTACAATCCAGTATCAGTCATGATTTACCCTGAAGTACAAGACACCCTGTTCCCAACTCACAGAACTCTAAAACCATTCTCACATATAATTAGGCAGTATACAACGTGTAATGGAATGAAACGGCAAGACAATCATGCGTGTACTTTGAAAAAATGTTACACAAATATTTTACGTTTTAATTTGATTATGGAAACATCTCATGAGGTGGTATCAATCGCCAACGTCTAGAATAATGGATGCTTTGCAACATAATCCAAATACCTGACACTCCACTTGTAGACAATTGCATGTGTTCGTGACACCTAATGTGCGCACGATTAATGCAGTAATTTAACGGCATTCCTCTGCAATAATTACGCTTCCAGATCTGAAATGGTGTTACCATGTCGTTACATGCGATGTGCCCGATGAAGCAAATGGATGGAAGGAGTTAACTACGAATTTCAAACAACATTAACTCAGGAATATCCGATCACAAGACTTTATATTAGACAAAGCCCAAGCAGAATCGCGAAGCGCCCAACCAAAATTTAAAAAAAAAAGACACTCTCTGGCTAGTATTTTTTACACAATGTTATTGCATACGGACTGAAGTTATGTTTCTTCAGCCTATAGCATAACTAAAATGGTAACATGTAATTAAATGCAGAGCAACACTTACGAATGCAGCAGTTTGTAACAAAGGATAAAATTGTGGGAGTTTGTGACTGTTGGCTACAGATGATCTTTAACATTTTATCTGAAAGCCGCTTTTCGTTTGTTTGAAAACGTGTCTCTATAGGAGAAGGCAAGTTGCCTTGAATGGTTTACAGACTCAAAATCAACAACCAAGGTGCAATGAACTTAAGGAGGATGCGTGAGAAATGATATTCGCTGTCACCACATAGCCTTTAAAGCTGGCCTGATAGATTCACGGAGAAAGCAATATATTGAAGACACTGTGACTACGAATACCAAACAGAGACAATATAGTAATTGTTCATCACAACTCCGCAAAATCGGGGCACGCGGTGGCGCAATTTTTTTGAAGCACTGCACTAAAAGCCGGAAGGTCGGGGGGGGGGGTCGATTTTCAGTGGGGCTGAACTATGGC
>Ga0136643_10001963_pt1 | contig 26079 bp, 25 predicted proteins | sample TergutLab28metaG_FD_96883 | JGI IMG/M metagenome (GOLD analysis project Ga0136643, IMG submission 96883) | Labiotermes labralis P1 segment gut microbial communities from Petit-Saut dam, French Guiana - Lab288 P1 (version 3) (version 3) | ecosystem: Host-associated > Arthropoda: Insects >... | reverse complement strand
TGTACCAGAATATTAAAAGTATTAAATTAGTATAATGGTTTATGTATTATAGTATAAGATACAAATACTTATCGTAATTATTTAATGACTTGTCTATTGTTCATTATGTAATTTTCTGTTTTTCATTGAGTGTTTGTGTTTTGACATGTTCCACATCCTTTTGGTTGTTGTGACCGTGTATGGATTAATGGAGTAAAAATAAATGAATGAATGAATGAATCTGCCCCTGAGGAACCATGGATTACCAGATTTCAATGCCTTTTTATGCCCTGATGTTGTAAATACTGTTAGATTTATATTATGAATTGAAGCATCTTTATGGACAGATAATCCATGATCGGATTTTTCGTCTGGGGACTTGCTAAGCTGAATGAGCCGCGATTTGGGTAATACAAATTAGGGAAACCAACCCAAACGCTGAGGGCGCAGATACCATTCCTCGGTCTGTTTAGCCATTCCTGTCTTAACTGCATAATTGGGCCCAGTAACAGACACCTTAGACTATAACTTGCATTGCGCTTACGCTAACGGTTTCCCGGCGCGGTCGAAAACTACATGGGTTGAGATAAATGAGCACAGATCAATCTAGTCAAATGATGCTAAGTCTGCGATGTACGTGGAAGTGCTGGCAGTCATGCGACGGATATCTTAACCGTGACCAGGACTGCCAACGGAACTTGGTAGTAGTTTTGACAACTCTTTCTATTGTGAAGACATGAGTGTAGAAGTGCAAAATGTTTGTGAAGTATGTCGTGTTAATGTCTGTGTCAGCATTTGTTATAGTATGTTACTTAAACGAGCATTATCTGTCATCAACATTTGTGCAACTTAGCGCAGTTTTTCCGCAATTGCATGCAATAGTGTTTTATGTGCGTTCTGTATTGTTAAAGCTGTTAAGTACGGGATTAGGCCAAAAAATGCCAGCAAAACAAAAAGAAATGTTATTTACCAAGGAAGTCTTACAGAAGTACTCGGATACAAGCAGTGGGTTATATTTGGCTATCCTTGGTAAAGTGTACGATGTTGGAAAGGGCGAAAAATTTTATGGACCTGGGGGAAGCTATCATTTCTTCACAGGTATGTAGGCAGCTGTAGAATTGAAAACGACGAATTGTGAATAACATTCTTTTACGGTGCGTGGGGTTGTTTCACTGCAAACGAGAGTATGTGTTGACGTTCCGTGTATTTTTTGATACTGATCTGCGAAATACGAAATCCTTGAAGGTGTTTCTTCCCAAGCACGTGTTTCTTATAAATTTACAACATATTCTCCATCCTCAGTTTATTTAAATGTATTTGAAATTCCCCATTGCTGACATTGAGGTGTATTAAAAATGCAAACATGTTGACTTTTAGGTGTACAACGAATATACTACTGCATTGTTCATTGTATGCAGGTCGTGATGGTAGCCGAGCCTTCATTACGGGAGATTTTACAGAGTCTGGTTTAACAGATGATGTGACTGATCTTACAGCACAGGAACTTCATAGTCTTCATGAGTGGGCCCAGTTTTACCATAAAGAATACAAATACAAAGGTAGCTTGTTTATACTGCTGTTTGTTACAAGTTCTGTCCTTTATACTATACTTGGACGTTAGAAAGTGTGACTTTAAGTTCATAAAAATTTCAGGGAAACTAATTGGTCGATATTATGATGCGGAAGGCCAACCAACCACATACTACCATCAAGTTAAGAAATTAATAACCAAAGCAAAGAAAACTAAAGAGGAAGAAAGAATAGAGAAACTGTCATACCCTCCATGCAATTCAGAATGGAGTCATGAGTCGGGAAGCCGTGTCTGGTGTACAAAAATGAGGTATATTTTTAAAATGTATATGCAATGTACTACCATTTGTGTGTGGTAGATTCTCATTTGTTTCATTTTTATTACTGTTTCAGTGGCGGTATTGAACGGGATTGGACTGGAGTACCAAGGCAGTTGTATGAACCAGGATCCCAAACATACAGATGTGCATGTATAAGAGAAAATGAAATAGATGGACCTAATAAGAAAGGAAACATTAAAGAATATCCTGATTGCAACCCGAAGTCAACTAGTTGTTGGATATATTCATAAGTTTGTTTCCATATGTACCTTAAAAGAAAAAATTTATGCCATCTTTTCAGATGTGTCTGGAGTGTAGCCAGATCTTACCACACAGATATTATAAAGGCAAGTGTTGGATTTATAAAGAGAGAGCTGGCATAGAGATTCTACTTTCAACCATGAAAGTGGCTTGTGTGGACTTATCTCCCCTTTATTATAATACAGTTTAACTTCATATTTGAAAGCACTGCACTTGTAAAATTTGATGTTCTTACTGCAGGCAATATTAAAGTTATTGCTGTCTGGAACATGAGAATGCTGTGTACTGTATGTAGGTCCCAGTGTTTTGTGGAACCTGCTGCCTTCATCTTCAGGAGAGAAGAAACTGCAGATTATGATCTAGGTTGTAATGCCATATAGTTCAATACATAGATTCCAACATTTTGTAGGAACGTACAGCCTTGCTTCTCTTGCTGTGAAGACTGAGGCAGCAGGCTCTTCCACAAAATTTAACACACATTTATCTCAGTGCATGGCATCAGATTTCAGAAGACTATCTGCAGTTCTGTCGTACATAGCACCATATAGTACACTTAACATTGTGTTGGTGCAATTTTATTCTTATACTTTTCTTACCATCGTATGTTCAACTGTCACTTCAGCAAGTGATGACCTGATTCATTGCATCTGCCTTTTCACTTCATTGTGTCTAGCCATTCAGAACTTAAGAACCATCAAACATTTTAAAAAATATACTGCAGGATTATGATTAAATTTTCATTTGACTGAAACCAGAAACTGTTTTGTTGTCTTTTAGTAGGGTTAAATGTTGATACGTTTTGGTTCTGATTAAAATTTGCCTTTGGTAACCGTCAACTTTCCACAAAGGGATGACATACATTTCTCCATGCATCTGGAGTGGAATTTGCTGGTACTAAAATGAAATGGAAAAGATGTGAATGGAAGGAGTCACGGCCTAATTTGTAGCATTATACTGGCATTTACCTAGAAGGACTATGTAAAGCCATGAATAAACCTAAGGATAACACATGTACCAGCCAAGCTTTGAACCCATTACATTTAGGGTACAAGTTAGGAACAATTACTGCTTCAGCCAAATTGCTCAGTCTCACATCTTGTGATTTTTTAGATATACTACAGTAAATGCACCAGAAATCTTAAAACTGTGTACATTTGCTAACTTGTTTTTATGAATATGATTGCCTTATCTAGCTTTATGTCACAATTGGGGTGAGTTAATACTAATATAAGAAAAAACAAAATAATGAAAACATGCAAACTGTATTTACTAATACTCCTTGTACAGACATGTATAAAACAGTATTTAACACTTTTACATTTCCAGTGTATCTGCCAGTGTAGTAAGCGTCAGCCTTTTGATCAAATTTTATACCTTGTGTGTTTTCAACTGCATAAATTATTGGTATTGGGATGGGAGCTTTATTTCTGCCCATTGCAAACACATCCAAAACCAAAATAATTATTAGGAGGAAATGATACTGACATTATAGCAAGTTTGTATCGCATCTCAAACATTTCATGATATTGAAATAAATAAAACTTCAGTGTGAAGCCATGTAAACTATGGATACTGAAATTAATTTGACGGAGGAAAAATATTTAAAGCAATAACAGATACAGAGCATAGTACTGAACATGTTGTAATCCAACTATCAATAAGCATCTGTGCCAACCTTAAATATTGAAATGTTTCTTTCAAAACAGCTTTATTTTAACCACCACATTAACTAATTTTGCACATGGAATCCCCTGTCAGTCAGATATGTAAATAAAAGTACATTTTAAATTATGCAAGCCAAGGTACGTAAATATTCATGTGAGATGTGATCTGACCCTTTGCATAACCAGCAATATGTAAAGCAAGCCAGGGTACATTGGCTTTTAATGTTTATTCTATGAAACTGAAGAGCCTTATCTCTTATAATTCACTAAAATCTCACATTGGCACACATTGTTTTGTTGGAAATACTGTATATTCTGAACTGATTCACATGTGTTTAACCTTTTGACGCCTAATGTCAACTATAGGGGTTGTACCGCTAACCTCTAAAGTTGCATTTTGTATATTTATTCAATAAATATATGTACTGAATATTTTAAACGTGGTATATACTCTTCGTTTTTCTCTCTTCAAAATGCAGTTTGTTTCATAATTCTAACATATTTGGTTCCTGTATTATTCACATTTTATATACAGGGTGTGCTAAAATTTAAAAAATAATTCCAGCGCCATAAGATTAAATAGAAATCTGAAGTTTGATGTGGTGATAAACAGTTGGCAGCACTGAACAAGTAACAGTAACTCAAAGTCTGATTTCACGCACTACTGCCAGACAGTATCTACTGAAAGCTTTGTAGATGTTCATCTGTTTTGTAAAAAAGCCTCAAGATGTCAGATTCTTCACCTTTCATTGCTGCACAAAATACTGTCACATATGTAAAGCTCAATCTTTATTTGTCTGATCATCAGGAGGCCATGGACATTTTAGTCTCAGTAATAAAGATGTAGTATCAAAATATGGTAAAAAGTAATTTTCTCCCAAAAAAATTATTCAAAACAGCTTCCACTATTAATTCCTGATCACAGACCTTATGTTTGTTACCTGTATAAAAACAAGATAATAAACTGCCTGATAAACAGTCATTCTACTTCACATTCTACCAATGAAGTCGTAACATTTCTGTCAGTGCCATTAGGCGAAGAGCCGATGAGTCCATGCAGTCTAGGCAGAAATTCTTCCATTGACAACCGACCTTTTTTGGAAATTTTACGACTTACAACTTTCTTCATTTTTGCCTTCCTTTTCTTGATCTTTTCTTTACTGATGATAGTAAAATTTATTTTCCTCAGCTTAGATGGCCCTATGTGAGCTATTACTCCATTTTTATTTACTTTAGGCTCTTCATATATTGTAGCCAAGGTTTTGAATTTGAGGGGACGAATTTTTTTGCTCATAAAGTAACTTTTCACATCACCAGTCTCTTCTGATGTATTCAGCTTTGTTGGTTTTAAACTGCATCTTCGTTTTGATGACTCACGTGAGTGTAATGTGTGCCGTATCTGTTTCCTCAGCATATGACAGACTTTGTCAGGACAGCTCTCTGTTTTGTTTTCTTCAGCAGCCTCAACATATTGGGCCTGTTTGTCATCTAGTTCTAAGGAAGCCATAATATTAGGCAGTTCTGTCATTATTAATCTCCTGTAATGCAAATGGACAAATTAATTTAATAAACATGAGCCAAAAGCATTCTTGTTAATGAAATATGATATATAGAGTAATTACAGTTATTTGCAACAAGTGCATAAAATTAATACATACTGGAGCAGGTTCTGTCAAAATATTACATTTCCACAATGTTGTGTCTTTTAATTAAACTGTCAATTGTTACACTGATTTCTTTAGATTATATATAACCCACACTTGACTTTCATTTCCTCTAAAACTTGTCTGCACATAAAAAATTTATGTATAAAAAACTTTAATTTTCATTTAAGCTAGCTTTAATTTGGAACACATTAAGTAAGGTTGATATTTAACAAGATACACGGGAAAATACTTCTATCTCTTCACAAATTTGACACTAAAAATTATCTAAAAATCATACTTTTATATTTTAAAGCTGGGTCACTGTGTAATGAAATATATTTTGAAGGTTGTTTCTGTATTGATAGCTAGTACAGCCAAACCTACCACAGAATTTATTTTGTTTACACCTACTAGCCCTAACACAAATGCCACAAACTAAGTAACTCCATGAAGCAGAACCCTTTTTATAAGCTACTAGTTCTGCAGCTAGTCAAGAAATTCCCTAAATTTTATGGAACCAAAAAGTTCATGAGTATGTTCACAAGATTTACTTGAACACTAAAAGTGCATGCATAATTGCTATATATAAAGCCCCATCTGGCAATTTTGATCTATTTATTACAAAATTAGACACAGTCCTCAGGAATACGTCATTTGTGGTGACATAAATATAGATTATTTAGTTGACAATGATAGAAAAAGTCAATTAGAGGCTCTGCTGAAAACCTATAACTTAACAAGTGTAGTTAACTTCCCAACTCGCACTCAGAAAATTCCACCACAGCTACTGACAATATCTTTATTGACATTACCAAAATGCGGAATTATTCTATATGGCCAATAATCAATCAGCTGTCAGACCATGATGCTCAGTCCATAACATTACATTCTTTCAATCTGAGACCACCCACAAAAAAAAGTATGTTAATTAGGAAGATTAACAAACATACAATAAATTACTTCCTCATTAAATTAAGTTACAAAACTTGGGAAGCTGTATTCTCTACAGATGATGTCAATAAAATGTTCAATGCAGAAGCTTTGGTAGTGGCTATTAAGGAGATTGGACTAGAAGTAAATGCTGGTAAAACAAAGTACATGGTCATGTCTTGAGATCAGAATGCAGGACAAAGTCACAGTATAAAGATTGATAACACTTCCTTTGAAAGGGTGGAAAAGTTCAAATATTTGGGAAAAACCTGAACAAATCAAAATACTATTCAAGAAGAAGTTAAGAGCAGACTGAAGTCAGGAAATGCTTGCTATCATTTAGTGCAGAATCTTTTGTCTTTCAGTTTGCTATCCAAAAATTTAAAGATTAAGAAGTACAGAACTATAATTTTGCCTGTTGTTTTGTAAGGATGTGAAACTTGGCCGCTCACATTGAGGGAGGAACGTAGGCTTAGGGTGTTTGAGAATAGGGTGTTGAGGAGAATATTTAGGCCTAAGAGGGACAAGGTAACAAGGGTGTGGAGAAAACTACATAATGAGAAGCCTAATGATTTGTACTCCTCACCAAATATTACTTGGGTGATCAAATTGAGAAGAATGAGATGGGCAAGGCATGTGGCATGTATGGGGTGGGAGGCGAGGGGTGTACAGGGTTTTGGTGGGGAAACCTGAGGGAAAGAGAGTACTTGGAAGTCCCAGGTGTAGATGGGAGGATAATATTAAAATTGATCTGCAGGAAGTGGGATTGAGGAGGGGGCATGGTCTTGATTGATCTGGTTCAGGCTGGAACAGGTGGTGGTCACTTGTAAATGTGGCAAAGAACCTTTGGGTTCCATAAAATGCAGGGAAATTCTTGACTAGTTAAGAACTGGTTAGCTTCCAAAAAAAGACTCTGCTTCATGGAGTGAGTGAGGGAGTAAGTAAGTAAATACGTACTTTTGGATAGCAAACTGAAAGACAAGAAATTCTTGACTGAAAGATAGACATTCCCAGAGTTGTATCTGCTTTTAATATCTTAATGAATGAACTTTTTAAATTTTTTACGAGCATTCCCAATTATTCGGGTTTCATCACACTTTAAAAGGTGTACCTTGATGTTGTGATTTTGTACTGCATTCTGTTTATGAGACATGAAAATATACTTAGTTTCCTCAGTATTTACTTCTACACCAGTCTCCTTACCAATGACTTACAAAGCTTTTGTTTTTCTTTAACATATGTATGCCTTACTGCAATCAATTACCATCATCAGCATTAACCAGAAGCTCATGTTTGCCATTCAATTTCAACTCCTCCTGGTTTGCTTGAACCTTCCGAATGGTATATTCTAAAGCAGAGTTGATAAGTAATGGCAATATAGCATCTTCTTGTTTCACACTGATCGTAACAAGAAATATGTCTGGCAAATATTTACCTATCTGGTTTTTCAGGAAGAAAGGTAAGTGAATCCAAGTTCTGAATCTAAATATAAAATTGTCCATACACATAGTGCCCCATGAGTTGTAGACATTAATGTAGGAGATGATTTCCTAGGTCTTTGTAATCAAGTATGTTCATACAAACATCTGTCCTAGCATTACCCTGGTAGGAGTGAGAAAAGCATAAGAAATTAGTCAAGAAAGCCAGTTCCTTGGCCAAGATTAAAACACAGTACATCCCAAACATGAGGCTTCAGCGCTAACCACGTTTGCTAGAGTTTGTTACAAATGTTGTTTAAACACGAGGAATCTGTGACACATAAAAGCTGATTCTTTACACAGTTAACGTGAAACTCAAATTAAAATGCAAATGTTTACTGTGAATTATATGAAAACTCCAATAAGGAACAGTTCTGACAATCTTCACCATTATTCGTTGCCTTATTGATGACAACTGTGGAGTTTCCGCATGAAGTATTGGGGGCCAATGGCTACTTCCTTGAGACGTCAAAATTTTCTACAGTATACATGACCTGTGCTTTACGTTTAAGAAACGCTACTTCTCCGCCACAAAAACAAACAAAGATGGCATTCCAATTGCTAGTACACTTTCTGGAATTGATAACTGATGTAAGAACATCGCACTTAGTTTACCTCAGCATCCAGCTGCTCGCGCACTTCGTTTTCAGATGAATAAGTGCACCCAAACTAGGTAATCCCTGAATTGAGTATTATTGTACGACGCCTCCAGAAACGCCTAGTAACGTACTCGGACAATACCAAAAATAATGTCACACGTTATATTAGTGAGAAGTAGGCCAACTTCACAACCAGGGTTAAAGTTTTTTTTTTTTTTTAAATCAGACGTAGTCGGGGTGTTTCTGGAATACAAAGGATTGCTTCATATGATTTCAACGTGTATACTCCACACATGTTAACTCAGTAGACCGCTCCTCCAAAGGTTTCACACGGACCATATTTCATTTCACTGGTGTCTTAGCACTCACAACAACCTTACTCCATGCTCGCATCTGATGGCGAACAACATTCAGACCTGATCAGTGATTCATCACCCATTCAAACCCACCCAATACAACAAAGTGCAATATTACCCAAAGCTCTAATCTGTGCCACAGATGTACCGTGCAGGTAATCACGGATTAATCACTCGTGGGCAGTGGCATGGAATAGAGTTGGCCCCTAGTCGGAGCCATGCAGTGATCTATGCGATTCGTGGCGTATAACGCAAGTTAGCGTTTCATGTACACGCGGTATGGATAATTTGTGTTCATAAACAAAGTGAACATTTTTATTACTTTTGCGTTACTTTAAATGGAATTCAGTTATGTCCATCAGCCTTGTCTGTTCACTAACACTACTTTGATATACGTACCGAAATATTACTGATTAACCACGTAGGTTAGGAGATGAATGCTCGTATTCGCTTTATGAAAGCTCCCAGTAGTAATATGGCGGATAACAAAATATTTGTTCTGTTATTAAACGAATTAGTATTTTTGATTACACTGGCGCCTTGTTTCTGATGTGTTTTTGTAAGTCGGCATTATTTGAATTGAAATAAGTGTACAAATTTTGATATTCTGTGTAAAGTAATTATGAGTTAAATAATATTGCTAGAAAGCGTCCTAGATGAAACCCCTTTGCTGTGCAGTGGCGGATGTTGAGTTTGTGATTGTTACGAGTGAGTTTTTGGTTGTTATGATCTGTTGAAGAAATAAGTGTCAGCAGTCGTGAGCGTGGTGGATTGTGACAGTAACACCTTATTGGCTGGAATTTAATGTTTTAGTTAAACACACTGATGTATGTGATTCTCAACCAATCCACCATCTACCGAGAGCACTTTACGAATGGAAGTGTGGTATTGGAAGTTCCTGATTTATGAGACGTAACGTGTTGTGTGTCTGTTACAAAAACACTCTTGTGACTGAAGAAGGGATCCCGAACCCAGTTGAATGCCTGGCTCCATTAATGTTCGTAACAGCTTGTTACAGGCAACGGTGTAATGCAGTAGCTGGGGTTGTATACAGCATTTCAGGAGGATTGAACGGTTCAGTTGATGTTAATTGTAACATTTAAATGTAGAAGTTTTGTCCAAGTTGCATGAGTGGCATTGCAAGAATTTTAAATAATGTCTGTTTTTAATGAGCATCAATTTGAGAAGAGACTGCAGTCGCTTAAAGATTCTCAAGAGAGCATACAGTCGTTGTCAGCATGGTGCTTACAGCACAGGCAGCATCACAAGAAGATTGTGGCATGTTGGTTACGGATTTTGAAGAAAGGTATGTTTTTGACGCTTATAATGTCATAATTCATTGATGGCTCATTTTGGTTCTGAGTGGTTACCCTCTTATATCCCTTGTTATGTGACAACAACAACAGAAATTTTCTGTGAACTGCTGAACCCTGAAAACAAAGCCACTGTGACGTTTTGAAGCATTGGGAACTATGCCCCCAGTGACACATTGTATCATTCCATAAGGCTTGAATCTACAGCAATGCTGATGTGAGATCCTCAGATGTTACAAGATACAATAACACTGGTAACTGTAATATGTAATATATGCAGTACTAAAAATAATCAGTGTTCTGATACAGGTGCTGTAGTTCTATTCTTTCTCCTGCTTAGATTGTGTTTTGGTTGGGTGCATGAGCAAGTGGCATTTTATGGTCCTTTAACTGTTTGGCATCTAACATCAGGGTTACCTGTCATGCACTGTGATCCTCAAAACACCCAGCGCCTTGTTCAGGTGATGTCATTTAATGACCTTCCTTATGCAGATCTCATTTAGATTCCTGTCTTCTGCAGCCCCTTTTGGGCATTTAATTCTGGTGCTAAACACATGAACAAATGGATGCTCTATGGGCATGTTTGTCTAGGCTTTATTTTATTTTTAAAGACTCTTGTCATGTAGGCTTGTCAAATCATACTGTTGCAGCAAAGTAAGCAGTGGCATTTTTAGAACTAGATTTTTGTACTCAACACAAACATGTAGTTCAAATGAAGTTTTGTTTATACTTTTTATCTTCTGGCCATGAAGTTATGGACCAAATTATACAGTAATGTGAGCACATGTAATCATTGTGGAAATTAAGGTTTATTTACTAGTAGTATTAGCAGACATCATATATTCCATTCTGACCTACCCAATCCCCCTAATTTGTAAATGAATTGGGGTATTATTTGTGGGTTTAGTAGTTTGAACATGAATCTTTGAGCTTAAGATACGTGTATAGTGATCATATTGTGCTGCCATTTTGTTTTACAGAGTTTAAACTCTCTAAGGTAGCACTCGGTGGATGTCACTATGTAAACAACATGAAAATTTGGTTCCACAAGTAAAATGTCAATAGATACAATCTGTTACAATGTGCATACATTTTTTGAGACACCTTGTTTTGTCTTAGTATAGTGGCTGTTGGATAGCAGTTTTAATGTTTTTAATCATGTTTTAATATAATGTATGGTTATACAGTAAGCAGCTCATATATTGTAGGGAATTAACATCACATTAGTTTATTAATTAGGATGTCCATTGTCTAGGTTTTACACTAAAAAACACTGTTTTAGAATCTCATTCTGCTTCTTTTGTCAGGCAGAAGGCAGGGTCTTCATCTTATGGGTCTTTTGGAGTGAGATGGTTTTAATCGTTGATGCAAAGTGTGTTTTTAGTGTAAAACATAGCTAATGAATGAAGTCCAGGGTAAAGTAAACTATGATACAGATTCTTCAAAGACCTTCAGATATTAATGTTTTGTATTTATATTTCTGTTGGAGCTGGGATATTGTAGTCAGTATAGTGACTAGGCAATTGGCTGCATGATCTGGGGTTCAAGTTCTGTCAGAGGCAAGAGATTTATCTCTTCTCCAAAATGCCCAGACCACCTCTGGGGCCCACCCACCCTACCGTTCAGTGAGTACTGGGGTCCTTTCCCTGCGGTAAAGTGGCAAGTGTGAAGCTGTCTACTGACCTCCATCTAGTGCTGAGGTTAAGAATGAATGGAGCTATACATCCCTTATACCATTTGCCTGCATGGCCTGTATGAGAATGGGTTTACTTCTTGTAGTGTTAAGTGAGAATGGATAAGGGCTTTTTAAATTTTCATAACTTCCAGTACAGTGGCTCAGCATTGTGCAGGTAGCAGTGGGTGATGAATAGCAATTTCTGTAGTTTTACCTGTTGAACATAATATACAGTATATATCATACACAGGAAGGGAACAGCAGAGTGGTTCCGTGTTTTGACTTGTGAAATATGATGCATCAAACATCATTACTTCATGCCAACTTATCAGTATCAAGAAACCAGTTCAATCTGGTTCACATGAACTGTTTATAATTATGATTATAGTTTAAAAACTTCATGTTCAGAGACATGCTATGGTGAACTTGTTGACTACTTATTTTGGCTGTTGAAAAGTGTAATGATGTTGTTGTAGCATAGAAATGCATGAAGCATACAGATATGTTGTTGAATCAGGGGTATACAAATTTGAAAAATCTAGGAGCCACTTCAAAATTCTAGGCACCTGGATGAAATGAAGGAAGTAAGGAATTTCCATATTGCAGACCCACAATTATTAGACACCACTAAAGAATTCAGTTACCCTGGGCAACGTGTTGCCTGTTGCCTGAGATTTGTGCTACATGTTAAATAACAAGTTCATGTGGAGACATTTACACCACAGAAACATTTGTATTGTTGTAGTTACTGTGTCTTTGCCACTTGTAGGTCTGTGATGATGGGCATCTTATAACTACCATCCTAATGAATAAGGTAAACTTAAAGTTGTCTCTCTTCACAATGTTAAGGCATACAAGGGGAGCAGAGGTGTAGCTTGACTCATTCATAACCCTGCCACCAGGTGGAGGTGAGTGGTAAACCTCACACCTCAGCCACTTTGCCCTGCAAACGAACCCTGGTAGCCATTAAATAGGAGGCTGGTTGGGCCTCATAGCTAGTCTGGATGTTCTTAAGAAGAGAAAACCTTTTACCCCTGCTGGAATCTGAACCCCAATTGTCCATCCTGTAGTATAGTCAGTATATGGGCTATGTTACCCCTGCAAATAAGTCATTTAATGATCATGATTTTACAGTAAGTTCATTTTATTTAATGACATTTTTCTTACCTAAGAGCTGATCATGGTTTCTGAGTAAAGTAAGAAAAGAAAAGTTGCTGACACATATAGGTCTTTTCAAGCAAGTTGGACGAACTCATGGGGTTTTTTTTTTTTATTTTATTGGAATGAATAACAGGCCAATTTATTTGATATGCTTTGAGGTAGTTTCAGTTTTTAAGAGTTTTAATGTTAAGAGACATTTTGAGATTTGAACATTCAACAATGTTTGATGAATGTATGGACCAATTTTATGCAGAGTGTGTCCACAGTAAAAAAGTAACTTTTGGGACAGAAGTCAATTTTAAGACTGCCCTCCCATTTTAAAATCATTGGTCAAAGAGCTGTATAGTAGCCAAAGTCATTGCTAAAAATCAAAACTTTTTGGATGGTGAATTTGTTAAAGAATGTATTGAATTGTTGCTGATATATGTCCTGATAAAAAGAAAACAGTTTGTTAGTATAAGCGTATTGTGATATGGTCTGTTGTATTGATGAGCTATCCACCAGTGTAGAGAATGCTTTAAATCATAAGGTTCTCTTTTCCATTGTAATTCACTGGCACTTGATGAAAGCACAGATGTCAGCGACACTGGACAGTCAGTTAGCAATACTTGAGTATGGGGGTTAATAAAGATTTTGAGTTTACTGAAGAAATGGCTCCCAAATTCCCAATTAAAGTCACTGCAAGAACCATTGATTTACTAAAGAGTGTATTTGGCACCTTGCACCAGCTTGCCTTAAATTTGACAATTCTCTCAGGTGTAACTACTGATGGGTCCCCAGAAATGGCAGGAAGGTGATATAGAGTTAATGCAAGAAGAGACTTCTGAAGTTGGAATAACCCTGTTATACAGTACACTTGTTGATCCACCAAGAGAACATTTGTGCTAAGTCTCTGAAGGCTGAAAACATATTAACAGTTATTAAAAGTAGTCATCTTTATTGTTCCAAAGGCCTGAGCCACAGGGAATTTTAATATGTATTAAGCAGCTATGTGACTGAGTTTGAAGACATTTATTACTTTGAAGTCAGATGGTCCAGCCATGGAAAAATGTTGAAATGATTGTTTGATCTTAAAGAGGACACACAAGATGCATGGAAGTAAAATTACGAGCAGTTGCCAAATTTAACTGTGATAAATGGATATGTGAATTTACCTTCGTTTTGAATTATAACTACCCACTTGAATGAATTAAACGTATGTCTCTGAGGCAGAGTTCTCCTCCCTTATCTCCCTCCTCCTCCTCCTCCCTTCTCCTCCCTCCTCTTTCCTCCTCCTCTTTTTATTCCTCTTCTTCCCCTCCTCCTCCTCCTCCTCCTCCTCTGCCTCCTCCTCATCCTTCTTCTCCTTTTCCTCCTCCTTTTTATCCTTCTTATTCTTCTTCTTCTTGGCTCCTTTTTTTCTTCCTTTTTTCTTCTTCTTGGCTTCTTCTCTTCTTGGCTTCTTCTCTTCTTCTTTTCCTCTTCTTTTCTTCTTCTTCTGCTCCTACTCCTCCTTCCCTTCTCCTCTTCCTCATTCTCCTCCTTGTCCTCCTTCTCCTCCTCCTTTGCCATCTCCTCCTCCTTCTCCTCCTCCTCCTCCTCCTCTTCCTTGGCTTCTTCTTCTTGGCGTCTTTTCTTCTTCTTCTTCTTCTTGGCTTCTTCTTTCTTCTTCTTCTTCTTCTTCTTCTTCTTGGCTTCTTTTCTTTTATATTATTATTATTATTATTATTATTATTATTATGCCCTTGGCTTCCCTCATGTTAGCTGCCCATTCTTTTCTGTCCAAAGCTCTTGTTCTGCAGCTTTTCACAGCCATATTTCTCAAGTCCAATTTAACACCATCCATCCAGCTTAATCTGGGTCTTCCTTTTTTTCTAGGCAAAAGTCAGGTAATTAATTATGTGATTGATAACATACAAGGTAAAGGTAAAGCAATCCCATTACATGCCTGGCCAGGCCCTGAAGGTTCCAGATTTGAGGCTCCCAGATTTCAAGACAACCTGCACATGAAGGTGGTAAGGTTGTCAGTCCAACGCACTGGCCACCTTTACCCCCCAGGAAATATTCCTGGTACTCATTTTTGTTAGAGACTGAGTAGACCCCAGGACCATAGTGTGGCCAGAAGGATTATGTGAATGAAAAATTCCAATGACACCATCAGGAATTGAACCCGAAACCTTCTGGCTTGTAGCATAGTGCCTCAACCAACTGTGCCACCATGTGCTCCTTAATCACATCAAGACCTTCAAAATAAAATTACTTCTTTTGGAATCGCAGTGAAAAGACAGGAACTCTATGCATTTTTCAACTCTGCTGAAACCATAACATTTGTAACTCTCGAAAGTACATCCATCTTATATTGGAACAAAAGGAAGAATTTGACACCAGGTTACAGGACTTAAAGAAAAGTGGCTTAAGTTTCAGTCGCTTTTCATATCCGTTCTCTATTGGCATAGCTGAAGCTCCAGAGGATCTGCCAACAAAGTGACATTTTTCAGTGTGCATCCAGTTTGAAGGATAATTTAAGGATTCCTCTTTATTCGACTTGCCAAGAATTATGTCTCACAAGAAAAGTATGCCAGCATTCAAAGACACACAGTTTTCATGACTTCAATACATTGCAGCACATGTCTCTGTAAGCATATGTTCTCCAGGGTGAAGGATATGAAGTGTCTGATGAAATCCAGAATAACAGACAGTCATCTAGAGAGCTTGTTTTGTTTTTCCACTTTCTCCAATATGCCTGACATTGGGTATCTTGTTCGTGAGGAGTGGTGCCAAGTGTGGCATCAGCATTTTTTGTTACAGGTGAAATAAGGTTCCTGTGTTTGAGATAAAGTACTTCTGAGTGAGGTAATTTTTTTTCTTAATAAAGCAGTTAGGGTAGTGAAATAATTGCAGTGTTGCTGTAAAACTTGATCTCATGTATATAATTTTTCAGTTCAGGCAGTTGGATTGTGTTTTTTACATGTGCGGGTCTTGAACCAGTCCACAATAACAGTTGTGTCTCTTTGCCAAAGAGAGGGATGAACATGTAATTACCCCGATCTGCATTGCTGTGTGACCACAGAAAACAAATTAACATTTTTGACACCTGTACTTTTTTGATGTTCTGAATGACTACAAACTCTGTGATACAGGGAGTTTTTTTAAACGTGACATTGCTGAGCTAATGTGATGCTCCCCACTTTTGTGGAATTTTGACACCTTGAGTGAGGTGGATTCATTTCACTTTTTGACACCTTATATCTCTATGATACATATCATATAACTCTTTTATGTAGATTTACCAAGTAGTTGCTTCTTTTGAAATTTGCATTTAAAACTCTGATTTCATTTTTTATTTTTCCGTAGCATTATGCATGTCTGCCCATCTCATCTTAATTGCGTAACAATATTATGTGAAAAGTACACTGAATAATTACATTGTTAACTATTACTGAATTTGGTGTTTGTCATCCAGTTGTGTTTAAATATCAGTGTAGATAACTATAGACTTTTTTGTCCAACATGAACATTAACTTTCATTGCAACACAGCTACATGTTTTGGTCCACTACAGAGCCATCATCATTTGTCAACTAAAAACTTTTTAAAAAAGGCAAACATTCATAGAAAATATACACTTATTTGTTTTGTGAGGTCTAAAAAATTATGAAAAATGGTTCATATGTTTCCTTATTGTGCCAATTAGTAGCAGTAATTATGTAAAATTCTCTATTTTGAAAAAAATATGTTTAACATATTTTATATTTGGTATTTTGTGTATCTTAAATTAAAAAGTGTGTTCAAATGTTGAGGTTTACTTGTTCATTCTTAAGTCTTATAATTTTTGTTTTAAAGTTGTGTAGTGAAGGTTAAGTAAACATGAGATATAGATTTTCTTGTTAGTGATTTTACAGTTTTTCTCATCATCTTCAATTTTTCTTCAGCATATTTTGTGGTTTCCGTTTACTAGTGGAAAAACTTATTATTTTTACAGACTCCTATTTCTACTTACCTCATGCTGTCGCCACACAAAATGATGACTTTGAAGTTGTTTTATATGTCGATAGTAATAAAATGGGTGAAGAAAAATAAATTATGTATGCAGTATGAACTTAACCTTCATGATGTAACTTTAGAACAAAAATTAGAAGACCAAAGAAAGAAAAAGTAGACCTCAGCATTGGAACATAGTTTTGAATATATGATTAATAAAAACCAAATGTAAAAAAACTTTATACATAGTGTTTTTAAAATGGATGATGTTATGTAACAACAGCTGAAAATTGACATAGTAAGGAAACATGTGAACTATTTTTTTGTAATTCTTGAGATCTCACAAAAACAAATGAAGTGTATACTTTGTGTGCATATTTGCCTTTTTAAAAAGTTTTTGTTTGACAGCCTGGTGATAGTTTTGTAGTGGGCCGAAACCTGTAGCTTTGTTGCAGTAAAAGTGAATACTTGTGTTGGATGGGGAGTCTGTATATTTGTCTGTATTAACTGTGACTGTATTCGCATGAAATTTAAGTTGGACAGACTTACAAAAATTATACAGCCTGTAGTTTAGAACTGAATTTCATTAACTGAAATTGCTGTTGAACAGTTAGTGTTATGTTCTTATTCTTATTCTGTATTCACATTCCAATCATCCGCATAAGGTTACAGACAAAACCCATTGGTTATAGAATCAGTCAACATACGTGCGATAGACAGCGAACCAGACACCACAGAGACTTAATGTCACAATCAATAACATAACATTTTTAAACAACTGGGTGTGCTTACAAAGCAGGCATATGTCATCTCACAAGAACAAAGCGCAGCACAAAACCTTACAGTGCCATTCAGCTATTACAATATAAATCTATAGATTGATAGGCTTACATTCAAAAATCTGAAAATTGATAAACCAGTATTTTCAGAATTATTTACTACTAAAATATAAAACTGCATTAGGCAAGACAATTTATTTGAAGTAGATATAAATGGATTGTATAATGTAATGTATGTGACAATTAATTTATACTAAAAGCATGTGTTATTTTCTTAAAACTAAGTAAAAATGAATACAACTTGATATTAATTAATGCTCTGTATATTATTAAATGTATGTGGCTACACTGTAAATACCCCAGAACATTGAACTTTTTCTTGTAAATTTAATCTTCATTCTTTTATTAAAGACCATTTGAAATTGGGAAGTGCGTGTTGAAAGAAGTTGAATTTGTTGTGATTAGTGTTATGTATTCTGACATATTAAACCCAAACAGGCTGAAGGATAGTGCATTTTGAGGTTTTAAAGCTAATTTTTTATTTGGAATAGAAAATAATTTTCCAAGGCCCGTTATAATGCGGGAGACAAACGTGATTATGATTCTTACGAAGAAAGCCCACCTTATTAACCACATGGAAGGCTTATCTGTAAAATATTCTCATTAGAATAGAATGGAATAGAATATGTAATGGGTTAGAGGCCTTAAAGATCTGATTCATTTAGGCCTTTTATAAACAGTCCCATTGTGCCCCCTTATTCTCTAAACTTTTCTTTCTAGGAAAGAACCTATCCAAGTCCTACAGCATTACTAAAAGTTAAGATTGATCTTGGATTAGTTTTCCAATAACCACTGGGTCCAGCTTACCGAAGCATAGAGAGATGTGAGATAATCAGAAGTCCATCACATGTAGATGCTTTTGTAGAGTGTTGTGGCCAAACATAAGGCCACAGACCCTCTAAGTTATACATAACAGGAGAATATATCAAGTGCAGGTTCCTGCCCAATAAACATATTGGCCTAGCTCTCCCTTGATAAGTGCATTTCTGTTGCCCTTATGGGGCCCCTGTGACAAGTGCTCCATTTCCAGTCCCTTTTATTACACGTCTCTTGGAGTCCTCAGTATAGGAGCCCTTCTTCCAGGTTCATTTCACGAAGCCTTATGCACCATTTCCAAAGCCTTCCTTGATATGTCTCTTGGAGTCCCCATTAAAGGTGCATCCCCTCCAGGTTCCCTTTACGGGGTCTCTATATGGAGAGAGATTTGCCATTTCCAGGGCCTTCTTTTACATGTCATTTAGAGTCCCCAGTAAAGGAGCCCTCCTTCCAGGTTCCCCTGGCAGAGCTCCCATAGCAAGAGATGGTCTGTTTCCAGGGCCTTCCTTTACGTATCTCTCAAATGCCCTGGTAAAGAAGCCTCCCTCCATATTCCCCCAGCAAGACCTCTATGGAGAGAGCTGCCCATTTCCAGAGCCTTCTTTTACGTATCTGTCAGAGTCCCTAATGAGCAAGGTCTTGCTCTCAAAGTCCCTGGTAAAGGAACCCCCCTCCAGATTCCTCCATCAGAGCCATCTATGGAGAGAGATGCCCCTTTCCGAGTCTTCTTTTACATATCTCTTTACCCCAAGAAAACAAGAGCCTCGTTTTAGGCCCATTGATCCCGACCTCATTCCTCTATTCCATCTGTAAACCAGACAAGCCATGGTACATCCATAAGAGCCATTCATCCATTCCTCTCTGGATTGAAAAATGGCCATATAAAATTGCTCCAAATTATGTTTAGGCTTCATGGAGTAACTTCCAATTCTAAGAACAGATTGAGACAGTTGAAGTCTACTTTAGCTTTCCCTTGTGGTGTTCCTGTAAGAAAAATACTCTTGTTTCCAGAGCCATTGGTTTATTAATTTATTTATTCATGTCTCTTGGGAGACCCCAGCTAAGCTGTCCCACAAAGCGAGGGGAAAACAAACCGTCACTGTTCATGGAGCCCCACAAGGATAGACAGAAGGCATACATACAAAGGGGTGCAGCCTGGTTCCCTATGGGGATCATATACGACATTGCCATTAGTACCTCAGTGACATACAGCCTTCGGCATGATATCTTCCACCTTGGCTTTGGTAGACCAGAGCCCTGTTAGCCAGTGTGTGTTGCAGTAACTCTCTTCAGGGTATCCCCTCCACACCTGGTGCCACCTCCCATGTCACCCAGGGTATGGATTGCCAACATGTCAGAGTAACCCCTCCACACCTCTCTCCATCTATACTTAATGCTGAGGTTTGGATGAGGGTTTGGATTTGTGGGAGGCCAGTATTTTCATGGATGAAATTAATGCTAGTTGTCAGTAAATTTTCAGTCACAGTGCTGTAAACAGTATTTAAACTTGACAGAGAAGAGGTTTGAAATGGAACTATTTGTGGTACAGGAACTTCCACAGTAATGTTGTTTAATCTTAATTAAAGTTTGTAGTTGACTGGATATGCAACATGGATTGCAGAAACATGAGTTGCTTAAAATTGTGGTTCAGAAGCAAAGGTGGTATGGATATTGTATTGAAAGGAGGAGATATTGTTGAAATTGATCTCTTAGAAAGAAGTAGTGGTGTGGACTGATAAGGATGGTAGGGAGGTTGTAAACATAGAGAAAGGTAAGCAGATGTTTGTGTACCGGTATCAGAAGGCAGGACCAAATCATATTTCAAATGTACCTTATAAATCCTTCAAAGATATGGCCAAGTTCATATATTGCAAATATCAGTACAGAACAGAATGGAGTTCACAGAGGAATTAAAAAGCAGTTTAAAGTTGATAAATGCTTGCTGCCATGTAGTTTGGAATATTTTGTCTTCCTGTGTGCTATCTAAAAATGTGAAGATTAATAGAGATTGCTGAACATTGAAGCTTCAGGACTGATGCTGTGACACAAGTATAGTTTGGTGCATAAACCACTTATAGCTGGAGTCTGTTCATGTTATCTCTGCCAGGAAGTAGTGGAAACGGAGTTCTAGCTCAGTCATTTCATTTGTTGCAACCATGCGTGTAAGCTGTGTTTTTCTCATGGAGTAGTGAGCAAACAGCAAGTTTTGTTTGAAAATAAGGAGGGAAAACAACAACCATAGCACACATAATGCTTGAAACTGTAAGAGTCAGAGAGGGATGTGAAGACCTTGATGGTGATCCAAGGAGTGGGTGGCTGTTACCCGCTTAAGATCCAGAAACAGTCGCAGAAGTTTATGAACTGTTGGCCAGAGGCTGTGGAACAAACCTAAAAGTGATGGAAGATCAAGCACACATTAATCAGGAGACAGTTTTTTGCTCTTCATTAAGATTTGGAAAAGAGCATGATCTGTGTGGAGTTTGTTCTGCATATTCTCACAAATGAGCACAAAGTCCCAACCTGTGAAGACTTCATCTGGACCTCTCAGACCAGTCCACACTTTCTTATTTGTCTCATTCCTGGAGAAGAGTCATTTGTGTTTCAGTACAACCCTGCTAGAAAAGTCAGCGCATGGAGTGGAGAACAAAAGCAACACTGTGGCCCAAAAAGTTCTGCTTTTGAAGGTTGAAGATTAAACAGGGTGTGATCCACAAAGAATTTTTGCTGGAAGGGAAAACATGGAACAGTGTATTATATGCACCCATGCTAATGGAAGTTGTTGAAGTACATTTTGAGAGGGGTCATTTTCTAAGAGAAACACAGTTGGTTTCTTTATCAGAACAGTGTCCCTGCTCATTCTGCCATGATAGTGAAGCACCTTATGATATATTGTGACATTGTAGAAATTAGCCACATACTGTATTCACCTGACCTTGCCCCATCTGACTGTTTTTGTATTCCCAAAGTGAAAACTGTTCTTAAAGGAACAAGAAGTCAGGACATAAGAGGATATCACAAAGAACGTAGTCACTGAGTTAAGTGCTGTTCCCTTGGATACCTACAGTGACTGTTTTGTGCATCTTTTAGAAAGGTATAAAAATTATATTGCAGTCACAATAGATTACCTTGAAGAAAAATCAAACATTTTTTTAAATTTTTATGTGTATATGTTATGTCCTGGAATATTAGTGTTTGACCTCATGCACAGTAGGCCTGATTGAAATTGTGTGTGTTATTTTTGTAGATGTGACATGTTGTAGCTCACTTTGGTGGAAGAATGTAGATTAAGAGTGTCTGAAATCAGGGTGCACAGGAGAATATTTGAACTGTACAAAAGTTGCACATTCTCAGAGCTTCATAATTTGTGCTTTTGACCAAGTATTTTTAGAATGATCAAGTAAGTGGATGTTGAGATGGGTGGGTAATTAGTTCCCATGGGAGGGTTGAGAGTACAAAGTTCTGGTTGGATATCTGGGGGATAAAGAACTGCTTGGAAGGCATAGCTGTGTGTGGAAGAATGGTAGTAAACTAGATGTTAAATTCATAGTGTGGGAGTGTGTTGCATGGATTAATTGGCTGTGTAGTGGAGTGATATGAACATGGTGCTGCAACTTTGGATTCCATAAAAGGTGAATTTCTTTGTTATTTGAATGACTCTTGTTTCTTAAGAATGACTGCTCCTTGGAGTGAGTTAGTTGTCCCTAACCCTTACCCCTGATGGAGTCAAAAATTTTGAATATGAGGAATATCAGGCTTATTTTGGTCCAGTCATATTATGTCATAGACCTCTGCCAGTCATCATCTTTCTCGCTACCTAAATTAAATGGAACTGAGTGGTGGTATGGAGCAAAGTCCATCTTGAGAAGCTAGTAGTATTTCAGATTGCAAGAAATTCCATGTGCTGTATGGAACCCAAAGGTTTGTTACTGTGTTCAGAAGAGCCCACCACTCGTCTTCTTTAGGCACGTAGTCAACTCCATGTCATGCCATGCCATGCCATCCTGTTTATTTTTTAAATCTTACCTTATATGTGGATTCCTTCACTTTGATGGGTAGGAAAACGCCAGATATTTTAAATATTCATGACAGGAGGAACTATAAGAGAAATTTTCAGGGTAAAGGCAATGCTGTTCAGCTTATGCAGGGCTGCAGATGCAGTTTTTCTCTCACACTGAAAATATGTGGAAGGAAAGAATATTTATACATTATGCTAATCATGTCTTGATTTATTGTATCTCCAAGGGTTTTTGTGATGACAGCAGATCTGGGATTTAATGGTGGGGGACAGGTTGAAAGGTAAATAACAAAAAACTGTATGTTATCAAATAAATTTACAGACCCTTACCAGGTTACACATTAGGTCATTGTAGTACAGAAAAAAATTATCTTTTCAACTCACATTTATTATCATCATTTTAAATGTTTACAACATTTAAGTTTGAAGGTCATTGCTAAGTATGAGGGACAGAATGAAAGTAAGGCTTCCTATTTTTCTGTCAGAAACTATAATTGCAATTATCATGAAATTTACACATATCATGGGTGCATCCTTTACAAAGTTGAGATTATTTTTCCACTGAGTCTCCATCATTATCAACACAGTTTTTTCACCTTTGCATGAGATGCTTTATGCAGGTCATGAAAATTCTTTGCTGAAGCACTGCAGGGCCTGCCACCATTGTCTTTTTTACCACTGTTAAAATGACAGACCCCGGGACTAACTGAGCTAACATCAATGCATGGTTAGCCAACATGCAGCTGTCAAGTTAAGTATTTGCAGCCCTCAGTCACCTGAATAGTTTCAGTAATACAGTTTTACGTATACTTTATTTTAGATCTACAGAACATAATACAGCAACTTTATCAGCAAAGAAAATGTTCGGAAACTTTAACTCATCACTTTTAAGATACCACACAGTAAACCAATCTTTATTTGGGCTTTACCAAATTTAGTAATTTAGTGTGGGCTTCAGGTGAGTCCTTACAAATTATGTGGCCCTTTTGTGTGATGAAGATGGCCAGCCCTGATCTGTAGCATCCTCACTGTACATGCTTGTCAGATGTTGTGAATCTTTATCAGCCTGGAGCCATCTGCAGTAAGAAATTTAGTTACCACTCTCTTTCTAGTACGTGTGTCCACATTGTTTGCCATTTTGCAATACTGCTCTTTTGGATGCACGTAACTGACTGGAGAACCAGTGATCTTGGTGGAGCTGGACAGTGTCGCTCACCAGTGGGTAGGGCAAGAAACTGTACCCAGTGCTACATTAAAAAAAAAAAAAAAAAAAAAAAAAGAAGGCATTACTTCTTTTCTGACCTTAGTATATGCAAAATGCCAGCCCTTAGACAGCTTGCATACTGCCAGTCATGCCAATGAATGTTGCCACTGCAAGCATCCCAGTTTTTCTGATACCAACAATGGTTTCATTTGTGGCCTCCAGTAAGTGATGCCTTTTTGGTTTACCTCCATTATTCACCCTCAACCTCATGCAACCCCACAGAAAGAAATTGAGTGTTTTTATATCAGGTGACTGAGCATGCCAAGCCACTTGTTAACTTCCTCATTTTTAGCTTCCTTCATGCCTTTTGTTCAAAAGTTCTGGTTCCACTCTGTTGAAATGTGGCAGTACTCTGTCATGAAGTAGCCACATTTATCCACATGTTGGCAAGAGGACATACTGCAACTGCAGCAGTAAATCATCTTCCAGAAAATTTTTGTCATACAGAGCTGTTAAATATCCCTTGATAGCACGTTGACCAAGCAGGTTGTTGCCTAGTACTCCACACCATACTTCATTTAAAAATTATTATTGGAAATGACTTTGTCGTACCTAGTGTGAATTTGCTTGTGCCTAAGAGTATGTACTTCTTACATAGGTAGGTAGTATGATTTGAGGTAAATTCAGCTTCATCCATGAAAAGAATGTTAGGCAGCATTTTTAGCCATTATTGCAGGCATTCACAGGACCATAGTTGGTTTGCATGATCTCCAAGTAAGAGGTTTTGTACCCAATTTAAGTTGACGCTGACAGAAGCCATCTTGGTTCAAAATTCTCTGTACTTGTGTGTATGCTACACCAGTTATCTTTAAAATCTATGCATAATTGCACTCAGGCTTTGCTACAGTGCTGTCAGAACATAAACTTCTCCATGCCATTGTCATTCATGTTCTTCATTAGCTCTTGGGAAGGAGCTAGTCGCTGTCAGAGTTCTGTACATGATCTTAAATATTTTGTGACCTGGAATTCTCCTCAGTGGATATAGTTATCTGCATTCAGCCACAGCAGCCCTACCATTTCCATTACAGGAAGCATATACAAAATACATGTCAACATACACTTTGTCACTATGTTAGGCATTTTGACCACTCCATCCCATTGTACTATAATGCATCTCTGCCACAGACATTAGCCAGGACAGCATACAAGCAAGAATCCAGTCACATTACAGTAGTGCCAGCTGACTTTGATAGCATATAAATCAATAATGGTACTGAAATGAACCATAGTTTATTAGACCTTTTCGCCCCAAATGACCAGTAGAATATGCTTGGCTGCTGTGTTGCAGAACACATTACCTATTTATGGGATTTGAGTGGGTATCCAGTAACCCATTCCCCAATTAAATGTAATGCATGGTGTATACAAAGTTGAATTGTAACACACTAATTACATGTCTGGTATTTTTCTTCAACAAGATTCACTGAAAGCATAGCATATTTTTTGATTGAAGCTCTTATTAACATTTTTCATGTTCATATTAAGCTTTGAAAACTAAAGTAGATGTTCATGGTAAACCACATAGACCCCTTGGTCATGGGGAGGAGTTGTTTCAGGCAGAACCTGCTGATAAGAGGGTATGGCAATTTCTATGTGAAAAAAATCTGTCATTGTATGTTGAGTGAACAACTGTACAGTTGACATATTGGGTAATAATGTTCAGTTTTCAACATTTCACCAATTATCATGTTATTTCTTTTTATTGCAGTCAGGATTGAACATCGTTTGACCCTGTTTTATTTGGCAAATGATGTAATCCAGTACAGCAAGCGGAAGAATTATGAATTTGTTGAGAGTTGGGGTACTGCTCTTCAAAGAGCAACAACTATGGTTCGGTACGTCAGCTATAATGTACTTCATTTTAAGTCTGGATAAGTTTACAGAATTGTTACAATTACTTCCTCTTTCTAAGAAAGGAGAAGCCTACTTTCTATTACACCGTTTTCTAGTCCTACAAATCTATTCATTTGTTTGCTGCTTCTTTCTTTCTTGGTGGTACTTCTGCTGCTGTTTAGTTTTTTTTTTTTTTTTTTTTTTTTTTTGGGTTTTTTTTTTTTTTTTTTTTTTTTTTTTTTTCTTTTTTTTTTTTCCTTTTTTTTTCTTTATAGTAAAACATCCTAAATTTTTTTCTCCCCCCTCTCTCTAATATTTTCTTCCTCCCCCCCCCCCCCCCCCCCCTCTCTCCTCTCCTCTCCCCCCTCCCCTTTTCTCCGTTTGTTTTTTTTTTGTTTTTTTTCTCCTCTTCTCTCGTTTGTGTTGTCTTTAGAAGTTCCA
>Ga0136643_10001960_pt1 | contig 26094 bp, 7 predicted proteins | sample TergutLab28metaG_FD_96883 | JGI IMG/M metagenome (GOLD analysis project Ga0136643, IMG submission 96883) | Labiotermes labralis P1 segment gut microbial communities from Petit-Saut dam, French Guiana - Lab288 P1 (version 3) (version 3) | ecosystem: Host-associated > Arthropoda: Insects >... | reverse complement strand
TGTATCCACCGGCATGTAGATCAGTATCTGCAGGCGCACTTTATCCACCGGCATGTAGATCAGTCTCTGCAGGCACACTGTGTCCACCGGCATGTAGAACAGTCTCTGCAGGCGCACTGTATCCACCGGCATGTAGATCAGTATCTGCAGGTGCACTGTATCCACCGGCATGTAGATCAGTCTCTGCAGGCGCACTGTGTCCACCGGCATGTAGTACAGTCTCTGCAGGCGCACTGTATCCACCGGCATGTAGAACAGTATCTGCAGGCGCACTGTATCCACCGGCATGTAGAACAGTCTCTGCAGGCGCACTGTGTCCATCGGCATGTAGATCGGTCTCTGCAGGCGCACTGTATCCACGGGCATGTAGATCAGTCTCTGCAGGCGCACTGTATCCATCGGCATGTAGATCAGTCTCTGTTGCTACCACTAAGGACAACACCATCACTTTGATGCAGAACATATATTCACGTCTATTTCTTCTTGCGTTGTTTTATAACTCTGAACGGAATTGTGTTTCGAAATTCACGCCTAGAAATCTATATTGTATTCCGAAGGTCTCGGGATGAGATAGAGAATATACTGAACGTTTGTAATTTTTCCTCAGTCACTCCAAGCAAATGGCTGTGTAACATTTTAAGTAGACCACGTTCGCTTCCTAGCACATTTTTTTAATCAGTTTATCGCACAATAGCCGCGTTTAAATCAAGGACTATAGAGCAAAAATGATCAAGAAGGCGCATGTGTGTGTGGCGTGGCTCATTAAGGTAATGCCATCTATCCCATTACAGGCCTGGAGAGGCCGTTAGGGCTGTGGTAAGTTGAGGCTCCTAGAAATTCTAGACAGTCAGCACATGAAGAGAGTAAGTTTGTCAGTCCTACGCATCGGCTGCCTTTACTCCCAGGATATACTCCTGATACTGATTTAGTTAGAAGCCGGGTCGACCCCAGGGCCATATTGCGGCCGGAAAGATTAAGTCAATGACAAATATAAACTATCTTAAAAAGAACTGAGTAAAAACTACAACAACAAAATAATACCCCACTAAAACACAACATACAATCAAAAAAATCAAACTACGCCGAATCGAACGACACACTGATTCAGCATAAATAAAACCTCAACTAACAGAAACGATCTGATACAGCCGCACCTTCCGGTACAACCACTTCGTTACGATTTATCTCATTAACAATTAAACGAGAGCGACGGGCCATCGGGAATCGAACCTGCGACTTTCCAGGTTGTAGTTCAGTGCCTCAAACAAGTGTGCCACCACGTACTCTAGCGCGTAGCTCATAACAAAGACAAACTTAAATTGCATGTTCACAAATTGATAATGTATGTTTATCACGCAGATTAATACACCGTGTTTTGTAATTACATTTGTGGAAAGCATGTACACTAATTCTCAGGCTTATGATGCTCAGATATATTTAAAACAGGCTATGCTAATTTAAGTTTATATATATATATATATATATATAGTGAATTCTACATGTCTGTGATGACGTTGTACTATATTCCGTGACAATATCCTCTTTTTTTTGGACTTCATCATTGACTTACCATTGAAACGTTTCGGAAGCTGACGGCTCTGCTTCCGTCTTCAGGTGCGGGAAACGAATCTCTCAGTAGACACCCTTGGACGACCTGTTATCAGTGAACCATGACCCTTGAAGGCATAGATCTTTGTGCGCGCTGATTTACTGGTATTAGAACATCCACTGAAATGTCAACAGGAAAATTTACATTTATAATCTCTGGTTAGATTTCCACAGATAGCCCTTGCCTTGATCCTCTGTTATACGTTGTGGCCCTCGAGGGATATTTCGAATCTGATGATGCACGGCAAATGATATCTTGTGCAAAAGTCGAAGCTGCAATACCGACTTAATAATAGGTCTAGTAATTCATGAACTGTAATCTAATGTGACTTACGTGTGTTTCGTCTACACTTGTTCACCAAAATTACGTCATATCTTTTATTATTTTACACTTTCATTGCGATTTGATTTTCAAAAACATGTGAGCAGTGAGGAAATCCACATGTCTTGCCTGACTGAATTTAGCCTCCCCCTCCTTCCAGAAAGACATGACGATTACGTCAGCTTGACCTTCAGACAAGGACGCTCTGTATCCTCCTTGTCTCTTTTACATCATTATGAAACAACTCTTTCAGGTCCTCGCCAATTGCAACATGCTGTTGTTTAGGCATTCCACTTTCTCCTTCCTCTCCTCGTCATATACTACTACTCCTACTACTGCTACTACTAATACTGTGCATCTTGTTATTTGGCTTATAACCGACATATCCTTATTAGTTAAAGCACACTGCTATATTGTATTAATGTTGAAGAGTCTTGTATCCTATGCTGCTGTACTGCAGCTCTTAATGAATTCACTGAATTATTATATTTACAAATTCCCGCTAACTTAGGTCAAATTCTAAAATCAGCCTGAAACAAACGGCTGACACCCAAAAATCCCGAGTACAAATGCATCATATTCTTTTACTCGCGTATTTTGAAATACAGTATTTATGGATTTTACCTTTTAGTGAAAGACTGGGTTTGTTTAATATATCAGACTTCTGTCTATTCTTTGATAAAATTCCAGAAAGGTACATACAATCAGCTTTTATTATTGATTTGGCTCAGTTGAGGGACCAGTGGCAGGCTCTTGTGAAGTCAGTAATGACCCTTCAGGTTCCATAAAGTGCAGGGAATTTTTGACAAGCTGAAGAATTATTAGCTTTTCAAGGACTCTGCTCTTTGGAGTTTGTGAGTTAGTAGGAACAGAACACTACACTACATAATACAGGGACTAGATCCATTGTGGATCAACAAAAATATTAGATGTTTGTATGCTAATCAGAAACTAACAACATAGCAAGCATGTAAGAATTTTAAATATGCATGTGTTATTATGCTGTTATTTACATGCTAAGACTATAGCTGTGGAAATTGATATAATAGAGTGAATATCACCATTGTATTTTATTACATTTTGTTTTAAATATATAGGTATGTATACTCCCCACTGAAGGCAGATTGCTGCCAGAACATGTAGAAGGAATTAAGAAATTGTATGTCTAGATATACTGCTTGTACAAAGGTTGGCTTTAAAAAACAGTAATCTCTTTGCACTTAATATTTAAGTTTGCTGCACATCTGTGCTGCCTAGAAGATCCTTATATATAAACAATGCTTGCATTTGCTGAGACAAAAGCACTGAATAATAGGAGAGATAATTTTAAAAGGAGGGAAGGGTATATGGCATAACTTAAAGTGCTACTCTGGCATTGTCTGGACCAAGACCATGAGAAACTTCAGCCAGGATAGCTGGTTTCTGGGGTTTGCCTCAATGTGTAGGATAAGTTTTTACATTCACTGACACACCATTGTATAATTGAATAAGTGGATACTTTGTACCATCTCATAAAGTGCAGAATAGGAGTAGGCCCACGCCAAGTTACAGAATAATCATGATAAAAACAGGATAAACTGTGGCAGTGCAAAAGAGGCACATAACAGCAACAACATATGGGAAGTCACAATACAACAGCTAGCACGGCTATGTAAGAACCTGCTGTTCAGACTCTAAGGGATACAGTAAATGATTGGGTGTATTAAATTATGGTTATGTGTAGCCATACAGAAATTGAAATGCTAACACCAATTCATTATTGTGTCCTAATAAACCTCAGTGGTAATTGAAGAAATCCCATAATGATAAGCCCCAAGGTATAACATGAAATAGGCTACAAGACATACACAACAGTGGTATTAAATGGTACTGTCCATTTTTACAGCACATTTTACCAACTTAACTGAAATGTTTGGTAAATTAATCTTAATTAGTTAATGATTATAAGGGAGTGTGTTGGATACAAGATATTAATTATATTTATTTCTATTTGTAGAGGTGAAAGGCTGTTACTACAACTTCCAGCACTATGAAGAAGGGGACCGCATCATCACCAATGAACCTTGCCTCAACTGTACCTGTCACAATCGGATGCTCATGTGCTACTTGCGAGTGTGTCCATTCACAAAAGGCATTGGACAAGACTGCACTATAGAGAAGAAACCAGATCAATGCTGTCCTGTTATCACATGCCCTGAAGGTAAACAGAGAACAGTTAATGTGTTGTTAAGATCATATTAGCGAGCATGACTTTGCATTCTTGTCATCTAAGAAGTGGGTTTACGGAGAAACTGGTTGGTTATGATGAGACCTGTAAAAGTCACAAATCCTATTTAACTTAAGAGAGTAGATACCAGTACTCTAGCCCAGTGTTCTCAGACAAAACCATATTTACCTCACCTGCAATGGCATAGATTTGTATTTACTTACTCTACCTACTTCACAGTATGCAGAATTATGTCAACTACGTGAAATGTGTGTGTTGTCACACTTGACTTTTTGTAAATTATTCCCAACATTCTGTGCGTATAACAGGAATAAGCAATGTTGCTTGGAGTGAAAATTCAGGTATGCATAAGACAGCCTGAGTCTCCCACATCAGATATTTTGCATTGTAACCTGTATTTAAGCTTACAAAATATTACAGCTCTCTTGGTAGTTGAAATTACAATATAAAAAAAATTATAGATTCCTAAAATGTTTTGTGTAAAAATTAAATTTGAAGTTTATTAGTCAATTCTTCACAGACAATGCTGTAGTGAGAACTCAGATTCATCCTTTTACATACTTAGTCTGGTCTGCAACATAATACATAAATTCTTCCATTTTCCTTCATGTGCCTAACATACATACAACTTTTGTATATTAAGACCACTGAAAGGGGTCCTGTGGATTGTGGCAATGTTAGTGCTAAAGTCTTCTGCTGTATTCACCTAACCATCCCATATCACAGGCTGGTAGTGAAGGTCAATGTGCGATTATCACCACCAACATTTGTGGCAACAGAATTACTAGATGATAAGAGACATATGGGAAGTACGGTAGAGATGAAAATATTAACACCCTGAGTAGATGTGTTGCATTCACTCTTTGGGTATTCATCCCATAACATCAGTACAGCAAAGTTGTGACAGTACAGAATACTGATTACACATCACTTCTTGTGGTTTATAGTGCCAGTACACCTCTTGACAAGCTCAACAACAGCAACCACTCCACCAGCTCCTACTGGATCCACAACAGCTATTGACTATCCTGACAGTTATGGCTGCACAATTGACAGTACTTTCTATGCAGATGGTGCACAGGTAAGGCAAAAGTGGGCATCTGACACATACATACAGATATTTGTCACCTGAGAATCATTTACTGTAAGTGAACATGATCAAAAAAATTTACTCAAGTGATAACAGTTTCTTCTTCCTCCAACCGCTTCTCCACCACCACTAGGTCTATGGCCCATGAAAGACCTAGGGCTACTACATGATTAATTTCCAGGCTTCTGTATCCCCAGCTATTTTTCTTCAGCCTCCAATACCCATTTTCTTCAGATCATTTTTAACACATCCAAACATCTCTTCATTTCCAATGGACCTATTCCTTTCTGGGATACAAGTAATAATATTACTGACTTATACTCAGGAGACATAACTCAAATCTCGGCCAGGACATGGCTTTTCATGGCTTTCCTCCTTTCTCCAGATTAATGCCATGTTACGATCTCACACTAGACCATGACCACTGACTTCCTTATTCTGTGCCTGTCATTATTCACTGCCACCCTTCTATTTAATGTTATTTAGTCTTGACATGCTTACATTGTTATTTAAACCATTTAGAGTTACAATAAATGTGTACTGATTTATTTGTAGGTACCAGGAAATCCAAGTGAGCCATGTGAACTCTGCTACTGCATCCGTAACAGGACAGCATGTGTTATGCAAGAATGTACATTGCAAGTAGAAGGCTGTCGACCCATTTACCAGCCAGGAGTGTGCTGTCCAGTCAGATATGACTGTGGTAAGAGCAATAAACCAGTATATTGTGTCCTCTTGAACCCCTGTTTCGGAAGGTAAGAAGGGAAATATCTTTGAACAAATTTGAATGGAAAGAAAGTCTCTGGGAACAGAAAAACAATATTTATATTTGTAGTATGGTTGATATTTAAGGCTTTCAAGGTGATGTAATGTAGAAATGCGTTTTTCTGGGCGGTGTCACTGTGTATTTTGATATGAAATTACTGGTGTTATGGAGGAACCTGCTGCCAGGACTCTCAGGAAAAGAAGCTTCGAATCTGATGTTGAAAGGAATGAAATTTATAATTGTGATTTTTTTAAATTTGAATTCCTCATGCCAGTAAAAATGGAGATCATGGTTTTTTGGTTATAAAACCATATAGTTTGGCATATGGTTATTAGTTTATCAGAATAAACTGCTGCCTTCTTCATGGTATAAGGAAAAATTTGATGATGAACAAAATTTTTACCTGTAATATAGTTGAGGGGAAGATGGTGTGATGGAAGATTCCAGGAAGTTGGGGGAGAGAAATTGGAGGAATGCTGCAAGGAATAGGGACAGCTGGCAGAAGCTTCTGAAGAAGGCCTTGGCTCAAAAGAGGCTGTTGTGCCAACGATGATGATGATGATGAATATAGTTGAGACCTGAGATACTCTAGGTGGTGAAAATTAATATTGTAGTTTACTAGGTGATAAGGATGGGACGTGGTGGCGCAGTTGATTGAAGCACTGTGCTACATGCCGGAATATCATGGGTTCAGTTACCAATGGTGTCACTGGAATTTTTCATTTCCATAATGGCTGCTCTATGGCCCTTGGGTCAACTTAGCTTCTAAGAGACATGAGTACCAGGAATATTCCCTGGGGTGTAAAAGCGGCCAGTGCTTAGGGCTGACAATCTTACCACTTTCATGCACTGAAATGTCTTGAAATCTGGAAGCCTCACCCTCCAGAACCCTCAGGGTCTGCTCAGGCCTGTGCAGGGACTGGGTTTGGGGGAAATAGGTGATAAAAGCATATAGTTGGGCAGGGGATTATCCACATTTTCAAAATGAACCTGCTGACAGGCAGCTGGTCATATGGCTAACTTTCTTTTCAAACTGAAGTAAAAAAAGCTGCTGACCATTTTTCAAATAAACTTGAGGCACTATGGGAATGTTGGCTGATACCCATGACATGTGATGAGTGTTGATAGATGTCAATAATGTATCTTGCCTGAAAGAGTTTTCATTTTCCATTAACAAGTGCAGTCTTTCTAGATCATTTATCTGTCTTGTGACATCCGTTGACTCTTGAAGTATAGGTTCTTTGTGTCTCCATCCTATGATTAAAGAGGGTTGAGGGAAGGAAAAAAGAATGAGGAAGAAAGAAAAAATTTGAAAGTTTAAAGAGCCAGGTAGAGAATTACAGGGCCTACCCACCTGCAGCAGCAGACCACTTAAGTGCCCATACAAAGAGTAAAATGATGAAGGTAGAGAGATAAAATAAAATGAGTAAGTAATACAGTGATGTTAAATAACATTTTTTTTTTTTAATTTTTAAATTTCAGACTATCTGGATACAACAGAAATACCAGAACTTCCTCCAACAACATTGCGGCCTACACCTGCTCTTCTTCTAACCACTACCACAGCTGGTCCATTGGACTGTCAATTTAATGATGAGCTATATTCAGATGGTGCTCGTATTGATACTTCAGGACCTTGTGAACATTGTTATTGTATGAGAGGAGATATTGTGTGTGCTGTGCAAGAATGTGGTACCCCACTAGAACGGGAAGGAAAGAACTGCACAGCATTACCACCACAACCTGGTCAGTGCTGCCCGGAGAAGTATCAGTGTGGTAAGTACTTTTTTGAGAATTTCAACATACCCGTAAGGATACGGGCGTGAACAGTCCTTAGCTATTGACTTTACTTCTTTACAAGATTTTTTCATACTGAAATTGTGATTAAATTACCTTGTCATATTGACATCCAACATACATATGGCAAATGTGAGAGGCATAAAATATTTGGAATATCCTGCAGGAACATGTATGAAAAGCTGCTTCAAAATTTACAATAAACAAATCTTTAGGAATTAGGTAAGAATGAACAGAGACTATTGTAATACATACACCACAATATATTTCACGTACCACAGGGATGAACTAAATATCTGAGCATCTTGTTGCATCTGTTCATATTATGTACTGATCAAATATGTGAAATGAGAGAAATATTTCACAACATATGTGCTGAAATAATGTTGCATTTTAAGTGATAACTATACTTTTCCTGCAGTACAATCAGTAAGTTTCTTTACAGATTATTTATAAAGATGTTGTGCATGTCAACTCTTGAACACTTTTGTACCTAGAAGTACATTCTTCAATTTCTCATGGCACTTCGTATTCTGGAGACACCATGTTCAAATATCTGACAAGAGATGGTCCATCATAACAGATTTATTTTTGATTCTCTCAGTATTTTCTGTTAAATGCCCTGATGGTACTTCAGATTAGGGTTCAACTGCTTCCTTCTCCATCATTTCCAATTCATTATTCACAAACCATCTTGTCACTCAGCTCTGTATGATCCAAGATATTGACAGAGTTATTTATCTACTTTAAATAAATAAATGGAATATAAGCATTTGATGTCTTTGAATCTGTGCTACACAAGAAGAATTTGGTGGCTTTTTTACCATTCATGCTACAATTAACATTTTCCCTATGTTATAGGTGTATGACATTACTTTCTTTAAACATAATTCATTCATCCATCTGTTAAGACTATAGTTTTAGCATTCGGAGGTGGCTTATAAATGTATTTAACTGTATCTGATACTCGCAGAGTAAGTAAAATTTGAACTGATGAATTTTATTACACACTGGAGACTAAAACACCTTGAAGCTAAGCCACAATTGCAAAGACCAGCTGGATCATGCTCTTTAAGGACATAATTTCTATTTGTTTTCAGAAGCATCTAAAACACGTAAATACATTGTGTGATCAAAGACACATACATTTTGTAAAATAAAGCAGGCTGCTGGAAGTCATATCTAATTTAAATCCTTTTGTGTTTCACTGGGTGAGATTCCAGCAACAACCGTTCCATGGTAATGAGTGGGTTCATGGGTGGTACCACAATGGAAAAAGAGTGAGGAACGATCATGACTGATCTGTGTTAAGAGTTATATGTTACTGTTGTTGGAAGATGTAAAATAGAATATCAACTAATACAGGAGAATAAAGAAGTGTAACATGATATTACTGTATAATGACCATTCTTCATTTTCTGTCTTCTTTACTAATATGCTGCATAATATAACATATTAATGTGTGTATTTTTTGTGCACGGCATGCTGCGTTCATAGCTGAATAATTCTTTAGTGTTGGATAAGAAGGGCTTAAGAAAGGAATTATTACAAACTTTGTCAGTTTACTCAGAGGTTAAAATTTATGTGCATATTGCTTACAATCTACAGCCTGGGTACATTGTTTTTTAATTTTCGTTTTACAAGGTCTAAATTTAAACTCTAATCACAGTGAAGAGTAAAAGTAATTTGTGGCATATGTAAATATTTATAAAATCTTATGTCTGCCCTTCTTTGTGAATAAAAAAGAATTATTGGTTGTGCTTCTAAAGTGTTCAATATTTCTTATCCTGCTTTTGTACCCTGTCTTTCTTAATCCTTCCTAATGGATACAAAATGGCAAATATAATTTGAAGGAATCTACAGTGTTACTTAAATAATATGTTGTACATCTTAGTATATATTAAAAGATGGTCTTCCAGGTTATAATAGTATGTAGTTTGATAAATATATGACAATATATTCCATGAATTTGCCACATTCTTCTTCAGGGCATTTTATTCTGAGGAAGAGGCAGGAGATTCCTCTGAAATGTTATTGTCTGTTTACCAGACTACACAGTGTCACATTCAAGGAAGGCATAATCTTAATTTATTACTGTTAAACCTCAAGAATCACGAGTGTGTATTGTTTTCATAAATTAGGATTTACTATATTTGATACTTTAGAAAAATGAGTGTGTTCTGTCATAAATTTTGTACTATATTTTAAATGCAGAAATTTAAAATAATGGTTTCTGTAGGGGCTTTTGCTTATATTAACATTCACACTGTTAATTTGCAAAATTAATTTATTTTCATGTGGCTGTTATGGGCAAGCTGGCAATTTATTTGGCTGTATTCTTGGAGCATTTATTTGAAGTTGCTAAGAGTTTCAATAAGTCCTTACAGGGAAATTTGTTCTTAGACTATATGAAAATGAGTGTAAGTAAGCAAACACTCCTATTCCCATTACAGCACACCATCTTGAGACAGATGATGTTGTGTAGGGAATGGAAGAGTTTTATCCTAGCAATGACATTTGAAGAATGATGTTTTCTAGAATGGCACAACATATATTCTGGTGGATGTGTACTGACATTTCAGAGGTTCCTGCTGCCTTCCAGGTAATGGACGCAGTAAGAACCTTTGAAATGTGGGTACACTCCTACAATACTAAAATGTGTCACATCCCAGAAGAGAGCATTACTCACTGTAACTGCTGTGGAAACCTAACACCTTACAACACTTCTGTAGAATGTTGGTACTACTGCTTATGCTTTCAACTATCAAGAGCACCGGGCTGAGTTATTCACATAAAGGAATTTTAAAAATATACAAATTGCCTGGTGATTTATGAGTGCAACTCGTGAGATTGGTAACATTCTTGAAAGATTCTCCAGTTATCCCAATCAACCAGTGCTAACTGTAGGAACTTCTATTCTTTGCCATTCCCTTCTGTACATACATCCATTTTGTTTAACTATACAGTGCACTTGTTTTGTATATTCCACACTGTGTGATTTTGTCCATTATATTAAAGCAGTGAATATTATTGGTTTTTCTTATTTAATGTACTGTAATTGTGTTTGGAGTGGTTACTAACATGGGTATAAAAATGGAACATTCCTTTTCCAAAAAGGATAAAGAAACAAGATGCTTTTTGAAGAAACATAACTTAATGTGATCAAAATTTAAACTGCAAATGAGAGTGGTCCAAATAGCCCCACCATGGGTAAAAAGTAATTGCTTCTTTTCATTTAACTTTGAAACACAAAACACTGATAAGGAAAGTTGATGTCAGTTGATTCACACACAGAACACAGTCAACTATTGAATTCCATTTATTAGGGCTGGTAAAAAGGTTTGTGCTCTATTAGGCACCATGGCAAGAAGTCATAAGAATGAGGGGAGGTACAGGTGCACTAGGTGGATGTGAGTGGTCTCATAATACAACCAATGAGATGCACTAATATCTCAAATTTATTTTTGGAATAGGATTCTACATGTTTTGGACAGTTCCTCTGTTCATCATCAGGAGTCTAGCACTGTACACACAGCAATAGGTATCTGTCATACAGATTATGCTGACTGCTTGCTAGTGGGATCCCACTAGCAAGCAGTCAGCATAATCTGTACAACACACTTATTGCTTTGTGTACAGTGCTAGACTCCTGATGATGGACACAGAAACTGTCTGAAATATATAGAGTCCTATTCCAAAAATAAATTTGAGATATTAGTGCATCTCATTGGTTTTATTATAGGAATATATCATGACGCACGGTCCTCTGAATGGCAAATTGGATGTGAATGGTCTGCTTAATGTCCCAGCCACTTTACTTACAGGAAAGAACCCGTGATATCCACTGGATAGGAGACTGTGTGAGCTCCAGAGCCATACTGCATACTTAGTAAAAGAAAAATGTCTTGTGTTCTTGCTGGAAACCAAAGTCATTGAGCTCTTTGCATAGCCACTGTAGTGATACAGCTTTCCCGGCTCATTAACAGTCTATCTGGCAAGACTTTTCTTTGTTTCCTAAAAACAGAAATTGGAAGACAGTTATGGTAATGGTTTTATGAATGCTGTTTTGATACCATTGACACCAAAGCCAGGCAATTCTTTTCTCTTCTTGTAGTTCAGATAAATTGAAGATTATGGTATTCAGTATTTAAGAGATGGATCATCTCATCGTCATACAACAGCCTCAGGATTATGCAAAACACCTCCATATTACTGAAATTAAAATAACTTGTTTGTTATGTTCGTCAGTGAAAATTCTGAATAGTACTAGGTTCCTACTTAGGGAGGCAATGTCTGTGATTTTGCAATAATGAGAACCACCTAACTGAGATATGGGGTTCTCAGAACTGTGACTATGAAGTTCCTGTGATGTGATGTACCCATCTATAAAATTACATGATACCACATCTTGGCAAATGATCATCTTGATTTGTCCTGTAGGTGTCCAGTATGAATCTCGGCTGGGACATGGACTGTCCAGACTGAGATCTGTTCTGTTCTCTTTCAGTCTGTTCCAACAGATGGCAGGATAGTACATTCAGTTAGGCCATTACGTGTTTCATCCCACATTCTTTCCTGCTTATTATTTACTATCACCCAATAACTTGATGCCTATATTCTTGAATTATCAACAACACTGTTCCATTAATTTACAAATAAATAAATACATAAATTAAAAAAACACACGCACACGGTGCCACATCCCAGAAGACTCTAACGTTAAGAAACACCTAACACTGGGATCTGTGCTGCCATAGAGCTGAGACTTACTGTTTGAGGGCAGGTCCATAGAGACTCACAGTGACCTCACACTTTGTGATTTCAGATAACGAGATAAGACACGTGAACGACCTCTCCTTGAGGCAGAATCGCAAACATGAAAATGATGCCAACGGTAATGACTGTATTGGGAACAATTTCTTGGCAGCTTCCCTTGTATCTCTTCTGTGATATTGAGCACGAAACAGAAAGATGAACACATGATGACAAAAACATTATTTTTTTTACAGTGGAGACTTTTTTCATGAAACTACAGATGTGTTCCGGGAATATTTAAAAGATTTCGTGCTTGATTTATACACAAATGTACATGAATCAAGCTTCTGCATACTACTCTTAAATGCTTTTGTTTATTGCAGGACATACATATTATCTAAAGAAGTGCAACACTTCTCTTCATTGGCTGTCAAAAATAATATTCTAATTTTTTTTAAATTTCATAAGTCATTAATGTAGCTAAGTGGTGCAATAACCACAAAGACATGCTTGGGTATGGACAAGTTGGGCCCTGCTTCCTACTAATTGACATGCTGTGCCAGCCAATTTGAAAGCTTATGAACCTATTTTCTACTCTCTCTGCATTAAACGTAGCATACTGGGAAATTATATATGGTTATTAAAATCCTGCATTAGAAATGGTAGTGTTTCATGTGTAGCATTTTGTCCTTATCTTGTTTCTTGTTGGTTGAAGACTTAAGTATTCTGGGATATGACACTTATTCACTGAGCAAGTAGTTTCTGATATTTAGTAATTGCTTTTTTTTCACAGTTCTTGACAAAATTTGTACCACATCATTCACTTCATTTAAATGGAGTCAGGAACCACACACCCAGTGACACAGCATTATATCCCAGAAGAAATTAGTCTTAAAATAATATTGCTGTGAGAACCTCCAATCTTGTTTTCCTCTTGGTTGTTGGTGTTGTTGTGGTGTATATTTTTTAAGGGTCTAGATCCCTGCTCCTAATTATGTACTTCAATAATATGCATGTAACATGGAAAATATTTGACTGAGAAATTGAATAATGAAATATCTGTTGTTCTGTTACACAAAAAATTGTTTTTTTTTTTTGGAATGAAGTCATGTGGAGGAATTAGACACTTCTCCTGTGAATTTCAGGTGGTCCATAACATGGAATTTCCTGCAAGGACACATTGTGTAGGAAATTCATTCTATATGTTTGTTAGTAAATGGAATTGAAGAAAATGAGACCCTAAATGTTGAAGGATATTAGAAATTCAGTTCACAATTCAGTCCATGTCATTTACACCTCAACAATTGCAAATTTACAGACTTTCTTATTTCACAGCAGTTGTTTCAATGATGGTCAAAAACCCCAAAATGACTATCATTTCTATAAAACACAACCTTAATTACAGATAAGCAAACGTATTTACTTCACATACAGAGTCTTTCCTGGTACGTATCACAATAACCTGCATTACAGTATAATTGTAAGGAATAATGTAAAATGAAATGGACTTGCTACTGAGAATTCTAATATACATATGGCATTAGCTGGATCATTCTTTACATTTTTGGTATCATATAAATGATCTTGAAATTTATTTTCCACTTACATTTCATGATTTTTTGTGATATGAAATAAATGTATGTGAACGTACACCAAAATCATTTTTATTTTTTATAGATAATGGAACACTTCCATTGGAGAGCCTTTCCCATGAGAAGGAGGTGACAACAGAACATACTCATGTAGGTTTGCCTGCAGTAGGCACAACTGCTGCCATCAGTGTACATGATGAGACAGAAGGACATGTGGAAACAACATCCAGTGAAGAACCAGGAACAGAAGACTCAGAACATGGTGAAGTTCAAGTGACACAGGCAGTTAATACAGATCAGCTACCTTCATCTGGAGAAAGTATTCAACAGGTACCAGACATTCATGGTGAAACTGTAACTCAAATAAACCCTGATCAACATGATCTAACAGGAAATATAGAACAAGAAAGTTTACCTGCAATAGGAGGAAGTGTGTCTGAGGAAGCACACCTGCATCATGAAACATTGACTGAGAGGGTACCTGATATAAAAGAAGAGAAAGTGACAACCAACAAAGAGGAAATATTGAGTGTAGAACAAGCAGTCACCAGTGCTGAAGGAATAAGTGATGAAAAAATTGAAATTAGTACAGAAGGAGTTAAGGGTCCAAGCATTAGTGGCAGTAATCAAGAAAAATTAACCACAGAACCACAGCAAGTATCAGTAATGACAACTGTGGGTGGTATAGAACAGTCTCTAACTGATAATATAGAAAATGAAAATATGTCTGAGGGAGGGAAAGGAGAAGAACCACATGCTGTTAATGGATTAGTACATGAAACAGTGACAGAAGAGGTGGAAGCTATAGTATCACCTGTCACTGAAAGTGTAGGAAAAGACTCCGTGACAGAAACTGCAATAGATGAAAAAATAACAGTAACAGAAGGTATCATGATTGGTAAAAAACCTGTGGGGCATGAACAAGTAATGGAAAAGGTGGAAGGAGAGGAACAGCCTTTAGAAAAAGAACCGGTAACGGAAAAGGGTGCAGAAACATTAGGGCAACAGGAACTGGTAACTGAAGGAGAGAAGGAAGAACAAACAACATTCATACATGAACCAGTAACTGAAGAAGGCAAGATTGAAGAGCAGCCTGTGAAGCAGGGATCAGAAACTGAAGTAGCAACAACAGCAGAACCATCTAAGAAGCAGGAATCTGTAACTGAGGTACTGAAGCCAGAGGAGCCATCTCTGGAACAAGAAATGGTAACCAAATTGGGGGAGACTGAAGGGCCATCTGTGGTACAGGAAGAAGTAACTGAAGTAGTGAAGGGTGACGTCTCATCTGTGGTATATGAACATGTAACAGAAGTAGTGAAGGGTAAAGAACCATCTGTGGAGCAGGAATCAGCAACTGAAATAGTGGAGGGTGAAAAACCATCTGTGGAACAGGAACCAGCAACTGAAATGGTGGAGGTTGAAGCACCATCGGTGGAAAAAGAACCAGTAACTGAAATAACAAAGGTTGAAGAATCATCTGTGGAACAGGAACCAGCAACTGAGATAGTGAAGGGTGAGGAACACTCTGTGGTAAAAGAACCTGTAACTGAAGTAGTGAAGAATGAAGAAGCATCTATAGAACAGGAAACAGTATCTGAAATAGTGAAGGATCACCAGCCATCTGTGGAACAAGAAACTGTAACTGAAGTAGTGAAGGAAGAGGAGCCCTCTATGGAACAAGAACCAGTAACAGCAATAACAAAAGTTGAAGAATCATCTGTGGAACAGGAACCAGTAACTGAGATAGTGAAGGGTGAGGAACACTCTGTGGTAAAAGAACCTGTAACTGAAGTGAAAAATGAAGAACCATCTATAGAGCAGGAAACAGTATCTGAAATAGTGAAGGATCACCAGCCATCTGTGGAGCAAGAAACTGTAATTGAAGTAGTGAAGGGAGAGGAGCCATCTGTGGAAAAAGAAACTGTAACTGAAATAGTGAAGGAAGAGGGACCATCTACAGAACCAGAAGTTGTAACTGAAATAGTGAAGGATGAGGGAACATCCTTGGGCAATGAACCAGTAACTGAAGTACGGAAGGATGAAAGACCATCTGTTGACAATGAACCAGTGACTGAAGAAGTATACACCAAGGAGCCATCTCTGGAACAGGAGTCAGTTACTCAAACAGTGAAGGGTGAGAAGCCATCTTTGGAAGAGCAACCAATAACTGAAATAGTGAAGGGCAAGGAACCGTCTGTGGAGCAGGAACCAGCAACTGAAGTAGTGAAGGGAGAAGAACCACCCATAGAATATGAACCTGTGACTGAGAGAGTGAAGGACGAGGAGCCACCTGTGGAAGAACAAATAACTGAAGTTGTGAAGGGTGATAAGCCATCTGTGGAGCAGGAAACAGTAACTGAAATAACAAAGGTTGAAGAAACATCTGTGGAACAGGAACCAGTTACTGAGATAGTGAAGGGTCAGGAGATATCTGTGGTAAAAGAACCTGTAACTGAAGTAGTGAATGGTGAAGGACCATCTACAGAACAGGAAACAGTAACTGAAATATTGAAGGGTGAGCAGCCATCTGTGGAACAAGAACCTGTAACTGAAGAACAGAAGGGAGAGGGGCTCTCTGTGGAAGAAGAACTAGTAACTGAAATAGTGAAGAGTGAGGAGCCATCTGCAGAAGAAGAACCTGTAACTGAGGTAGTAAAAGGAGGGGAGCCATCTGTGGAAGAAAAAGTTGTAACTGAAATAGTGAAGGTAGAGGTGCCATTTGTGGAACAACAAGCTGTAACTGAGATAGTGAAGGGAGAGAAGCCATCTGTGGAACAAGAAGATGTAACTGAAATAGTGAAGGGTGAGGGACCATCTGTGGAACAGGCACCAGTAACTGAAGTAGCAAAGGATGCAGAACCATCTGTAGAACAGGAATCAGCAACTGAAGGAGTAAAGGATGCGGAACCATCTTTGGAACAAGAATCAATAACTGAACTAGCTAAGGGTGAAGAACCATCTGTTGAGCAGGGTGTACAGCCATCTGTGGAAAAAGAGACAGTAACTGAAACTGAGAAAATTGAAGAATCATCAGTGGAACAGAAACCAGTAACTGAAGTAGTTACGTTTGAGGAACCATCTGTGGAACAAGTGCCTGTAACTGAAGGAGTGAAGGGTGAAGAGGTATCTACAGAACAGGACACAGTAACTAAAATAATTAAGGGTGAGGAGCCACATGTGGAACAAGAACCTGTGAGTGAGGTAGTGAAGGTTGAAGGACCATCTGTAGAACAGGAATCAGTAACTGAAACAATAAATGATGAGAGGCCATCTGTGGAACAAGAACTTGTAAATGAGATAGTGAATGGCAAAGAGCCATCTGTGGAACAAGAACCAGTGACTGAAACATTAAATGGCAAGGAGCCATCTGTGGTACAGGAACCAATAACTGAAGTAGTGAAGAGTGATGGACCACCTGTGGAACAGGAAACAGTGACTGAGACAGAGAAAGGTGAGGAGACCCCTGTGACTCAACTGTGGGTAACTGAAATTGTGAAGGTTGAAGAACCATCTACAGAACAGAACCCAGTCACTGCAATAGTGTGCTCTAAAGAACCATCTACAGAACAGGAACCAGTAACTGAAATAGTGAAAGGTGAAGAACCTTCTTTGGAACATGAAGCAGTAACTCAAAGAGTGAAAGGTGAGGGTCCATTGGTGGAACAAGAACCAGCAACTGAAGTGGTGAAAGTTGAAGGACCATCTTCAGAACAAGAAACAGTAACTGAAGTACTGAAAGTTGAACAGCCATCCTTGGAAGAGGAGGCAGTAACTGAAAGAGTGAAGGGTGAGGAGCCATTGGTGGAACAAGAACCAGCAACTGAAGTGGTGAAGGTTGAAGGACCATCTTCAGAACAAGAAACAGTAACTGAAGTACCGAAAGTTGAACAGCCATCCTTGGAAGAGGAGGCACTAACTGAAAGAGTGAAGGGTGAGGAGCCATTGGTGGAACAAGAACCAGCAACTGAAGTGGTGGAGGTTGAAGAACCGTCTTCAGAACAAGAAACAGTAACTGAAGTATCGAAAGGTGAACAGCCATCTTTGGAAGAGGAGGAAGTAACTGAAAGAGTGAAGGGTGAGAAGCCATCTGTGGAACAGGAAGCAGTAACTGAAGTACCTTCCATGGAACATAAACCAGTACCTGAGGGAGAAAGAGTAGAAGGGTCACCTGTTGTTAGTGATGGTGATCATGAAACTGGAAGTGACATACATCCTGGAATTGATGTAATTACATCCATTCCTGTTTCAAGTTCATCTGTTGTTACTACAAGTGGTGAGGGAACTGGATTTGAGTATGTTACCTTGCACACTTCTGAAGCACCATCTGGCTTATCTACAACTTCAGCAGTTGTTCCCACATATGGAGTTGTTCCAGGCGAAGGTATGATTTTATGAGTTCTTTCCTGTAAAGTAATTGTAATTTTAATCCCAATTTATAAAATAATATGTTTTCAGACCCACCTAACTCTTCATAAATAATTGGTCAGTTTGTATCTCCTCCACTTTATGGTATATTTATCTTTGTGTCCTCTGTCTATGATGTAGTCCATAAATGACATAACATGATTTTTGTGTAAAATTAACCCCCACCTGCCTTGTTGCATTTTGTCACAAAAGTCCAACCCCATTCCAAAATGATGTCACAAAAAAGCCACTAGATTGGGCCAGGTAGCATAGTCGGTATAGCGACTGGCTATGGGCTGGGCGGTCTGGGGATCGAATCCCAGTGGGGGCGAGATATTCCGCACCTGTCCAGACCGGCCCTGGGGCCCACCCAGCCTCCTGTACAATGGGTACAGGGTCTTTCCCAGGGGTAAAGAGCAGCCAGGCCGTGACAGTGACCCCTCACCCCCTTCTAGTTCCGTGGTCAAGAAAGAGTAGAGCTATACCTCTACTCCTCCTGTGAGCCGTACGGCCTGTACAGAGCCTCAGTGCCTGTATAAGGGTGCACTTTACGTTTACTTTACAAGCTACTAGAAAATGAATTGCCTGTAGAAATTAGTAGCCACTCTTTATAGCCAGTACACCAGTCCATATTATTTTAACAATGCACATCATAAAAAACAACGTGCACAATTTAAGCCTACTGGAAAATGTACGATAGGCTGCCTTCTATCCATTAATCAATAGCAAGCAAATTAATCAAGGAGTATCAGAAGTCTAGCCAGATCTGCACAGAATCATACTGGTTGTATTAAGACTTTTGTGATTCCTGACAAAAGTTTTGAACCCCTCCCTCCTCAGAGCATGATGTAATATGTGGACAACCCTCATATAGTTCATGTTACAGACCATTTCATAGGTGGGGGAACTACAGTGAAATTAGGGATGATGAAATTTTGGTCACATATAATTGAGATGTTGAAGGATGCTGCTCTTTATTGCATGTGCTTAATGTGTAGTCAACACCAAGAGGGGACATGGTATTTCTCATATACACAAAATTTTGACTTTGTTAGAGGTGGGAAGAGGGTAAAGAATGTGGCAATTTCCACAGTGAATCCAGCTGATCTTGGACCTCACACATTTCTGATCACCTTGCATTTAGACTATCATTACTTCATCTATTAAAACAAAAACTTCCGTTTATGAAACTCCGGAAAAAACATATAAAAGAAGTTGATAATCTACACAAATTTGGAAATGATGCATTCAATGCTCTCCCTTCAGACATGAATAGTTTTTGAATTCTTGCTGTCCAAAAGCATGAGATGTATGTTGTGTGCATCTAGTGCAGACCTCCACAACTCAGAAGGCAGTTAAGGCCACATTGCTCAAAGAAAAAAAAAACAGCTGTGGGTTACAGGGGTAGATTCAGGGGAGAGGGGAGTGATACTTTATTAATAATTTTTAATTTAAATAAAATAACTTTTCAAATTATTTTTATATTATTTATGAATCACCAAAAAATTAAAAATATATGTTTTGTTAAAAGAAAACATTTGTACTTTTCCTAATCATGTTGGAAACTTAATGAGAGACATTACATCTGTTTTTTTTTTTTTGGCAAAAAGCTTGTCTTTTTCGGGGGTCTTTTGGGGTGGTTGTTTTCGAAATAATTTGAGCCCTGAAAAATAGAGGGAATGGCTATTTCCTATTCCTCAAACCATGTGAGACATGTCACAACACATGCATACAATGCTAATATTTAATTGTAAATTTTCAAACAAATATAATTTTTAAAAATAAATATTATTTCCAAAAGCTGTCACAGCAGCCCATGAACAATACATTGTGCAAGCCGGCCTAGTTTGCCTAGTGTAAATATATATCATGTTACAACTACTCGTATACAAATATAGTTTTGGAATGTTTACATGTTTGCAACCTACACATCAGATACCTAAATGATCTACTCCACTCACATTCATGAGTATTGCTTATGTATGTAATTTCCAACTTTTATTTTTATCCAGTTCACCTTTACCACACTTGTGTATTTGAATTGGTTTTCAAGGCATTGTGTTATGTGTGCTGCTGATGTTTACAGGCAACTGTCTGATTAATGGCCAGACATATGCGAACAACTCTGCTATTCCACCAGCCTCTCACTGCCAGCTCAGCTGCCGCTGTGTTAGCAGCATTGTGCACTGCATTTTGGTGAAATGCTCTCCACCCCCACCACACCACACTAATTGCATGCCTGTTCATCATGGCGGGGACTCATGCTGCCCAACATATGCATGCGGTAAGAGTTATTGTACTACAGTTACTGGTACCGAAAGAAAACTGCAGTTATTTGTAAATTTAATTTGGAAATTGCTGCAGTTAAAATAAATTTTCTGTCTTTTCAGTTTCATAATATCTGTGCAATTTTCTTCACTCCCGAGCATTTCAATTTAACTCATTAACAATTATTATTTAGGATCAGGGGTTTTAACACTTTATAAATTATACAGAGTAATAAAATGAACCCCCCCTAGACGAGGAGCTTATTTTAATTCAAAATGGCCACTATACTTTTTTTACCCCAAATTGCTAAATTTTACTAGATATCACTACCACATGGACTGCTATCAGCAGTAGGATTAAAGTACAACAGATGGCAGCTTATTAAGAACTGATAATCTGTATATTTAATGCATAAAGTGTTAAATTTTCCAGTACTGTTAGTGACCCTATTTGTTTAAAGGGTGCATTTACTGTCCAGGAATAGAGGATTTTTAATCCCTTGGTTTGATAGAACTAGCAACCAAATTGTAACAGCGATAAGAGTATTAGCACTGAAAAAGTATAATGCTTGGCTACCTTGCAATTCATATATAATTCAACATGTGGCTGGTAAAATTTAACAATCCACATTTCATCTGGTATTAGTAATCACTAGCTAATTAACTACCTAAGTAACTAACTAACTAACAGGTCTATCTTTTACTTTTTAAATTTTGAGAAAGGAAGTTACAAAGGGAACATTTTACAAATCATGTTTCTGTGTAAAGTGTACCACAGCATATGGCATGCATATACAGTTCCACATATTATGCAAATAGGGGTACAGTAATTTCTCAGCCACTGTGTACAGAATTAATCAGCTGTTTCCTTCCTCACAAACACTAATCCATTAGTGTCAGAGGTGATACTCAGATTAGTTTCTGCTGCTTTGCAGTTTTTCATATAAATAATGGCAAATTCTAATAAAATGAATAAGTGGTTTGAAAATATTCCAATTTAATTTAGCCACATGTAGGGCAAACAGAATAACAAAATGTTTGCATTTGACAGATATTAAATAAGTCCAACGGTATGCCTAAAGGTGTAGAACTAAATAAACATATAAAATAAGAATGGCATAACATTGCATTAAATCCATGATAATCCTTTTCAGATGAAGACAAGAAGGAAACCCTTGAGGCTGATAACCAGATGGTAGGAACAGAACTCCCTAGTACAACACAAACAACACAGGATGAGAAAATTGAAAGCCATAAAACAAGTACAGTAGAATCAGTATCAGAGGATCAGTTAGGGCTACATCCAATTATGGAATCAGTAGCCTCTCACATACATGATGAATCTGAAGCAGAGAAGCCAGATGAAGAAGTATCAGGACAAACTCTTGTTCAGAAACCACAAAATTCTGCAGGTTCTCATGAAGTACCTGAACACAAACCGGAGCATATTCCTGCACAATCTGATGAAGAAAACATAATAGAATCTGGTCATTTACCAGAACATGTTCCTACAGTATCAGAGGTTGGACAGACAGAAACACCAACACACAGGCCTGAATATGTTCCTACAGGACCAGTTACAACTGAAGCACTTGAGCATGGGTTTAGCAAGACACAGGAATCTGAAATGAAACCAGAGCAGATTCCTGGACAGTCTGTGGTAGAACAAATAAAACCAGCACATGTTCCTATAGACTCTGAGGTAGCTCAAACTGAAACACCAGAATATGTTCCTCAACAGCCTGACTTTGACCATACAGAAGTACCATCTGAAGTTCCTGGAGAATCTAGCACCGATCACACTGGAGTGCCAGAATATAAACCAGAACACATTCCTCTTGATTTTGAGACTCATCATTCCTCTGAAGAGCCAGAGTTTGGCCATTCATCTGCACCAGAGCTCATCACTACTCCATTTGAAACTCACCACACAATGGTACCAGGACAGAAACCAAATCACATTACTGTTGAGCCTGAGACTATTCACACAAGAGTACCAGAAGAAAATCCAGAGCCTGAAGGACCTGAACAGAAGCCAGAACATGCTCCAGCAGAACCTGAGGTAGATATTAGTAACACAGAAGGACCTCTACATGTTTCAGAATTTGTTCCTACAGAATTTGACACAAGTTATTCAGAACTGCCTGAACAAAAGCCTGTGTATTCTGATGACCAAACAAAAGTTGATGAACAGAAGCCTGAGCATATTCCTTCATACCACACAGAAATTCCTGAACTGAAGCCAGAACAAATTCCTACAGAACTTCAAACTGGACTGACTAAAGTATCTGAATCTGTAACTGAACATGTCTTCCTGGAGACAGGTGATTCTGAAGCACCTGCACAAGAACATATTCCCACAGTGTCTGTATCTGAACATACAGAAACACCAGAACATTCTACTGTACAATCTCTATCTGAACATGTATCTGAGATGGGCCATTCTGAATCACCTGAACATGAACCAGGACATATTCCTACAGAACCTGAAATGAGCCATACAGGAAAACCTGAATACATAACACAACATGGCCCCACAGAGGCTGAAATTGGATACACAGAGGCACCTGCACACATTCCTGAACATGTACCTGAGATGGGACATTCTGAATCACCTGAACATGAACCAGGACATATTCCTACAGAACCTGAAATGAGCCATACAGGAAAACCTGAATACATACCACAACATGGCCTCACAGAGGCTGAAATTGGATACACAGAGGCACCTGCACATATTCCTGAACATGTACCTGAGATGGGACATTCTGAATCACCTGAACATGAACCAGGACATATTCCTACAGAACCTGAAATGAGCCATACAGGAAAACCTGAATACATACCACAATATGGCCCCACAGAGGCTGAAATTGGATACACAGAGGCACCTGCACACATTCCTGAGAGAGGCAACTCTGAAGCACCAGAACATGAACCAGGAAATATTCCCACAGAATCTGAAACTGATCACACAGACATGCCTGAATATGTACCAGAACATGGTACAGGAGAATCTGAAACTGGCTATACAAAGGTAACTGGTCTTGTAACTGAGGCAGGCTATTCTGAAGCAGTTGAACATGAATCAGGACATGTTCCTACAGAGTCTGAGTCTGAACACACAGAAATTCCCGAACATGTCTCAGGGACAGGCCATTCTGAATCACCTGAAGATCTTCTCACAGAGCATGAAATTGCACATACAGAAGTTCCAGAACATGTCCTTACTGAATCGGAAACTGTACCTACAGAAGTGCCTGAACTTATTCATTCTCACATACCTGAACATAGACCAGAACATACTTCTACAGAGTCTGCAATTGGACATACAGATGTGCCAGTACATGTCCCTGATGCAGACTCTTCAGTAACACCTATACATAAACCGGAGTTTGTTACTACAGAGTCTGAAATTGAACAGACAAAAGCTCCTGATTATGACATTGGGTATACACGAGTGCCTGAGTATGTCCATGAGGTAGGTCATTCTGAAACACCTGATCATAAACCAGAGCATGTTCCTACAGAATCTGAAACTGAACTTACAATAGCACCTGATCATGTACCTGAATATGTACCTACAGAATTGGAAGCTGGCATTACTGAAGCACCTGAATATATCCCTCAGGCTGGCCACTCTGAAGTACCTGAACAAGTGCCACAGCATGTTCTTCCAGAAACAGGTCAGACAGAAATACCTGAACAGAAGCCAGATGACATTCCTGTACATTCTGATGTTGATGAAACAAAAGATACTGAACAGAAGCCTGAACATATTCCTTCCATAGAGTCTCATACTGATCACACTGATTCACCCATCCAGAAACCTGAACAAATCCCTATGAAACCTGAAACTGATATATCATTGACACCTACAAAAATACCAACTGGCACAGAGCATGAAGTCCCAACAGTGAAACCCATACATGGATCTGTAACATTTGAAGATCATACAGTTTTCTCTGTAGAACATAGTGCTATTCCTGGTGAAGGAAATCATAGCACTGTACAAACCACAAAATCACCACTGGCAGTTGTAACTGATCACATAACTACAAATATAATTGGAGCATCTGTTACAACTGGAATGTATGCACATGAGGGGACTGGAGGATTTCACTTTACAACGGCACAGATAATTCCTTCAGAAAAGCCAACAACAGAGGGTCATCACTCTTCAACCGAAGAACCGTACGAACACATCCCCAGTGGAGAAGCAAATATTCCTCCTTCAGGTGGCACTTATCTCCCACCATCATCTGGTGGTTCAGATTATGATGAGGATGATGAGCAAGCTGCTTTTGGACCTGGTACCTGCCGATATGGTGGAAAAGTTTACGTATCAGCCCAGCAGATTCCCAGGGATGATCCATGTGATTTCTGTTTCTGCTTCCGTAGTGATATTATTTGCCTACAACAAAGCTGCCCACCACCAATTCCAGGATGTCATGAAGAGCCAATTCAAGGTTTCTGTTGTCCCCGCTATGAATGTCCAGTATCGATGGCAACCTCCGTAAATGTGACAACAACTACCACTACTACCACAACAACTCTGCCTCCACACTTTTTTTCACATGCATACAAGGGGGCAGCATCAAGGACAGGATGTCAAGTACAAGGACAAGCATACAGAGTGGGTGAAATAGTTCGCTCAGCATCAGGGCCTTGTTTAAGCTGCAGGTAAGATGAAGGAAGAAACACTGATACTGTAGTTTTAACACAGAGTGTATTTTATTCATATTTTAGATTCTATAAGTTTACACATCCTTTGTGTGAATTCACAACAAAGTTCTGTCTGAATTCTAATGAGGACCAAAAAAATATAGCACAATTCATTAGATGGACAAAGAGGAATTACAATGTTTCCCTGATAAGTTTTCCAAAAATTTACCACATAAATCTTCTGATATACAAAAAGCAAAATTTGAAGTAATTCTTTTAACCCTTCTTGCTTTATGCACTAGTATAGTGATCCAAGAGCATGTTTAATAAATGAAAACCATTTTATGGTGCCTGTACTCACTCTTCAGGCAATACAAATTGTCAAATAGTAGGTATAAGCAAAGCAAATATGTTCTATCAATTACTTTTATTATAAAGCTGATCTCTTGCATTAGTTGACATTCCACAAATAGCCTTGTTTTGATTAAATCAACTCATGTTATGAAACCATTTCAATCTGTTGATGGGCGTGTTTTGTTTATTATATGCGCAAGAAGCCACACAGTACCATAATAATAATAATAATAATAATAATAATAAT
>Ga0136643_10001959_pt1 | contig 26100 bp, 24 predicted proteins | sample TergutLab28metaG_FD_96883 | JGI IMG/M metagenome (GOLD analysis project Ga0136643, IMG submission 96883) | Labiotermes labralis P1 segment gut microbial communities from Petit-Saut dam, French Guiana - Lab288 P1 (version 3) (version 3) | ecosystem: Host-associated > Arthropoda: Insects >... | reverse complement strand
TCATAACTCCGTAACCGTCCAAAATCGGACACATGTTTATATGAACTTTTTTGATCACAAAGACCTAGGAAATCACCTCCTGCAGTTATGCCCTAAAGTCGTGAAACACCCTGTATATTTATTTCAGACTCTCTATTTTGTTTACAGACATGTGTCTAACCCACCTGCCATGTAAACGCATCTCCTCTTGCCTTCTCAGATTCCAGTTCCTTGTTTGAACGTGGGAAGGAGTTCCTCCAGAGCAATAGCATTCGGGGCAACAGACCGCGTACCACGGGAACACCTGGTGGACAAAATCGGTTTCTTTTAAAAATACACACACGTCTGATGTTCATTGAACAACTGCATTCTTGGTGTAGAAACAGATGTGTTTAGTTTTTCACAGCAGGAAAAGACAGTTTTCCACATAACAAACATAAATGTCACATATTATAATTTAATTTTATGTGCTGGGTAAACAATGGAGGAAAAGAAAATACAAGATCTTCTAAATGCAATTTTGTTCTTATAGACTCCACAGTGAAAAAGTGTTGTTTACAACACTTCTAAGTGCATTCACTGTCAAATTTCAATACAGAAGATGAATTCTTGGCAACAACACCTACTACAAGAAGCTACCTTTGCTGTTACACCAACTTTTCTTTAGATTATGAAAAATTATAATTAGCAATAAGAGACAATTGAAATTCACAGCATTTTATGTGTCGTTACATATACTAAGAAACAAACAAACACATTTCTCTATCAATACCTGTTTCTATCCACATTCATCTTCCTTTTACATGCTGCTGATTCACATGCCCCTTCTTTTACTCTTGATCCACTGACAGTCAACACTGCACTAATCCTGCCATAAATATTACCAAGTCTGCTGAAAGACTTATGCACACACCCATGTCCTGTTATAACCTGTCATGAAGTTCTTAGTGCAAACTTTGCTACTTATAGATTTAAAGATTAGAAATAACTTACAACAGGGGTGCACATATTTTCCAAAAATCTATGAGCCACCTCTAAATTCTATGTGCCAGAAGGGTTATATGAAGCAAGTTCGATACTGAGGATCCACAATTCTAGGGTGAAGTGTGAACCTCAGTGTTATGACATGCTTTGTGCTTTGTGCACGTAAAAAATACATATTTCTGTACGTTAGGGGAGAGAAATTGCTGAAAATATTAGGTGCCACCATACAAAATGCAGTTGCCCAAAATCAGGGCACCCTAACTTACAAGACATACTCAATGTTTCGTATATGTACAGAAACTGAGTCCCTCACCCTAAGATAAAAAAACAGATTGTGGGTAATCTAAAATCACAGGCATGAGAATATATGGAAATCAGTGATAGCAAGCAAAAGAAGGATGAAATACAGAGCTAGGAGCATGGTAACTTGTAGGCCTTCTTTTTGTCAATAATGCTGAGGTGACTGAACTAATGAAAATATGGTAGGACACACAGCATGTGACTGGGGACTGAAAGGCATGTATATGGCAGTTAACAAAACCTTGGAGGAGATCTAGGCACATACAAGAACACAATATTAAAATATATCTTAACACAAACAGATAGGCTGTATAGGTACAGACTGGATACAACTGATTCACGACAGGATTAAGTGGTGGCATCTTGTGAACATGGCAGTGACATTTCAGGCTCTGTAATAAGCACGGAATAACCTGACAAGTCATCTGCTCCATGGAATTAGTTAACATACCTAATGTCATAATAGCACCTATCAGCAACCAACCAGCCTGTGTTCTGTTTAGGGACAACCTGCTGTTTTGACTTGCACTGCGTAGGAGTTCTTCAGCTGTGTTAAATATCACCTACAGATAAGAAACACAATCCTTTGTAAAATGGCAACATACATTGAATGATATTGGATCCACTTACATCTGCAAGGCAGTAATTAACTTGTGAGGTAGGAATGCCAATTCAGATTATGTAAATGGCAACAGCTGCAGGCAGTGGGCACAGTGCTACAGATAAAGTAAATCTCCACTAACATTGGTTTTGACAGTACCTTCCCTTTGGTATGTGGGACACCAAGAGGTGACAATCGAACTCCACCCAACACAGCTGCTAGTGCACCACTGTACCCAGCAATAGCTTCAGGAGATGTCCGCATATTTTCTATGCCGTCTACACACCTGCTCATAAAAATTAAATATGTTAACACAATATAATAATGTTTTTAAAGAAATTATACAAACATGAGATTTCTGGTAAGTCCTGTAAAATAAAAATGTAAAGAAGGATTTTATATAGATGTTAAAAAAATGCAAGATGTACAAGAACACCTTTATATAAAACTATCTACACTGGAGATCATATACAAAAAAGATGGTTTCAGAAGACTTAATGTTCAGGTTCTTTACAATACTTCAGTTTATACTCTTAAGGTAGAAGGAACAGTAAATTAATAACTATACAAATCTTCCACCCATGTACATGCCATTGGTAAAAATTATATTAAATTTTCCACACAGTTTTGCACTGACATTATATTTGTAACTAGCATGAAGCCTGCTGGAAGTTGAACTAGAAAATTTGACAATTTCCAACAAAACCTATCATTTCCAAACACAACCCTCCCACTGATCGGCTCTTGTACATTTCACTGAAAATGTACGACAAGAATACAGAAAGATCTTGAAAGACAATTTGATAGAATAAGTAGAGCAAGTACAAGCAGGTAACAGTTCATCCACAAAGATGAAGGCAAAAATAATAACTGAAGCACAGACATCTCTTGACTGCTTCACATGACATATTTTCAGAAATCACTGCTACCTGGTACCAGTATCTGAACAGTTGTTACATAGGGACAGAATAGTGAAAGGATTTCAACTCTTAGCCCTTTATACATACACAATCTTAACAAATGGAGAAGTTTTATACCAGATTTATGGCTATGTTTATTATCTAACTTTAAACAAAATTTTACATGCCTAGTTACAATGGTACATTTGTTATCACCACCAAGTGTAGCGCACACTAAAAAATTCTGTGAGGTTACCTCTGATTTCATTTCCTGAAACAACACCCACAAAACCTCACTACATTTTTCAAAATTATTATGATATGAAATTTTACAGTGCCACACTAACTGGCACTAGTTTAACTCCCATCGCAAATGTTTGCATGGCCACCAAATTGATAATATTGTTGGTACAAAGTACAAAGTACAAAGACTGAGCATCTAGCTGCATGATGTTCACATTTAGTTTCTAAAAATCATATCATCTGTTTCAAACTGTATTAAGATAAACAAGTACACATACACACACCCAAGCACAAAGTGATACTACACATGTGTTACCTTAAAGATGAAGGACAACAGGCCAAAACTGTTACTAAGATACTATATTATTTTATACTGCCTACAGTCTATAATGCATAAAAAAATACCTGAACTACAAAATTTGGATTCCATGAGTTTTCCTACATCAGGATTTTACTGCTATTGACTTTATCATGTTTGTACAGTCCTCAGTTCAGAATGGTGAAAATATATGGTGACCAATCCTTGAAACATCGGAATTACACTGCAGTGTCTGTCGTAAGACACGGCATGTAAACATATGAGATGTCCATGGTGAGAGTAACAGAACTTGAGTACTAACTAAAAAGATAACATAGTGGTACAAAAATTATGATTTGGTCATGATAAACAATGGAACTGATAACCAGCATTACACAAAGCTCTGATGATGTAAATTATAAATAAATAATATGAAAGATGATACCTCCCTTGCTGTTTAACCATTTTGAAACATCTAACAAAACAAAGGTCTCTGGATAATACAGTCAGGATAAAATCCTTCTGGCTACCCATTCTGTTTTATGCTCTTCTCATCAACGGCTTTCTGTTGACACATGCGCAAGCACGTACACAGCAATGTACACTACCTTATTACTCCTTACTGATTGGAACCAAATAACAGTTGGATCATGCAAATCGGAATAATTCTGGTGTGTTTTTTTTTCCTTTTTTATTGTCTAAATCAGACTGAGTTTAAATTTTAATTAAGTAATGGCAGCAACAACATTTGCAATTATCCTTTCATTTAATGATCTTGAAAAGTGTTCAGACTTATGGAAATAATGTCCTAAAAATAAAGTGCATCCCAGTCTTCACTATAGCACTGTTCTAAACATATTTTGTTCCAACAAACATGTAACAAGTTTCACCTGACCTGCCCACAAGAACGCATGTGGGTTTTCATGTATCATGGTACTTAAAACCATCAGATTTAATCAAAATTGAAATGGTTCAATAAATTTTAGTTGCAATTTATAGTGACAAATTTCACAACAATCCATTCAGGGGACTGCACTGTTTTACATATACAGACAGAGAGAGAAATGGGCGCAGTGATGATAATAGGTCCTTCACGATAATGGGTATGTTCCTAAAATGGGAAAGTTCTATGTTATGTTATGGGCAACACCAACCTGTCAATGAGAGGTGTTATTTGGCTTGGTACAGCCACACAGATACAGCGGAGGCACCAGGCAGCTGCCAGTCTAGCAGCTTGGCAGGGATGGACCAGTACTGCCATTATAGCCTCTATCAGACCTACACATAAAATACAAACTTCTCATTCATGATCAAAATGGAAGAAGAGACCTAAAACAACTCTGATGTATGACTGAGTATGGGCTTATGCCACAGTATAAATGAGGTGCTTCTTCTTCTGGGATGTTACACAGCACTGGTTGTTGTTGTTGTTGTTGGTGGTGGTAGTAGTAGTAGTAGTAGTAGCAGTAGTAACTAACTACCAATGTTAGTGAGTAAGAACTAAAAAGCAATCAATGCTGAGGAACATAGCAGAAGAGTGAAGAATTCACCTGAGTTCAGGCCATTTCAAGGTACACACCAGGATAAACACCGTTACTCATTAGATGGCCTGACTCCACCTGCCATAAGACCCTCATCATGGAGCTGTACCTTTACTATACAGTGGAATCCACATTTAATGTTGTCTTTAACTTGATATTGAATTTCAATTTCAGTGTTATGTTTAGTCTATTTATACTTTCTTCAGGTCCATGCTGAAATCTCCTGCTCCACAAAGAAACATGAAATGGTAGTTCCACTATAATGTCTGGGTTCAGTCTGCAAAATAATGTATTTCAGGAGCTAAATACAGATGCTGTCAGAGCAAGTGCTAAAACACACCTGCTTGATTTAGGCACATAATTATAATACTTTAATACTTCTATATTCATATTATCACTACTTTTTTTCCTTATAATGCTGCTCAGTATGCAAATCTGTTGTGAACTGTGTGGTTCACATTTGTATTCCCAGTGTTCTGCCAGTTAATGTCTAGTCTTGATTTATGATTACCCTTTGTGATATTAAAAAAAAACATGTCATGTACTGGACATGTTCAATCAGCAAAATGGGAAAAATTAAGAATGAAAATAGACTTCCTGGAATGATTGATAACCAACATTTCTGTAAGCCTGTAAAATCTTTCAAGCTCACTCACGCATGCATGTGTGTAAACACACACACACACACAGACAAAGACATGTACACACACATTTTTTCTCCAACCTTTCCATTTAAGATTTAAGGATATTGTGTCTGGGTCACACTAGCAAGCCCACTTCTTGTCAATAGACATTATTTTTCCCAAACCAAGTAGAATTCTGGCAATAGCATTGTTGAAAGCCCTGAGAAAATATACTGACTCTTCATTTATTGTTTGCTGCAAAACTTTGGGGCTATATTTAGGCACAGCATTCTCATCCAAGCCAATACCAAAATTCTCTATTCACATGTAGTTCTTATGCAATCTTCCAAACATTCAAGTGGTGACCATTTATCACTGTTTCAGCCATATTTCCACATGTTGATTGTTTCTTAACATTTTCATAACACAAAATGTTTTGTTACATGTAATGTCTTCTATTTCATCTCAAAAAAGCTTAACTCCAAAGACCCTTGTTCTCATCATCGTTCCCTGTCCACATGCTTATTGTGGCATTATTACAAACTTCACAGAAAGTTTAGTTTAATATTCACCTCCTACCCTAAAAATTTAACAGCCATATCTTTAACAAATGAACCAAACGGTAACCAATATAAAAATTTCTGTAACTACAAAACAAACTCAATTCCACAGTGAGGCACAAAGCATGTAGTGTGGCACCAGTTCCTATAATGAGCCACATATATTCAGCCCGTACCTTCACACCTTATTTCCTTAAAACCCGTTTTAATATTATTCTCCCATCTATGTCTAAGTCTCCCGTGTGGTCTCATCTCTCCTTGTCTTTCTCGCACAATTCAACATACACCCACTCACCAGTGCACTTATTTGTCAGGCTTCATATTACCAAAAATTCTTCAGCAATAAATAAGGCAATATTTAGAATAAGCACCCCATTATACCGCATGGTCTTACTTAGTGACTGGTCTGTGAGGAGGTTGCTGGCTGTAGTTCCAAGTCCAAGGATGATACTTCCCATCTCTTGTAAAGCACAGACTAGTAGATGCTGACTGAAAAGTGTCTCCTGGTTACAGTCCTTTGCATTTTCTGGACTGAAGTCTGAAAACGCAACAAAACATAGCAGTAGTATTTTAGGTAAGATAACTATCCATATAACTTGGCAGCATATATGTTGCTTAACAGAAACACTAATAAATTCTGCATCTGTGTAACAACCTGCAGCAAAATTCTAGTAAACAGCATACTGAAAGAAAAAAAGAACTTAAGTTTATAAAATACCATTTTAATTTTCATCAAGTTCCTGACTGAATTAAATGACGTACTGTAAATTTAACATAAGATAAATTTTGAGTCCACAACAATCAATAGAAATATGAGATACTTATGATTACACACCCCCTTTTATTCACATATACAAGTAAAAACTAAAATTGTTACAGTGTTACATATTTTACTGCAACAGATGCTATGTGGAACTAAAGAAGAAATTTTAAAGACAATGAAGATGATTTCTGATACATGTCCCAAAAAATTACTAATATTGATTCAAAAGAAATCACTTTAAAAACCTCTCATATTATGTTAAAGTTATGTTTTGTAATGCAGATAACAGGCCTCATATGTGAAGGATGATGATGATTATGATGATGATGATGAAGGCAAGTTAATTTTAGTTAATTTAAATGTTTAATAAAATATATGATTTTAACTGTTTACAGAAATAGAGGTTCTACGGATCAATTACTTCAGCAGGTTAACAAATAAGGCAATCCACTAACCAATAGAATTCATCTGTTTGATCACAATATGTGCTATTTCCTTGCAGGCAGAGGCTTGTGCCTTTTCCCCCAACATGCGACCCAAAACACTCCTAAGAATGAAGTTAATGCACTTGCGAGAGTACACAGCATCTACATGGGATGATGCTGCCTTGGGGTTGGCTACAAGATCCAGAACGTGTGTGAGCAGTGTTGTGATATTACGCTCTAGCCACATGCTTCCAAGGATTTGAACGAAGATGACATAAGCCTGGAACATACGATTATCCCAGAAACCAAATGCTTCAAATACTTCAAAAGAAGATCTGTTATTGTAATCATAACATACAATTAATATATAAAGCCACATATTCTTTTACAATAATTTAAGAAGGTCATCAGAAAACACTCAAGTTTTACACTTTGCAACTTCATGAGAAAAGCAGCACATATAAAAACTTTAATACTTTACAGGAATTGAATATGAATGTTGGACAAAGATAACAGCTAAGAATATCACCATTAAAGACAGCAGGTTTGGATGTGTAAGTTTCCCTGTAGATCCACACTAGTATAACCTTGGAAAACCACACATCACAGCATCTGCACAGAGAACTGATAAAACAGAAAATGGTAATTTTTGGCCTCTTTCACTTTTCCCACAAAGGTGCAACATCCAAAATTTGGTGTTAAAATATAACACGAAATTTAAGTGATACTGATGTTAACACTGTATCACATGCGATTTGCTTCTGTAATTTCAGGAAAAAAAGCACTATGTAAAATATACAGGTACACAAAAAAATATGCACACACACAAATGGACAAATGTATAACTGAAACACATTTCCATAATGTCTGCCTTTCAATTAAGGTATTCAGTTTATGTGACTGCAAGCAGTACAGACACACAACTGACTTCATGTAAACCTTCATGAAAGAAAAACCACGAACAAGAACACTTCTTAGCAGAGTGAGCTATAACGTTGAGGTAACTCAGGCAGTTAGTCACTGATGGTCTGGGTTTGATCCGAGGCCAGTTGACGTGGGATTTATAGTAAAAAAAATGGCAGTGAGATAGGTTTCTCTCCATGTACTTCTGTAGTCCCTTATCACCATCATTCCACTAATGCTTCATATACATATTTCACTCAGCTACCACCAAGACTACAGATGCATATATATATATATATATATATATAATCTTAGCCACTGACAGTGTCATTAAATAAAACAGCTCCTCCCCCCTCCCCCCCTCTCTCTGTCCCATTAACTGGACAACAAAGACATACACATGTTTTTGCACTGACTACATGCAACAGAGTGCTTCTTGGAAGCTGTCACCAATTTGGTTAAGGCACTGCCCACGTTTTATAGAACCCATATGGACAACCTGTGGTCCAGCAGGCAGTTACCAGTGTTTTGGAGGAAGGTACTGCCTCCTCTTTCAGGGCAAAGTAACCACCTACCAGATTACAAGGTATTATACTCCACAAAATTACAATTCTACAGACCTCAGACATGAAACAGCAGTTTACATCATTACACTGGTATTTTTTTTAGCAGTATTATAACAACAGATTCACATATTTTTAATTCACAATATAGACATTCTTTATTGTATACTGCATGATTATTTACTGTCCAAATGTTTTAGATGGTCTTTACAGCAATCACATATTAATAACTATCTGTAAACTCATTCTCTAACTGGCAGTTGGCCTATTATGAGACTTCCAAACAATCCAAAATACCACCAATAACAACTGTCTCAACTGAAGTAAAGCTGAACCACATAGAATAAAGAAATCAGATGCAAAATATAACAACTATTTCACACAATGTAATGGTTCCTCAAATGAATACTGGCAACAGCCTCTACATATGACAGACTATTGAGAATAATACAGAGTAGAATTCCTGTATTCTGCCACCCACAGAACCAGACAGGTGCTGGATTATCAAATATTCTGGATAATCATACAGTACCTATACTGACCTAAGTAATTTTTTGTTACTTCACTCAGAGAATGTGCACTTGTCAGACATTTTTACTTCATCATGAAAAGACTCATCTTTTTCAATTACCATATGCCCAGCCATGGGTTTTCCTTCAGAGTGCATTGCTGTAGGCCACTTGTACAACATCTTGTACAGTTGCACTAATATGGGCTCTTCTGTTGCCTGTCACTTGAAAATGCCTTCAAAATTTCACTTGATGCCCCAAACAATTGTAACTAGTCATTCCATTACTTTATATCATACACGGCTGATGATCCAATGCCATAAGAAGCCATAATCTCTTTTTGGCTTTTTCCACTTTCAATCCGCCTAATTATTTCAAGTGTCTGTGAAAGTGACCTCTTGCCAGCTGTACCTTGTTTATTCATTTTGGGATCTTCTGAAGCCATTACTGGGCATGGGCTCAATAAGACCCAGAAAACCCAAAATGAAAGTCACACCATCAGTATGTGCACCCGAAGTCACATACAGTGGGACTTGTAGTCTTGGAAGTACTTCCCTTTGTGCCAAAGTAGCAGGAGTGCCAGATTATCAGGTGTAGGTTAAAGGAATTCTACAGTCTCAGCAGAGCGTACTTACATGTGTAACACCAACACGAACTTCCCTGTTGACACCAGAACTACCTTTGATCATCTCGCCAGTGCCCTTAAGGAAACCAACACCTCCTCTCAGGAAACCTGACATCAGCACTCCTAAGGCCTCTTCCAATGAAATTGGTTTGAAGCCTTTATTCTGATGGGCTACAGAAATAAAGCATAACCTTTAGATTTTTGAAAGCAAAACACAGTCTAACGTAAAATGTAGTAAGTGGTATTCAGTTCTCCTAATATTCGTGGCTTGATATTTAGGTGGTAAAAGTATAAAGCGTAATCTATTTTTTAAATACTAATGATGGTCCTGTGTAATGGATTTTAAATCATGGCACCTGATGGAAGTGACCAGTCATTTTTACACTTCTGCTACCTCAGATCTCAGAAAACAGCCCTCCTGTAACCCAATTTTATCCACATCCTGCTAATGATATCTCCTGCATTTCATCCACAGCTTGTACAGCAAATTCCACATGTTCTATTGTTGTGGTTTTTAAGTGTTTCACTTTTATAAAAATGACAATTGCTAATATTATATAGTATCTGTGACAGATAAAAGAAATGTGTATGGAGCATTGGTGGAAAGAAACTAAGTTGGGAACCTTAAATATTTTGAGAAAAGTCTGTCCCATTGCTACCTTGTCCTCTGTTAATCCAACAAGGACTGGTTTAGGAGTGTCTATCTCGGCCATGGCAGGACTTCTTTAGTGCTGCTTGGTATAGCAAGCAGAAAGACATTACCCTTCATGGCAAACAGTTTCACAAGGTAACGAGTTAATATCAAAGTATCTAAAATCATTCTTACTATTTATAAAGTTGATAAATTTTGATATACTGTAAGGGACTTAGATTCTATATACCACTTGATCTACTTGAACTACTACAAGGACTTTACAAACTGTACACCTCCGGTCTTTAGGTGTTCAAAGTATTGTAAATGTAAATGTAAAGGGAACCCACTGATTGTCCAGGTCACTGCATTCCCTATGATGAAAAAGTTACCAAAATGTACAATGAAGCATGTAGTATTACATTCTTGTAATGGAGCATGCCTAAATAAATCATTATTAAAAAAAAAGGTAATGTTCAATAAAGACATAGCATATATCCAGAAACAATGTACAAAAAAGATGTCACAATGTCTCTGTAGCACTACATGCTAATGAACAAAAATGTACATATTTCACTACTTTCACTGCTAATATTAATACTGTACATGATACAATGCAAGTTTCAGGAACCAAAAACTGAAAGAAATGCACTAAATGCAATTCCACTCAAGTCCCATGACTCTGCAATTTTCTTTAAGAATAAGTGCATGCAGAATTTTTAAGACAGCATAGCTCAATAAACCTAAAAGACTACAACACAAACAATCACAACTCTGAACACATGAAATTATATATATGCTTGTGCCCAGACAAGGGATGAACAATTTACATAATATGTTGAGAGTGAAGTCCAGATTGCTCTGATGGTATGATAGTGCAAGTTGTGCTAATGATATTAATAAAAGTATACATACATACATACACACACACTACATACATACATACACACACACTACATACATACATACATAAATACACACACACACACTACACACACAGAATATGAGGACAGACCAATGCAGTATTTTGATCACTTATCCAATGAGAGCAACAATATTGGTTTCACTATATCAATTATCTCATGCATTGAAACATAAATAATAAGATGTAATGCTGGTCATTTTTTGCAGTGCTGATCATTACAGCACAAGCTGACACAGCTACACATTAAATATGTCAACTACGAAATGTCAATAAATTTTGAGATTTCTACATAAAGTTGGAAAATAAGTCACAAAAAATATCCATTTCATTCGCTTCATATTGTGTCACTGCTCTATCTACTTGACTGTTGATAAATCAGATGGTTAATTACCTGCAGGATTTCCTTTCTGTGTCTGTTGTGTGGCAGCTATTAAAGTTCCCAGCAGTTTTGCAACTGCACATCGCACTTCGTAATTGGAACCATCAAATGCTCGGAAGCACAGTGTTGCCAAACTCTCTAGTTCTGTTGTATATAGAAAGGGTGCATGGTTCAACATGTCTAAAAGACACTGAAATGTATAAACACATTAGAAAAATTACATTAATTCTTCAAACTATATTATTTACCACAGATATAAAACAGAATACAGAATTTAACAGAGGAAGGTCTGGCAGGGACAAAATACTTTTTCTCACTGAAAAATACATTGGTGTTTATCATTTGCATGAATGTCTGTGAAGCCTACTTTACATTTTTTATATTGCATAAGAAACTGGTGTCATGCAGGACAGTCCTACCATATTACACATACAGCTCAATAAACTAAATGTATGAAGCATTTAGTAGAGTAATTGATTTACATACAGTATTTTCCTGAATACAAGATGACTCTCTCCTACCTGAAATTAATTAATGACAAATGACTTTCACAAAGCATAGCAAGTGCAATGAATCACACATAAATATACCTTAGCAGCAGCACTCCGAACAGCCATTACACGGTCAGTCAGGCAATGACGAGCAGCCTTGTATATTTCTTTATGCACATTGGAGATGGCACTTCCCATGCCAGAACATACCTGTAAATATGCGCAGTTAGTAATCCAGTCAAAATGTATCTGTATGCATACTGAACTCTTTAAACATGCATGTTCTTCACCCCCATTTTTCTTTTAATTAACTGTACTGCAATAATGAAACTGTTGATTTATTGTGACAATATTACAAATACACACAGGTAAACCCTGTTCAGTGTTGCCCCAGACAATGATGTTTTGCTTTAATGTTAACAAATTCTAAGAAACTAAGATTCTGTGAATGTTGTCTGGACTCAGAATAACATTTTACATAGAAGCTAGTGGGAGCTTCAATGGCTAGCATCTTGGGTATTTTAATTAGGGTGCAGCGATACTCTGGTCTACATTCTTTTGCTGTAAGCTGCAAATTTCAGGAAGGCAACCCCCAAGTTATGCAAGAAATTATTTTGTCTCCTTATAATAACAATTTTTTTATTATTATTATTATTATTAATTACTTCTCTTTTGTCTTCTCCAATTTGTGTCATAAGACTGTGGCAGAAACAGGGTTGGCTTTATAGTATACAGTCTGCATTATTTACTAATTAATAAAATAAATTATAAAGTGGGGAGGTAGGGGAGGTGGACTAAGAAGGGAAGGTAACAGTAGTCTGCAATTACAAACATGTTTTAATTCTTTGCCTCCCAAGTGTTTTGTGCTAGCAACAGAATTTAAGTCACAGTGTGAAACTAATACCTATGCAACTCTGTTTGCACCACTGGTACTTCTTGTTATACATACACTATGATGGTATGGGAAGCAGCATAGTCTGGAAAAGTGAATATTCTGCAAAGTCTCAGAACATGTGACTTACATTAGAGCAAAAGTAAACAAACTTGCATGCTGATGGTGTTCTTCATTCTCAATGTTCAACAGAGCAAAGCATGAGTTACAGAATCAGGATACTGATTTACTATGCAAACATAAAAAAAACAGTCTGTTCAATATGGTATTACTAAGCATATTCAATGCATACTGGACAAATATTTTAATTGGAAAAAAGATTACCTTTTCCAAAGTGAGCATTATTTCAATGCGGGTTTGTGATTCTGCACTTCTCAATGATTTAATAAGGATCTGAACAGTTTCTTCATAGGATCGTCCCATCATCCGGCCCAACTTCTCATACATGCATCCCACACAACAAATGGCAGCCCTGCATAAAAATAATGGGCAACATAAATAACCAACAAAATTTCTATATCAAATGTAAAAAGCTCAGATGACTCTGCCACTTGTGAGAACCGAGGGTCTCATGGTACTGACGGTCAAAAAGAACCAAATGCCAATCTTAATTTCTGATAGTTTCAGTTATCACGCTCAATGGTAAGAATTCCTATCACTTTCATTGTTACCAACAACTTATGCAATAGCAAGTGCTGTTCTGTGAATGATATGTTAACACAGCATTCATAAATAACCACAAAAGAGATATTCACAATTCATACCATCATAGTACACTAAATGTGTGTATCCTATTTCAATTTACAACATAATTTCCTACTTGCTGCAACAGAAGAGATCATCAGGGAATTCAGTAGTACATCAACCACAATGCAACATACAAGGTTATAAGAAAAGTCTGGTTGATATACCGCTGATCCCCTCATGATACACCACTGGTATTCAAACTGAGTTCTGCGGAACCCTGGGAAAGGCAACTTTCAGAGGTTCAGTAAGCATATTTTTCTTCATAATGAAACAAGTATATCTAATTTGGAATTATTAAACAAAAAATGAACGTAACAAGGTCTCTTTTAGATGATATTAAGACTAAACAACTAAAATGGTATGGACATGTTCAGAGAATGGAAGAGGGGAGACTACCAAAAAAGTTATGAAATGGAGCCCACCAGGAAGAAGAAAACGAGGTAGACCTAAAGCTACCTGGGCGCAAGGGATTAGAGGACTGTTGGGGGAAAAGGGATTAATAGAAGAAGACTGGAATGACAGAGACAAATGGAAGAAAAAGATAATTGTCAAATGGGCGCAGGAAGATGGAGAAACGTCGAACAACCTGCTAAATAAATATCTAATTTGGATAATATATAATTATTAATAATATATACACTATGGTAACCCAAAGTTTCACAATGTTTCCATACTAAAATAACCTCTTTCAAGGCATGTTCACAAAACCGTGGAAAGCAGCTATTAGCTCTGTAAAGTCCATCTGTCTGTCCATCCATTTGTTTCTCTGTCCACATAGAACAACTCGGCTCCAACTGGAAGAATTTTCATGAAATTTAATTTCTGAGTATTTTTTAAAACTATGTCAAGGAAATTTAAGTTTGATTAAAATTTGACAAAAATAACAGGTACTCTACATGAAGATCTACATAAATTTATGACATCTCGCTGAATTCTTCTGAGAATGAAAAATGTTTCCAACAAAAGTTGTAGAGTAAATTAAAATACAATTTTATGTTCAACAGCTTTTTCCCAAGAATCATACCATTTATGAGATAATGTGGAAAAATGGCAACATGACAACATAACACGGCACATGTGCATTGCTTGCTAGATAACTACGGCAAGCATACAAACACACAGACATATATTGCTTTTCCACGGCAACACGGTTATGTGAATGCGCCTCCATGTTGCATTTTAATTACATTGCCTGTCTGGCCATTATTTTATTACTTACAGTCGAGTAGGAAGGAAGCTGGGTGAGTCATCTTTGTTCTTGAGGATATCGTTACATTTGTTGACTGTGTCAAAAAGAAGAAAAGTATCTCCCACACTAAAGAGTGTGGCAAGGCAGCGGGCAATAAGCTTGCGTGTAGGAGGTCCTGGTGACTCGTGGATGTGCTGCGTTAATTGCTCCACAAGCTTCTTCTGGCAGCCCTTGATGTCAGACTGCAACAAAACAGCACAAAGGCTTTATAATGCCTTCAAAACAAGTAAACAGAACACAAACCTGGATGATATGACAGAGTGATTGCAGTGTTTGAACAGTCCAAGACCACAAGAACATTATGCCAAGCTGCACCTCTTACTTATTTTGGCACACCTATAAAGTATGTTGAATTAGTATAAATAATTGTAACTATTTAACAGTTTCTGAAATATTTAGTTCCTCTCATGAGACATACCATCCTGTGGTCACTTCTGACTCTGAATTAAATGTCTGTCTCCATTTTAATAATTAAAAAACATACTTCTTGAAATACAGAAATACAGACAAGCTAACAGCTGCTGGGTCAGCCATGTAATGGACACCAAAGCCATATTCACAACAGCCTGCCAATGGCCACTATTCAAAGGCAAATGAATCCTGTCCACAACTTCCCACTTAATTCTTTAATATTCATTTGAATATTATTCTCCCATATGTGCCTGGAAACTCCAACAGGCTGCTTTCCGTCATGTTTACTGAATAGAATTTTGAAAGTACTTCTCTCCTGTACATGTCACATGCCACACCAACTTATCATGAGGAATACCGAATATGAAGGTCATCATTATGCAATTCTTCCATTTTAGGTCCACATATTTTCTTCACCGCCTTGTTCTGAAACACACTCAGACTATCTATTCAAAAATCATACTACCATTGCACACAAACTGTGACGGCATGATTTTTGAACAGATTAAATAGGGCAAGTAGGATAGGCTCGACCCACTAAGTGAACTGGGCAGTCATCAAGGGTGGCAAAATTCAGTGGAAAGAGCCATGAAACAGGAATAAAGTACTTTACTTGTTAAAGTGAGGAGATGAGGCCAACTGTGTGGGGAGGAGAAGCAAGCCCAAGCTTCAGCTAGACTAGCAAAAAACTTTGAGCCAGCTCTGAGTGTGTGGTAGGAAGTGTAAAATTTCCAAGCAACATTCAGTCTCAATTCTCCCTTTAATGTGAGAGGCCAAGTTTAACACACATACAAAACATAATGCAAAATTACACTTCTTTTTTTTATTTTATTTTAACCTTTACATTCTGTGACAGCACGTGTGAAGACACACTACAAACTGAATGATAGTAAGTATTCCTGAATTTATTCTGCTATATATGGGTAACATCTGAGTTAGGATAATATACATGCAGTTATCAGAGTAAACACCAGAAGAAACACAGGCTAGGGCAAAATGTGTTTCCCCAATTATTCACATGGCAAAGAGTTTAATGTTAGCATAATTCAGAACTTCGGCAATGAGCAATGAGCAGTATCAACTAGTAAGTTACTCTTCTTCATTCTGATGACAAATGTAATGAAACTATTTCTTCATACAGGGATGCAACAGTACAGACTTAATTTGTTGCAAAGAGGATGTAACCCACTAAACTCAAAACTGGATACAGCAACGTGAGGCACATTACCTAAGAGTTCTGATGGGAAAAGTTTATGTGAGTGAACACTGTGCCATTATTTGCTCTACATCACTTTTCTGCCTTGTCCCTGGCAGTATCTCAATCCTTAATATGTCACTGTTTATGTACAGATGTATGAAATCCTTCAGATTTCTGTCTTAATGCAATTATGTGAATATTTTGTCAAAAAAGAATGAGATAAAACTTTGCCAACAAGGTGGGCATAGGGCCAGACCTTGTGAGTATCAGATACACTACTCTTCTATGCAGGGAATCTGTGAAGAGCAAATTATCCAGTGCTCTTTTTGTTTTAAGTAGGTGCTGGTACTCGTTCCATGACAGAAAATAAAGGTGCTGGCACCCACTCCTTGACAGGAGTACAGTTGGAAATCACCCTCACGAAAAAAATTGCTGGTATGTTGCGTAGTGTGACAATATCAAACCCTTTGGCTCTGAAGCTGGACATTTACAGTTTAACACACCATTTATGGAAAATGTGAATATTTTACGAACCAAGAAGGATAACATTAGGAAATACGCAATATTTTGTGGAGGAATAAACAAAGATGGCGAAAGAGAGTCTAAAAAATAATTAAATATAATTGTTGAATAAATATATAAAAAGAATACTCTGGGGAGTAGCGGTACGTCTGTCCTAATATAGGATGCATGGTGCCTGAAGGTTAATGGAATACAAATGACAAAAAACATGAGTTTTTTTCATGGTCTGAATGTTGAATTTTCTCTAATATGTGATCTGTAATGGCGCTAGAATTCCATTCTATTGCATAGCACCACAAAAATGCACTGCACCCCTCTTCCGAATTTTGAAGGTCCGGACTGAAGCCTCATCGTGCAGACCACCTATCTCTAGTGAGGGTTCTGCATACTTATTCACTTACACCAGATGATAGGCTGCAATTGCGTCGTTCCTATTCATTATTCAAACACCTGCCATAAAATTGGATTTATGTAATCCAAGTCACTTAAACAGCATACGTAAATAAACCCACAATCAGTGAAAATTATGCCTTATCAACTCCATGAATCAGGGTCCTTCCTGGGTACCTGATGAAACTCCCCAACTTCTATGGGATTGTTTTCACAGCAGCACACCACAGGATGCTGTCTTAAGCATTATAACCCCATACAACAAGAATTTTGCATCTTCTATGGGATTACGTTCACAGAAGCACAACACAGGATACTGTTTTAAACATTATAACCAATACAACAAAATGCTGTCTAAAGCATTAAAATCCCATACAACAAAAAATTATTCACTTGTGTCAGATTATGTTCACAGAAATACACTGCAAGATGCTGTCTTAAGCATCATAACCCCATATGACAAGAAATTATGCGTCTTGTATGGGATTATGTTCACAGAGGCACACCACAGGATCCTGTCCTGAGCTCTGTAATCCCACACAATATATTACCCACCTTTACTTAATAACACAATTCTTGTGGTTTCTGCAAAAACTACTCAAGTTTAAAAAAAAGTGAAAATGAAAAAAGCATGAATCAGGAGAGAGAGAGAGAAAGAAAAGGAGACCGCATGTAAGGAAAGAATGATAAAAAAGACAAGCTGCAGCAAAATCCTCAAGTGGCTGTGTGAGATGGGGGCTATGGCGAGGGAGGGGGGGGGGGCTGCCTGTGCATTGCTCCTCAGAGCAATCTAGATAATGGAAAACTTAAATCCGCTGTCTCTCGCCCTATGATTAGTAGGTCCAAGGGGATTCTGTTGCCACCACACTGGGTGCATAGCAACTCATCTATAATTTATTGCTTACATATCATGAAGAGACTGCATTACATCATCTGTAGCATTCTGACATGGGTGACCCACATCAGACCACTGCATAAAACAGCAAACTGCTTTCCTAAGGGAATACTGGAAAATCTCAAACATCTGTGTAACTTTTGAAACACGTAATTCTGTTGAATGATCAGTAATATTAAGCATCAGTAAGAACTTAACATAACGAACCAAAATACTAAGCTGTGTATTAACTCTCAATGTCATTATTCCTCCTTTTTATGAAACAATTGTCTGTCTTACAAACACAGGTTGAATGGCTGTCTGTAGCTTTTGTGATTTCTTGGTATATAACAGACATTCAGTGCATTTAGTTCTAATTATCTGGGAAAGTAAAAAACGACGACAACAACGGGTCTGAAGAGGAAAACAATGAAGGGTCAGAGCTGGCAAATAATATTAACTACAGCGTAAATCTGCTGAACTGTCAACTGAGAAGTTATAAATAAGGAAACTTTGTCAAAAACCCCTAACCTCTCTCTGTCTTCAAACTGCAATAAAACATCGTCTACTTCACTAATAAACAAGAGAGACACGACACTGTGTCAGTGGGCAATTAGCTCCTGACGTTTCGAAGCAATGGAGCGTCCTCATATTCAATGGTCGAAACGTCCAAGAAGAAATGCTGGGAACCGATGACCCAATGTCACGGCTTCGTATTCCAGAATAATGTAATCTTCATACGTACCGCCGCAAAAGCATCAAAACTCGCAACAGGAACACAGGTATTTGTTTCATCTTGACCGACTATACCGACTGCACACTCACACTTCATATTAACCATTCAATGACGATGAGGTTAAAATCCCAGCTACTGTGTAGGTCAGACTAGTTTCAGATTTACAGTATCCTGAAATGCATTTAGGCACGTGCAGTGTACCGAGGCCAGCACTGAATCGTTAACTGTTAAAAACAAACAGTTCTGAAGATGGTGTAGATCAGCGTCAACCAACGTTTCGGTGCAGAAGGACTATTTAAAAATTTGGACACCCTGTGAACCCCCCCCCCCCAAATGAAGTACACTTGTACCAACATACAGAAAATGTAGAGAGGGATGCTGGAACTTACCGCTCCATATTTTCCCCAGTCCCCACAATGTCACGTTTCCAAAACACGATATTCCCACGCATTATGCCTGAAACATTTGGCAACTTCAATACCGCTTACAAAAACTTAACTATGCGTGCGACGTACACCAAATCACTCAAAAACTGTAAATAAAAACTATAAACACGAACACTAGCATAATAAGTTCATATTTTCGTATCAAATAAGTGAAATGAACTTAGATTTATCATGAAGTAAAATAAGAATCAATGCAGATAAGTCACGATTGTTCCACACATAAGGGTAAAGTTCATCCCATAACGTGCCACTGAGGTACAGGGGGGAAGAAGAGGTATAGATCTACTCTTTCTTTAATCTCGGCGCTAGATGTGGGATGGGTGGTCAACGCCACGCCCCGGTAGCTTTATCCCCGAAAGAGGCCCGGTACCCGTTGTACAGGAGGCTGGGCGAGTCCCAGGGCCGTTCTAAACGGGCGCGGAAAATCTCGCCCCCGCCGGGATTTGACCCTGGGACCGTCAAGCCCGTAGCAAGTCGGTATACCGACTACGCTATGCCAGCCCATTTATTCCAAATATCTGGTGTTGATAAAACAAAAATACGTCAGAAGCTGTTCAACATCCTGCTACGACGTCAGGTAAGAACTACGACAGCTCACCTATTACGACTCGAATTACCAGGCAGAAGTCAGCGTTTGAGATGAGACGGCTTTCCGAACAGTACAGGTACAGAAATGGCATCGAGGAGTGCATTTACTTGTTTTATTTACTGCCTCTCGGCTGTTACTCTACCTTCATCCCGCCTTTTATCACTTCCCAGGCCCGTACAGTTGCGTATTGTCATGTCTGTCGGCAAGTGGTCTGGCGTTTCCCCAGTCTTACAACGCCACCTTTCACCACAGGTTGCTACACCGATTCCTGGTTCATTATGATTAACAAAGGCATCGAATTCGCTTACAACTTGTAAAATCTCTGACCTGATTTGAATATTTTTCTTCTTGAATTACGCTTACACGAATGACTCTGAACACATGTTTCACCTTTACAAGCCAGCATAAGTCATATATTCACGTCAGAGTGGCGATTAGTATTGCACAGTACCGAGTTCCATTAATTTTCTTTAACCGCACTTCCTAAGAACACGGTTTTTTTTAAACCAAAGGGGAGCAAGAACAAGAATAACAACCACTTCCGGGTGTGTCATGACTTTTAATACAGAGAAAATATTGAATTTTATATTCATGGGTCCGTGCATCGTGAATCAAATTTAATAATTATCCGACAAGATACAACTGTTTTCGGTTTATTATATTTTTGTAAACAGCTCTACATGTTTCGGGTGTTCACACCCATCATCAGGAGCTCGTACAGCTGTAATTACAGCTTCTGGCACTGGTCAACTGCAGTGAATAAAATGAGTGGCAACATATTTTATTCACTGCAGTTGACCAGTGCCAGAAGCTGTAACTACAGCTGTACTAGCTCGTGATGATGGGTGTCAACACCCGAAACATGTAGAGCTGTCTACAGAAATATAATAAACCGAATACAGTCGCATCTTGTCGGACAATTACAAAATTAAATTAGAAAATACCGATTTTTTTTAATTTTCGTTGCTACACCGTGCATGTTGTTGAGTCACTCAATTATCATACCAACCACTGCACATATATAAATTTATAAAATTTACACATTAAAACATTAAAAACGCTCCGACATGTTTCGGTCCTAGGACCAATATCAGGGAGCTATATCGTCCTTGCTAAAGTCACATTAATTTCGCTGTACCGGTTGGGTATTGTGGCAGCATGCCGTGTTGTGTAATGTTATGTTGCGAAGAGTGCCCTGCTACGGATGATACAATACCCAACTGGAATAGTGAAATTAATGCGACTTTTAATAGTGTGACTTTAGCAAGGACGATATGGCTCCCTGATGATGATCCTAGGACCGAAACATGTCGGAGCGTTTTTAATGTTTTAATGTGTAAATTTTATAAATTTATATATGTGCAGTGGTTGGTATAATAATTGAGTGACTAGAAAATACCGAGTTTCGAGTGAAAAATAACGTATCCTTTCACAGAAAATTAATAAAATGCGTATAAAAATATATGTGTGTGTGTGTGTGGAATATCTGGTATCGATCTTGTAACGGTATGTTTCACTTAGTAGTGGGGGGAATGTGTGGTATAAGGGGTAAATATACCTTTGTCACCTGGGGATTGTTTAGCCCTGCACAGGGAAAGTACACCACATTTTGGGTTCGCCATTTCTCTTGGGAGTGTGAGAGGCGAGGGAAGGGGTAAGCTCATCTTATGAATAAATGACATCCCAAAGAGAGGAATAAATTGACAGTGTTGTGTTACAGCAGATAGAGCGCGCTCTGCCTGCAAGGCGACTCTTTCATAATTGAATATCCAGTTAAGACGAGAAACAAACGATATAAGGGGGCACCTTCATAGTGAAAAATATAGCTTCTCTGCAATATCAAATAGAATTCAGCTTTGAAGTAGACGATACAATATCTTCGAACAAATACAAGCATAATAAAACAATCAAAGGCCAGTTATATGTCCAAAAAAAAAATACCGAACGCAGTATAATACACAAACTTCTGACCCCCTCAACAAGGATGTCGGAATTTTTGACGTAAAAAAAAACCGCATTTCTCCTGCTCTTCGTTTGTTTAACCGCACCGTCATCACTGTGAAAGATAAATTCGGTACAAAGCCCCCCCCCCCCTTGTAAACCAAGCGCGGCGGTAACAAAAGTCTCTGCATAATTCCATTTAAGTCAAAGAACGCAAGTCTATTCACCTATGTTAACTTCATCATTCGTCAGCTATAACATTTGATGTAAAGTAGGCCTACGGCAAGGCCGCAAAAAATCTAGGGGCACCATGTCACCTGGGTGACTGAATTTTGTACGGCGAAACTTTACCCATGTCACATTTCTGGCGCCTAGAATTTTTGGAAAATGTGTACCCATGAATTACGGGTCACTTCGGGATACAGCGTTTTAGTCGGAGTTTAGGTATTATTATTTTGTTTGTTTATGTATTATTATTGTCATGTATGTTCCGTTCTGGGTGTTCTGTTTTATTGTGTTGTTCTGTGTATTGTTTGTGTGTAAACGTGTACTGTACTACTGCCACCAGGTGTCAACCCAACTGCAGTTAACAAATATATGGTATCATATCACATCATATCATATCATATATAGAAGGAGCGGGACTGTTTGGGAGAGACAGACGTAGATGGGTAAAGAATATCAAGGAAACTGGATATGCCCTGACCTAAAATGGCTCCAGATAGTGTCAGAAGCGAGTTTCTGAAAAGTCTGTAATGTATCTTTCGCTTCTATAGACGGAGAAAAATTTATTGCCTGTTTAGGAATTAGGTATATCAGCTTCTTAAGAACTCCTTTAATAGGAATAAAACTAAATTCGACAAGTTTTGGTAAATGACTACAAGAAATAGGCTACGGATTGGAAGCCCGAGGAATCGTGGTTCGATTACCGCCAGGAGTAAGAGACTTGTATCTTCTCCAACGCACCATATCGGCTCACCCGGCCTCTAATTCAACAGGTACAGGGGGTCTCAACCGCGGGCGAAGCGACTGAGACGTGAAGCTGACCACTCACCTCCATCTGGCGACAAAATTAAGAATGAGCAGAGATAAACCTCCACTCCATCACATGCCTTAATGGGATGGTGCTTAATTACACTCGCGTACAATTTGATCGAAATCGGTTCTGTAGTTTCTATAACGAAGTGCGCGCGCGCGTGTGTGTGGGCGAGAGGGACGGAACGGCGAGCTACATATTCTACAGAGAGTGTTATAGCGGTGTGATGTCACAATCCTCACTTTGTTTACATCTGACCATTAGCTTCACAGACCGGGAAGTTGCCTCAAGCGAAAGCACTTTTAACTTGTATTTGGGAGTTGTCAGGACCAATTCTCAGCCACAAGATCAGCTCGCCTCACATATTTTCGTGGTTCCCCTCGGTATTTCCAGTAAATTCCACGAAAATAACTTCAAATAAGTCAAGATCGCGTCGTTCAACATCCTGTACAAATGGCTATCAACCAATAATAATGAGTTGCGCCCGGTGTCTCAAACTCAGATCGAAAGCCGGCCAGTTAAATAATTAAAAATTACGGAAGGCCGCACTTCCATTTTCAGTAGCATAATGCTACCTCTCTTGTTTAAATTCTTATAATACAACCAACTCGATGCACTAATTTCTCAAATTTATTTTTGGAATAAAACTCTACATGTTTCGGACAAAAGGATGTCCGAAACATGTAGAGTTTTATTCCAAAAATAAATTTGAGAAATGAGTGCATATAGTTGGTTTTATTATATGAATTTATCACGATGCACGGTCACCTGAATGTCAATTTAGGAACTGTCCGAAACTTGTAGAGTTTTATTCCAAAAATAAATTTGAGAAATTAGTGCATCTAGTTGGTTTTATTATAGGAATTCATCAAGATGCAAGGTCACCTGAACGTCTACTTCTTGTTTAAATTAACCATATATCAATAACGCGTCACTGTTATTAATATTTCTATTACTATTTCGAATTTTTATTTTATCCAAAATGTTATAGGGCTACTGTCTCCTCACCAATGTATGTTGTAGGCTACCTGTCCCTTAATGATCGCATGTGCAGCATCATAGTACCTTCAATACATTATTAGGGAAAATAGTTTGGCCTTCATGCTATAGGTAAATTACTTCCACAAAGTCCCTGTCATTTTGCATGACAACATTCAGCGCCAGTCTCATAAACCTTACGGCCCTCCTACCTCAGTCACATGATTGCAGCTGCAATGTAAGCAGACGAATACTTAGAACGTCGGCAAGAAATGGCCACTATACGCTACGTAATATCCCAGAGAAGCGCACATCTAATTTTCATTTCTCCAGTTTTGAACACAGACACGGTACGATATAAGTATATATTATTTTTCGTACAACACCCAAACGCTGCAAGGCTCACGAATTCAAACAGAGGACAGATAATATTACACTATAACACAGCTGCTCGTAATGATGACTATAGGACTGAAATTCTCTATTTTGTGCTGAAAATGACGTAGTTAAAAAAAAACTCTGGCGTCTGTAGTTCCGTCATTAGGGGTATCAGACACCCTTACAGCCCCATCAAGCGTCACATTAAGTTTACAAATCTTTACAATAGTCCTGCGTACAACGACCATTTCCTCAATCCCGGTACGACCAAACCGTATTCAAAGTTCAACAAAGATCGAAAGTTTCCCCCTTCAAATACAGCAACTGAATGCAAGAGATTCAGGTAGTCAGGAATTTCAAAAATACATCTGCCCTCTCTTGATGACAACGAAATAATCCGGCTTAGTGTTTCACCATGTACACACAGTTCTAAAAAAAAAAATCGAGCCCTGTAGTAAATCCCTCTAAAGTAGTTCAACGACAGAAAGTTAAAGGCTTTTGTTTTAAACTAAAAGAAAATTAATTTACGAGCAAATAATTTGCGGAAAACCAAATAAATTATTTAGCTGCGTGGCGGGCAACGAGTTTCAGACAGAAAGACACATGAGTTATATAGTCTGGGTCAGGCAAATAATTATCCAGTACTAACTAACAAAATGAATGAAGTATTTATGAAGGAACTTACATTCGTTCTCATTGGTCACAAAATTTATCGCTTTTTATGAAAACCTAAGTTTAATAACAGCGCTCACAACAGCTGGACACTGTACTACATGTAAAAGGACCACCCGAGTTGAATACTATGTTGAAAGAAACCAAATGCGCAAAATGTCCCTTTTATCGTGCCCCCCCCCCCAGTGCGGTACATCTGTCGGACAGGAAGCCTGCAACCACCCGGACATTCAACGAAAGCTTCCGTGCTCTGGGACACTAATCAAGGGGGTGGGGGTGGGGTAGGGGGTTGGGGGAATGTTTGACGGACTAGGGTCCTGTACCGCGGTATGCAGATTCGTTTCGTGTTGCATTGATTTCCCTCTTGCATCGCCCTTCTAAGCTAAAATCTGACATCACACAGGGACGAAGCAGGAAAAGCGTGAATATTTGGATATAGGAGAAAGGGAAACAAAGGTACGATATAACAAAATAATCTATCATCGATATATTTCCAGAATTTCATGGCGGGTATTGATCAAATACGAGTGTAATAGTGTCTGGGTTACGATATCGGGTACGGTAAGAGGTTTGTACCAACGCTCGGAGGAACGTGCTGTCTCCATGTTCAGGGTGAATGAAAGTGTTTCAGGTGGTCGACGAAGTGTCAAAAAAAGAGGAATGGGCTCGGTAAAAGAAATCCATCCCCTCTCTTTCTGTTGCTCTGATTGGCCACAATCCTTGAAACGTCATTCAACCGCGAAACATTTCTTCCTCACAAATATTTCTGCACCCACCTGAACAACATTCAGGGACAATG
>Ga0136643_10001958_pt1 | contig 26102 bp, 18 predicted proteins | sample TergutLab28metaG_FD_96883 | JGI IMG/M metagenome (GOLD analysis project Ga0136643, IMG submission 96883) | Labiotermes labralis P1 segment gut microbial communities from Petit-Saut dam, French Guiana - Lab288 P1 (version 3) (version 3) | ecosystem: Host-associated > Arthropoda: Insects >... | reverse complement strand
TGATACCAGAGGCTGTATAATACAATTCTGACCTCCTGATGATGAGCACATGGTGCTCGAAACATGTAGAGGCATGAAATAAACTTATTGTAAAACAAAAATTTTGTGCATCAAGTTGGTTAATTACTAAGTTATAGTGTGTATGTTCCAATTTGCCGGAAAATTTGTACACTGAAAGCGTTGGTAACATCCTACATCAGTACAAGGTGTCACAACTCAGAAAATGACAATCTGGTTCAAGTAGTCGTCTACGAATAACATGTATTAAAGACGACATTTCGTAGGTGTTTCAAAAGCAACTTAGATTTACCCAGGGTGCCATGAAATTTAAAGTTTCTGTAGATTTCTAGTTCGTAGGCAGGGCCTACAGTCGTTTCCTTGAGCAAAGTAGACACGTATTCCTTGGCCAAGATCTGTCTGGGACCCGAATATCCGTCGTAGTGCTCACAATCCAGTGAAATGCACCGCGCAATGGTTGCATTTCGTCACCTTAGTCTGTAATTTCAGTAATGAACCAGGTCCTGAAGACTTGCACTTCTCTAAGCTTCTCCAGGGTATGATGCTACAGGGCCATCAAAACTGCTACAGCTTCAGGCATATCACGTTATATTTCACGCACACTCATTCTGACAGTGTTTAAAGAAAAACATTTACTTACGAAAGAGCTCTATTAACTTCAGAACATGAAATTCTTCTAAATATATCTAAGAATTCAGTTTCTTCATTAGGAAAAAAGAAACAGTCTCCACTACATAGACAATTCGGTTAATACTGTTTAGTGATATACCAAAATAACCATAAGAACCGTACGAAACCCATAAATACCTAGTTGTGAGCTACATACGGAGTTTCTCAATGTTTGAAATAAGCTTTAAAAATTTAAGTAATCAATAAATATACCGCCTGATAACCAGGTACAGTTTCTGGGTGCATTTCACAGTCCGCTGTGTTCGATTTCAGACCTCACATTCCATTTACCTATTATAATCTGAAGAAGGCATAAACCTGTGTCCTTTTGACAAATGCTTAAAAAAGTTAGGGTGCTTCAAAACACAAGATGACGTTGTCTCCATTCAGGAATGACACCCCTGTCGTTTGAGTTGGGGACCAGCATGCACTCCACACCTCGGTCTGGTAACCGTTCAATGACAGTGAACTATTGGCAAGACCTGGGGAAGGTCGCTTGTCAGCAGGTCGATCACCTTCACAGCTATGCCCTCACAAAACAATTGGTATTCCTCTCCAGCTCTCTTTATCTGCGGGCACTTGAAAGCTTGATATGTTTGCAAATGAATTAAGATTTCAGATCCAGACGTGTCAGGCTAATAATGGCGACAGGTTCCCGAACCTCTACTTAAACTTTCATTTCTATACCCAAAATTAAAATTTTAAACATGATATTACTTCAGCGTAGAATTAGTCTTCCTAAAAGAGTGTCTTAATATTTCTTCTTAAGTATTTGTGGACTTTAATTAGCATGAACTTCCATTAGACGGGTAACTTATTTTGTCTCACAGGAGAACCCAGGTTCAACGCACCTAATACCTGAGTTGTCACTTTACCCACCCCACCCTTCAGCCATCGCCCTTATACATATTAATGTCATCTTCTAATTATATTTCCGACAAATTTATCATTTTTCCAAAATTATTCACGCCAAATTTACTATGTATTTCATATAGGTCTATACAAAATTATAAGTTGCTAGATAATGATCAAATTTTGATACATTAATCCAAGAAATAAGTAAATTTTTCTTATCTGATATCTGCACCTTGGTGAATTCAGAAAAATACAAAATAGGCAAAAAGACACGGAAGAAAGAGATGTACAATATAAAAGGACTTTAAATAATTAAGGTGAAATGATATAAACCGGGCGACAAAATTTTAATGTTCCATATTCCGTGCATTAATTGGATGTATAAAATGTATTAACAACCAAGAAATGCACTTTAATTATATTTTTATGTTGCATTATTTTTGTTTATAATATCTTCACTATCTTCAACAACATGTTTCGACCAGTAATCCGGCCATCTTCAGGGTGATATCTTTGATACAAGAATGTAATTATAATTAGAATAGGGTCTAGCGACGAACATCTATATCAACACTATACAGAACCACACTATCTCACTCAACATATAATTGGTCTAACAAAAGAACGTCAGGCCGTCAGCTTCTTAAATAGGCCCTCTTCCATGGACTCCGTTACCAAGTACCAGCAGATGTTTTAGGCTCGTTCGAGAAGTTGCGAAAAGAGACTATTAGCTTCGCCATGTATGTTTGTCTGTCTGTCTGTCCGTCTGTCTCTCCGCATGGAACAATCCGGCTCACAATAAACGGATTTTCAGGAAATTTGATATTTGAACACTTTTCGAAAATCGGACGAGAAAATTCAAGTTTCGTAAAAATTTGACAAGGATAACGGGTAGATGACATGAAGGGCGAAAATGTGTTTTGGTCATATATTGCTCAGTTGTTCTTAGAATGAGAAATGTTTCGGGAAAAAGGTGTAGAGAAAATAAAAACACACACTGTACGTCCAATAACTATTTTCGAACATCGTGCCGTTATTAGATGATGTGGAAAAATATAGTAGAGCCGCGCAGGCCATAGATGACAATATGGCGCATGCACATTGCAATCTGGATACCTATGGCTACAAATGCACACTTCCGGTCGGAATATGTAATACTTCTTGCTTTTCCACTGTTACAATGGCTGCACGAGCGTGCTACAGTGTTACGTAGATTGCCTGTCTTCACATTTACAGGAATTGAATTGTGTGAACATTAACGAGAAGCGGGACGTACTGGTACAGTCATAATGAACGTCTGCAGATATGCCCGCACCTAATGCAAATTTATGTAGGGTACATACGTACATACACACAAACGTTCATACATACATACATACATATATAAATACATACACACACAACATACATACATACACATACACGCACATATACATAAATAATTATAAAGATACATACATGTATACCTACCTACCTACCTACATACATACATACATACACATACATATATACATAAATACTTCCATACAAAAATACATAATGCATACATACATACATATACATACATACGTACATACATAAATACATACACACACATACATACATACAAACATACATACATAAATACACACACATACATGCATACGTACATACATACATACATACATACATAAATACAAACACACATACATACATACACACATACACATACACACATACATACATACATAAATACATACATACATATATACATACGTACATACATACACGCATACACACATACATACATACATAAATACAACACACACATACATACATACACACATACATACACATAAACACATAAATACATATATACATACGTACACACATACATACTTACATACACACATACATACATATATACATAAATACATACATACATAAATACATAATACATATATACATAAATATATACATACATAAATGCATACATACATACACATATACATAAATACACACACACACACACACACACACACACATGCATTCTTCACACTCAAGCATCGAGACACACCCAGCTGGGAATCGTTTAGGTTACAGTCGGTAGAAATCAAGTCGTTCAGTCGAGACGAAGACAGTCTGATGATGTTACACATAACTGCTGTCGTTATGTTTTCCTTCACTTGTTCAGGTACAGACGTGTTTACCAGACAGCCCCATTTCATACACCAGCAGTCAAACTTGTCAGGAACCTGTGCGGTCCTGAGGCATATATACGCTGTTAAAATAGTTATGGGTTAAACATAAAGGAAGTTTTGAGTCTTTAAGATCCCATAAATTTTATTTTAGGAATGTAGGCAAACAAAGGATTTTGGAAAGGGGTGGAGGGAGTTGATAGTTTCTAGAACGTTAAAGAAATAGAGTTTGTGCTGCTGCGTCTTTATCTGATCAAGCACCTCTTTATATAAGGAAACGTTAGGGACATGTAATGTGCATTACTCGTTACAGCAACATTTCGCTATGATTACTAATGAATGTAAACAGCCAGCAGTGTTTAACTCGTGGCTTCTATCGTTCAGAATAAAAAGATTTTTTTAAAACCGTAACTGTGGTTTAATCAAGAATTAGTGTATTTTGTATCATTCTCCACTTCGAAAAACGTGTTGCAACTGAACGAATGTGCCAGCATGACTGACCGACTAAATGGAGTACAGTCGCACTTCAGACACACACAGCTGCTTAGCTGGTCAAGAAATATATGGCCTTCTGCGGAAACAAAAGAAGCATCATAGCATTCAAATGCCCTATCATTTTACCCTATCCTGAGTCAAATACTTGCAGGCAATGCATCGAAATCAATTTCTGTGGTATAAATATTAATATTACTAAATAATATTAAGTTTAGGCTTATATATACAATGTTACCTTTCCCTTTCGTTTTTACCAATTAAGATTTCACACGCATTTTGTTACTCCTACATGTAAGGCCCATCGCAGTCTTCTTGATTTGATGACCATATTTGGCTCAGAGAAGAGATTCTGACACCTATTACCGTCGTAACATAAACAGCATATTTAGTTAAGATAAACAGCTTTCAGTGTGGTTATTATGTGACAAAACTCTAAACACAGAGAACCAGGACGAAGTTGCCCACTGTATCTAGCACCAATACCTTTAAAATGCACCTGGACGTGCTGTTGTACGCTCTTTGAGTCCGATGAGGTTTGAAAACCGAATACATATTTTAATACCGTGGAGTGTATTTTGCACTGTTGTTCCACCAGTATCTACTTGCTGTTTCCAGCAAATAAAGATCAATCCCTGCAGAACTGACAAGTGTATAGCAATTATGACCAACATGACTTATTGCCGAGCCAAACATAATAAGCCGTCTATCATAAACTCATCAATACCTCTCGCAGTTCCTTCGCTTGCTTCTGCTTTTTGGTTCACCAACCTAATGTCAATTCGTAGAAACAACCGACTTTTTCATTTCATGTCTAGTTCCGTCTTGTTGGTGTTTGTTTGGACTTCGCGGGCTATTGAAGATTTAATGGTTTTGTATGGTTATAGTCTATACATACGTACGTATATCCAATACCAAAGCGTGTTTGTTCCTTATGGGAACAACTATCATCACACACGGCCATACAGTCAGTATATAAACACGCAGGAACATACAACGAGTCAAAATACAGATATTTATCTGGAGGATTCATCCTAAAAGAAATAAAGAAAATGTTTTAAAGAAGTGAAAATACTTTCTAAATTTAAACACTCGAAGGTTTCCAGACGTAAACTTCACTTTTACGTTTATATACGAGGCACAATGAAAGCAGAAGATTGAATATTTAGTTATCTTTACAAAATCTGGACAGTAGAATATTCCACTTCATGCAGGCTTGCATCCTCTTCTTCATCAGGTCATAGCAAATTCAGAGGGAATTAAATTCACAATAAAATTGCAATATACATGTCATAAAAAGAGAATTAAAAGTTTTGCTCTCTGTTCGTGAAATCAGATATTAAATAAATCAGAAAGCTCCAATCAGGTCTATATACCGCGATACACCAGGCAAAATAATTTACTTCTTCTGTTAGGCAATATTTTAAGTCTTAATAGAAATGCACTATTCAACGAAAAGTTGCCAGAGCAAAATATGGGCAGGAGTCGCGGCTGAGAATCGTTACGTATGAAGCGAGAACTGACGTATATTTGGAGTAAGAATGTGGCCAAAAAATATGATAAACGATACCAGAGAGTTTTGATACCGTCACACATTAGTCGCTTCATACGAAATGTTACTGACACCATGGTGATTTGTTCTTCTAGAGGAGGTAATAGTCATCCAACTAGACAAGCAATTCTACCTTTTATGAAACCCCAAGATTTTTCGTCCTGCCCACAAGACTCGAACACTGGATCCGATCCTGAGCCAGATTAATCCAGTCCATGTCCTCGCGCCATGTGCTTTTACTGTTAATTCAAATAGTATCTTCCACATTAAAACGAGGGATGTGAAATTGTTTCCGTCAATTATTTATTATATTAGTGCTGTCAATACACAACAAATACAAAGACCAGACGTATTAGTACAATTGGGTTATATCTGGCGACATGTTTCGGCCTTTAACCGGCCATCCTCAGGCCAACAGGTAATAGTATTATTAAGTTACATTCAAACAGTTTATCCAGTGGGATCCCATGGTTTACATTAAAACTGGAAACATTATGAAGTTCTTAATTATCATTAAAACATTAACGTAAAATTTAAAGGTCTCACGGGGGCTCACTGTATAAGTGGGGGGGGGGGAGTAAAAAGTGTGTCGTATCACGTGAGACCTGCACATAACGTTTGGAATTTTAAATTTTACGTTAATGTTTTAATGGTAATTAAGAGCTTCATGTTTCCAGTTTTAATGTAAACAATTGGATCCCATTGGATAAACTGTTTGAATGTACCTTAATAATACTATTAATTGTTGGCCTGAGATGGCCGGTTAACGGCCGAAACATGTCACCAGATATAACCCAGTTATACTAATACATCTGGTCTTTGTATTTGTTGTGTATTGACAGCACTAATATAATAAATAATTGACGATACATAACGGGATGACCCCCCTTCAAATTTGTTTCCGTCAAGTTTCTTACCTCTACGGTGCGGACTAATTGCGCTGCACCTCCGTTCTTCTTCAGTGATCATGCCAGTGTTTCTTAAGGTCTTGTAGTTCTGTTTCATTCTCCAGTTGACCTAGGTTTACATTCTTGTCCTCCTACACAGGCGAGGGCGCACTGTGGTTATCGGCCTAACGGCCATCATACATTAACACCAGGCACCAGCTTCACAGTGACGAATCATTTGAGGGAATTCATTTGCTTGTTAATACAAACAAATCGTGTGCCCTCACACGGTGTAAAGCAGACTTGGTCTCAACTGTGTGACTACATACAGTAAACCAGAATGATACAGGAAACAACGCTGTCGCTATACTTCAGGACAACATAAATGCTGAAAAGTGGGGTGAAGGCATTCTCTAGGCTATCCCGATATAACAAGCAGGCCAGTTTTCAATCTTACGCACTGGCTGATTTGAGCCCTGAGGAAGAGTTCCAATGCAAATGAAGTGGTAGGCTTCACTAGTGACAAGGGGATAAATCCATCTTCCTGCCGGGAATTCAACTCCGGTCTTTCGGTCGGTAGGCAGTCTCACTACAAACTAATTACCTCGTAGCTAATAAACTCCCACAAGCACCGCACCACGTGGGACACTAAAAATCCCTCTGATGGTCGACAAATTTTGTGTCTCTTACAGAAATCGAAGGTTCTTTACATGGTTCACGAAAGCTCGCCATTTTCTTTAGTCCAAAATTCTCTTTAATATTATCCTGCCGTCTACAGTCAGGTCTCCAAAGCGTCCTCGTCACCTCTGGGTTTCCGATTACAATTTTCTATGCAGCAGTAATGTCTCCATATGCAAGACTGATGCTTCATCCTCCATTTTTACTTGCATATCACACAAAATTATTTTTTTGAAGAGCTTATCCACCTTCTCCAGCCAAAATATTCGTCTGGGCACTTACTCTCCAAAATGCTGTGACTGTGTCTGCTCTTAGACCAAGGGCAGACAGACCGAGATACACATGCATATAGACAAAAGGCACAACATTCAGGGGCAGTGCGGTAGTTATTCGAAATACCTGTGATACTGACGACTGTCAAACACTGCAGACACACTTGAGTTCCTGAAGGTATTTTAATTCTCACTGCTAGTCAAGGAATTCACCGCATTTTATCGAACCCAAAGGTTCATGACCGCATTCACAAGTGCCCGACACCTGTCCATATCCCCACCCAAAGCAATCCAGTCAATGTCTCCAAATCCCATTTCCTGGGGATCCATCTTAAGATCATCCTCCCATTTATGCCTGGATCTCAAGTGGTCTATTTCCCTGAAGTTTCCCCACCAGTACTGTGTATGCACCTCTCCTGTACCCCATACGTGCTACATGTCCCGCCAATCTCATTCCCGATTTGATCACCCGAGTAATATTTGGTGACGAGTACAGACCATTAAGCTCCTCAATGTATAGGTTCCTCCATTCCCCTGTTACCTCGACCCTCTTAGACCTGAATGTTCACCTCAGCATCCTATTATCAAACACCCTCAGCCTACGTTCCTCCCTCAATGTCAGCGATCATGTTTCACACCAACACACAACAGGCAAAATAATAGTTCTGTATATCTTAATCTTCATATTTTTGGATAGCACACCTGCACCGAAAGATAGCATTCCCTTACTGCAATCTGCTCTTAATAACTTCTTGAATAGAACTTTTATCATTACGGTTGTTCCCAAATATTCGAAATGTTCGACCCTCTCAAATGAACTATTATCAACCTTTATACTGTGTCATCGTCCTGCATTCTGATCTCGAGACATGACCATGTACTTAATTTTATCAGCATTTTTTTCTGGTCCAATCGCACTCCTAGCAACTACTAAAGCTTTATGTTTTTCTTTATAATATGTATTCCTCCTCCCAATATATTAACGTCATCGGCATAGACCAAAGGCTGATGTGTGCCATTTATTTCAAACCATTCTGGTTAATCTGTTAATTGAAAACCGTAGCAAAGGATCAGTGCAAGTCCGAGGCACATGCATCTGATTCGTAACTAGGCCAGTTTTCAAGGTGAGGAGTTGTTAGCACCTCGCCCAACCCCCAACAAGCTGGAGGACCACCCCTAATTTTAAAGCTATTTAAAAGACTAACGTTTTATACGTCACAGTACAACTTCGGATGACAATCAGCTTAATAGCACAGAAGTCTGGCAACGTAAGTTACGATTATTATTATTATCATCATCATCTCCTTTTTGCAGAGTATTTGTACTTATATTCCTGAGACAAATTATGTCCCTAGGCAATACAGTGTTGCAGTTATTCTGTTGTTGCTATTCATGGTACTTATATCGTTAGTTTCAGTGTTGAATCTATTGTATTTTTACATTAGTACTTTCCGAAGTATGTGTGAAGTGCCCAATATGGCTGTTTTCGGTAGTTTTTTAACTTCTTGTTTTCCTGTTATGTTGCTCATGTATTTTCTAAATGACTTTGAAATAGTTCCAGTCGCCCCTATTATTACTGGTATCACCTTTGTTCTTACATTCCACATGCGCCGTATTTCTATTGTAAGGTCTTTATATTTTAGAATCTTCTCGGCTTCTTTTTTAATCACATTTCTGTCTCCTGAGACTGCAGCGTCTGTTAACATAAATTTTCCGTTTTCATTATCCCGAATTATAATATCTGGTTTGTTGTTGAGGATAGCTCTGTCAGTTTGTACTTGATTCCACAATATGGTTACCTTGCTCCTTGACTTGTTTCTACTGATTTTGGCACATTTATTGTTATTATGAAAAGCAAATGTAATTTTAGATCAAAATTCAGGAATACGACGAGAGAATCGATTAATGCCTCAAGTTTTGTATAGGTTATTTACTTCATCGATTCGGTAAAATGAAAAACCCTGCTTTACAAATCCTTGTCATTCGAAACTGAACTCGGAACTCCTGCGTAGCACCGAAAACCTCCTTCTCCAGCAGCCGTTTCCTAACTGACACGTACAAATTATATAACCCAACCCCGCGGCCAGCCTGGTAGATCAACTTTTCGCCACATATACCAACCGATATGCAAACTTGTGTCTTCTGTCTGTCCCAAGCTGGATGACGAGAACATGTTTTCTGTCTTAATCTCATCAAACATTCAGAAACGCCTTGGAGAGCGTTTGAGTGACTGCGAAAAGGAGAACAGAGCAGAGGAGAGGAGAAGCCTGAGAAGCAGCATCAAAACCACAGAGCAGTTCTTAGTGCGAGCATTCTACCGAGAAGTTCGTAATATTCAGCGGGCCACATAATTTTTTTATCACGGATCAGTGTCAGAATGACGTTCATTGGTTACAGGTGACACTGCCGTTGAACAGAAAGCCGAAGTTTAAGTTCTCAGTATGATTAATTAAACATCACATCATGGAGGCCTGTGAGGAAATAGGGGTGTCGATTCTTAACCATAAGAATGGACGGAAGTGAGTGGTTTGTGTGAAGCCCCTTTTATCACCAGAGAAAGGATTTCTTTATCAATCAATAGCTGCTGGGTGGACGTTACAGCCCGGTTACGCCCAACGGAAACGCGATAATTTTCACCACTGATGGGAATCAAACCCCGGTCTTTTTTCCGGCAGCCAGTCACAATATTTCTTAAGTTACTCCTGTTTCCCCCATTGCACAAGAAAAAATATGAATTTAAAATGTTATAAATCTTAGGGGTATCGCAATTATCACGAAAGCTAGTGACTAGGCTATCGGCTGTACAACCGACCAGCGACGGTTGGGTTATCGGAAAGAGCATGAGCTTCCATACCGCCACTTCCCTCCAACCGCACTCCTACTCATTGGGTACGTAGGGCTCCTTCCCCGGAGGTAAAGTGGCCGGCGCTTGAAGCTGATCTAATCTCTTTCTACTGCCGAAAGTAAAGAATGCGTCGAGCTAGGGCCTACCTCCACTTCCCCATTTGACTTCATGTCGTGTACAGGGACAACTTCATGTCGTGCAGAGGGAAAACTTCATGTCGTGCAGAGGGACAACTTCATCTGTACCTTTACACTGGCGAAGGTTATCATGTCGTATTCTGATCCAGCGTAATATTCACGACTGACTCTTGGAGCGTTTGTAGACCTAGAGGCTACAAAACATAAAACGAGCTGAGATGGTGGGTATGTTAGGACTATAAATAAACCGCTCTGCCCTATTTCACTGTGCTGTCACAGCAGTCACTTGAACATATTGACAAAATTCCTCAAAAAATGCCCGCCAAAACAGCCGGCAACCCGACAGCTTGTGACGAGCAGTGGCTTTACTGCACAGGTATGAGCAGTTAACTACTCATACGCATGAGTAACTGAGAAGCTGACAGTAGATCGGCTGCTCAATTCATTTCACGCCTTTTACGGAACACGACAAATCCGTTACAGTGTTCACAACAGCGCGCCAATGGACCGGGTCCTAAGACGCAAGAACCCACTCCACAATTTCACATGTTACTCACTCGTCTTAATGATCCAAGTTTATTATAACTCCCTCAACATGCAGGTCTCTAAAGTCATAACCTACATTCACTTTTTCCAGTCAAAGTTTTGTACCCACACATTTTTCTTATCTCCCATCTTGCTGGAGTTCCATTTATATCATCTTCCTTTCTTTGAAATACACCTAATGATAGTCTATGAGGCTATTCAACAATATGATATTTACCCCATCCGCCTAGCACTTCTTCTTCCAAATTCTGTCGTCACCATATGCCCCCAAACGCTAGACCTACTTTCCGGTAAGGAGCCATAATAACTTTCCCAAGTAAAACTCTGACTTTTTTTTTTTGGCAGGAGAGAAGCAAACAAAAGACTCTAAAGTGGAAAGCAGAAAGCATTCCCCGAAAGACAGCCCGTCTTAATTTCACCACCACCATCTCAGATAGAGAGCTGAGCGACACGAGGGGCCTGTTCTTACGCTGAGCGATAAATCACAACCTGAGGTTCGGAAGCGTTGGACCTGGTAGAGCGTGCACCTACCTGGCAGGTGTGGGCGGGAGACCAACCCTCCTTGTCCCATTAGAGATTACATATTTCTAAGGAACGTCAAATTATGTATGTCACATATAATTAACGTCCGTCTTAATGGCAGATAGACGGGACTGGGCGATTTGTTTACTTTTTGTAATTTATTAGCTTCCAAAATCTACCGCAACCATCAACAACGTTTTAAGGTCTACAGTGACTTAGGTAGAAGAAATGGAGAAGTCTGAGTGAGGGCATATGGGTGTATCCTCTCCAACGTTTATACCTCATTTCTCTATTTCTCTCTTAATGTATAAGTTGTAGGTTGAAAAGCTGTAGAAGATATATAAGCGGTAATTTCTAGAATTGTCAATGTCTCAAAGGGTGTGGAGGTCTAAAAAAACCTTAAGTTTTGTGTCTTTTTTATTGCTTGTGTCTCCCTAGGAAAGGACACATGACCATAGTTTTTGTGCTCCACGTCCAATTGTCTCATACTACAACAAACCACTCAAGACTTTCTTCAGAGCATCTCTACGGCAGTACTCGTTGCGATGTGAGTTGTCCAAAGGATCGCGTCTGTCTTGCCACAGAATGAACAGAGAAGGGGGTGAAGAGAATAAATAAAAACTAACGGATACGAACGAGGGAAAAAGTAAGTACGAAAGCAAATAATTTGAGGAAGGAAGGCAGACCAATGCTTGATGGCAGAACAAACCTCTGGGTGCGGATAAATCCCTGCACTGCTGACAGGTGGTAGGGAAGACCGCTGGCACGTCAGAATCTCGTTTGGTCCTGTACATCCTCTTGAGAACTGCCTTCTTATTCACGGTCCCCACAGGCCCGCAGCATGCCCGTCCCATCCCGGGAGGGTATCATTCATGGAAAAACTTAAGCGCTCGCTCGGACGGTAAACGAAGAGCCAGGAAGTGCACAATAAAGATAGGCGGCAGAAGAGCGGTGTCAAGAGACAGAGTAGTGTGCAGGGGATAGCGTCATCTAATCAAGATGTCACTGTGCACACTGCACAAGCTACTGAAACTTTCACACTCTGCTGTTTCCAAGCCATACTGACATCATGCACACAGCTCAAAATTAGTTATGTTAAGGAGGAATTAAACTGCAGTCTCTATTCGAGAAATGCTTGCTATCATTTAGCTTAGAATTTTTGTATCACTCGATTTCCTATCCAAATAGTTAGAGATTAAAATATAAAGTATACTTTTAACTGAACATTACTGTAATAATTTGAATCTTCTAGTGTTTGTGTTCGATGTAATAATATTTTTGATGAAAAAATACAGGTACAGAGAAATATCCGAGAAGAATGCTGTGAAGAATATTTAGGACTAAGAGGATATAAGTAATGGAGAGGTGTAGAAAAATGCTGAGTGAAGTGATCCAATGTTTTCACTTTTCGCAGAACAACATTCGATTGATAAAATCGAAGAATGTGAACTTCACTAGACATTCAGGAAAAATACACAAATGTACAGCGGCCTACGACATACTGTTCGGAAAATCTAACCACGTGGGAGACCAAAGTGTAAGTCTGAGGGTAAAATTCACGTGCTTCTTAAAATTGGGGTGAGGTATGGGGTGTATCAATTCAGTAAGGGTAAGTCTGAACACAAATAAATCGCCTAGTTCCATAGAATACTATGCACCTTTTGCTTAGCTAAGCAACTATCATCTTCTCAAGAAGAATTCTCGATTGTTAACTTCATTAAAGAAACCCCCGCCACTTCTACCTGGACAATTTTCCAGGCAAGTCTCAGCCCTCGTTACTGCACACCTGGACAAATTCTTTTTGGTCTTGCGAGAGAAAGACTGCATTAAAAGGTTACTCATGTATCTCTTACTGACTACCAATACTCTGTATACAGAGCAGAATGGAAAGAATAACGATGGAATTAATAATAATTTCAGTAGGACAGAGTGGCATAAATTCTAAAGTTGTTAAAGATGTTAAGATAGACACAACGTCCAAACTGAAGAGGGTCTTACTCGATTTTCTTATATTATCTGCAATGTATCCTGCATGAAGAGGAAACCAACAAATGATATAAATGTTGACAGGCAGAATAAAGATATGATTCTTTTTAATTATTTTAAAGTAGAATTTTCAGCGAGAAAATAAAACTTGCAGGAAAAAGTTCGAAATAGTTAGAAGGACACTATTAAGACGCATCTTATAAAACAAATTGTGGGGATGTGAACTGGACTAATCTGGCTAAACATAAGGTCTTGTGAATAAAAAAAAAGAACTTTGGCGTTTCCTAAAGGCGGGAAATCTTTATGACCTTCGAGATAATAGAGGAGAAGGCAAGAGATTCTGAAATGACACTCAGAGGCGTTTTCGAATGTATTCCGGTTTTAATATTTATTGTGAACATAATCTGGATTTGTTCTTGTCATCATTAATACCGGAGTACTGAGTCAACTAAATACGCACAGAACGCTGTCGGAATGTAGCCTGTATACCAGTGTTCCACTACAGTTCAGAGATTAGTAGGCATTTTTTGCTTGGAAAAGTAGAACCAGTCTACTACTTAGTCTACTGACAAATCAATCGCACAATCGCTTATCCCTACGTAGCTTCGTGGTAAATCTATGTACCACATGCTGTAAAATAAAGAAAATCTGTATATTCCCACAGAAGGTATTGGTGTGTTCCGTAGAGTTCTCAAGGATTGATCGAAAGTTTACAAAACCTAGATAACTCTCAGTTTTCAAATGATAAACAGTTGAAAGATTAAAAGAATGACGCACAGGGCCATTTATCCGGCATTTTTGTTTTTGAATGTGCCAGAAGATTGCTACCAAGATGAACTGCCGAGGCCTACTGCTGATCCCCACACAACAATACCGGTGCTGAGTTACAGATAACGGCGAACAGCACAAGACAAAGTTTGTGGTATATGGGTGAACCCCTTGAGTGTAACTTCCACTAATCTTTGGTTTGCCACTCTTCGGACAGGATGGACTTTGCATTGCTAGGGGGGCAATAAAGCAATTTCTCATACTGCCAGACCATCACAAACGTGCAAAACTTCACAGAAGTTTCTCCTGCTCCACGTACAAACCGACAAGGGTTTTCAGGTTTTTCGAAATATATACGTGGGCTGATGCCAGTTACGTGTTCCAAAATAATACATATCTGTATGTATAATTCAAAGAGTCGCGTTCGGCTTGTAGGAAACTAATGATTACAGGGAGCGCAGACGCAAACTTTATTAGTTTTAGGCAAGAAACCTTGAATATTATTGCCGCACGCATGTGTTCCAGTTAGAGACATTTTCTGTCTCCATTTATTTCCTCATAATACGAGGGACGGAGCGAATTTCCAAGCCATAAAGGGCACCGTCAAAATTGTATAAGAGTTGTGTATTTCAATATTTAGGTTTCTAGGTGGAAGCCGGGAAGAAAAACAATATATTTTATTTTCCCATTTATTTGTTTGTTTATTTACAATCAATCATATAGCGTCGAATGACAAGCATTATCGCGGCATTTGCCTGTGTATACGGAGGAAGACACAAAACCCTCAGTTGGTGTGGCTGTCGAGATCTAAACCCAGGATCTCCTGAATAGGAAACAGCGGTGCTACCCACCCGACGGACATTTCAGGTGCTGTCGCATCGTCGTATTGTAACTCGTAGTTCTTTTTGGTTATGACACCGTGTAGTCTGGTAGGTGAGTTTTCAACTTTGAGAAATATTCTGCCTCCCTTGCAGGATAAAAGTCTACGTTAAAGTTTACGTTAGACCGAAACGTCGGTATCTACTACCGGAATACACGGTGTTAAAATGCAGACAGTAAAAATATGTCTTCAGGGCCGCGAAAATTTAAAATCTTGAAATTTATAACTGCTGTCATTAGCATTAATGCCGTTGTTTCGCGCACTGACAGAAGCTGCATCGAAGCATCTCTAACGGCCGAAGCGGCAAGTTGTCGTCCGGCGGCTCCTAATGGAATTTCGACAGCTCTCTTTAAATTTAGTGCAACCACCTTACAGTCACACGACGACAAGGGGCAAGAGAGACGCGACATTTGCCTTCTAGCAAGCCCATAAAGAAGTCAAAGTCCATGTTCTTTTAAAAGAAAAACTGGGGAAAGGAACACTGTGGGCAAGTCATTGTTTCTGGTGGGCCTCAAGGTTGATGCAATCATTCATGTAAACGCGATAATTCAAGATTTAAAGCATGGAGAATATCTTGAGTTGAGATCTTCTCCTAGAAATATTACGTATTGCTTGAAAGAAAACTGCAGGCTACACATTTTCCTTGGGGTCCAAACAACGCGTATCGAGTTCTACTGAACAACAGAACAAGTAATGCTAATTCCATAATGCGGGTGAATGACGAACAGAAAACTTCGAGAATGACTACAAAATTTATATACGAAGGAGCGCTGTTACTTTCGGGCCTGAATTGCTCTCCAGTTGGTACATGTGAGAAAATGATTACACATTTACAGTTCCAATTGTCAAGAGAGGTTATTATTATTATTATTATTATTGAAATCTTTTAACGTGCCGGGACTAAACATGCAGACAATAAATCGATATTTGTCGTCCCAATACTTTACAAATTTCCGCAGGTTGACAAAGCCGTTTAGGAGAACTTACATTGTGGCAAACTGATATCCATACCGGTAAACTGTTGTAACTAAAATGTAACATTTAGTTTTTAATCAGTAAAAATAACGTTACGTACATTTCAGGCACAAAGTAGACCTTATGAACAAACCAGTAAATTTGGACAATTTTATTTGTTGTTAAAAACAAATGCTTTTCCGCACTTTCAGCACTTTCTCTGTAAATCATTGTAGCGCTTCGTCAAGTATCAAAAACTCCCTTCTAAAGATGTGCCGAAAATAGTCATAACAAAACACGTGTATTGTACCTACTTAGTATTTATCCGTTTACCTATAAAAACCGGTGAACTTCAGAGACACTAAATGACCTTGTGTTTCAGGGCCAAATTACACAACATTGCCGAGATCGGTGACTCACTGCAGCACATCCGCCTCGCTGTTAGCAGGTTAGCGGTTTGTGTCCCAAGGCCGTTTGTACAATTTTAACATTTCCAAGCTCCTACCTAAGTAAATAAATCACGACATTGCACTAATATCTGTCGATTTTTAATCTGGTACGATGGGCAAAGTACAATATTTCAGACACATCTTTGATCATCTGCCATTTTCATTATAGCTCAAAGTTAAAGCGATTAATTAATTGTTCATTATCAAGCAAGCTTAAGAAGTCACAGTTTCATTTATTGTTTGGTATTGGTGTGAAAAGCAGCCTCTCACGTGACGTAAAGGAAGATTGAGACTTTAACTCGTAAATAACGGCCATCAAAGTACATATATACGTTTCAAATGCACTTTCTGCATTCCTGACCTGACATATCGGTGCACTGGGTTACCATCAGGGATTATACTTAGGCCCACACGAACTGTGAATTGAAAATTAATAACAAGCGACTTAAAACGCACATACAGACAAATGGCACAGTGTTGCATATTATTATCTCCTGTATGTTTCGGGCGGAAACACCATCAGGGAGAACCAGGAACAGCAGAAAAAATACATATAATACTAGAGGGTTTCACCACTAGAAAGAACAGCTAGCGAAGGTTCGTTGTAATTTGAAGCCATTTGTCCAAATCTCTGAATTACACCTACGTCAGAAAGGTCCAATGTATTACACATTCTACAGATATCACGAGCCAGAGTAGCTAGACAGAATTATGACTGATTATTGGCTAAGCTGCCGGTAATTGATTCCTAACAGGAACTTCTTTCTTAACCAGCAAGACTCACTCCGTTCGAACTTCGACGGGTATGGAGGGCCTTTTACATAGGGTAAATAAGACAAGATTCATTTACCTCTCATGTAAAGAATGGTTTACGGACTGCTTGCCCCTTGAAGACAGCACCGATAGACTGCTCCGAAATGTCGGTAACTGGCTACTAATCAACGCTGCGTAACATCCCAGAGTAGCGGAGACCTCACTCACACCGAAACGGATGCTTCAAATCGCACGATATTACTTTACTTCCATTTCCTCACACGTTAGGACCAGGGGACAAAATGAATTTTGTACTGCAATACCGTCATCCCCGAACTGACGTCGAAGGTTGTGCTGAGACCGGCGACTTCTGTCGAGACATTTTTCCATAAAAGCCGTGTTAAACTGGGGTCAGTGGTTCCAGAGAGCTTGTTTTGACCAGGAAAACAGACATATTTTGACTTATAAAAATTACAAAACTGAAATTACAAAAATATTACAATGTATAAAAAAGTAAAAGAATAACCAATCACAACTCAACTTCGGAATCTCCTCAGAACAAGCGCGCAACGTCATAATTCTTTGTCTGGTTATTGCTGCTCGCTTCTTGTTCGAATGAATGTCCTGACACACGCTGATGCCAGCTTCAATGTGTGCAAGCCCCGAAATGAACTTCAAAACCGTCAAGATCCTCTCCTTAGGTTTACGTTCACCTCCTCAGCTTCTTCAAGGGCGCTTTGCTTCAGAATGTCAACAAGATAGCAGAGCACGAGCTCCTTGTCATGAGATTTCATCAGCCCGAAGACATCTGCAGCTTCGCACTTACGAATTTTCGCGCTCTGCTTCTACGAGTATATCCTGGGTGTGCGGGCTAATGACATAAGTGTGTAGACACCTCAGACGGAGAATACTGCGTTTTGCTCTGTCCTTACCCACAGCACTAGAGATACAGACGGATACCAGACAGATACTCAGCAGAAATGCTGTTGTATGTTTAAACGTTTAAATATGGGCAAGGAAGTTAAGGCACATTTCCCGACTCCAAAACGACGTACTCTTTAATAATGGTACAACTCAGTATGTTAGGATGCATATGGAATAACATGAAACAAAGGCCATTTAGAACGGAGCTGTTTTCGGACGTCTTCAGAACATGATGATGTGTACTTATTACTGGGGTTTGTATCAATAGTCACGATACTCGCAAACACAACAAACAATGCTGCATCAATAGAATGACCAGATGGTCATTGCTCTCGACAGCAGGCCTTTCTTACAGCAAAACACTATGTCCACATGGATCCCGAAGAAGAGACACGGAAAAAGAATGGAAAAAAAGCACGAGTTGGCAACAATGACGAATGCTGATGTGCAGTATTCTGTGATCTTGGCACCATTCAGCATTGGCGATGTACAGAGGAAAATAAGCCATAATAAACGGTTTTTACAAATCGCTATACAAAAATCTTACGGTTAGTGGCCACGTTTCGTGCAGGACAGCAGAATACCGGAGACGAAAATACGGCACCTCTGTAAGACAGACGGCTGTTATTTTGTTCCTACTGAAGCAGTAACTAAATTCGTGAGCTCCATTAAACCAAACGCAAGCATTTACATCCGTGCACTAATACCACAATTTCAAATAAAGACCGACGAGTGCACACATACAATATTAACACCACTTTAGCTCATCTAAGGATTCTGTTCAAAGTTGTCACAGAAAATATTAAACAAAAGCACGTCGCTACTGTACGTGTGAAGATGAATACAGTATATACCTGCACTTGGAAGTGCGGAAAATAAAAAGTTTAGAATGCAGTTTTTCACTTCAAATGAAATATGAGGTACTACTAGCTCTGTTTTTACTAGAAGTGTTGAATACATTACTTTAAATTTTGTTTTAAATATGTTTGAGATAAACGTAACTATGAGAGAAAAATAAATACAGGACACACAGTTAAGTGTAACTGAGCTATTCTTATGCAATATATCATAGTAAGATTTGTGGTTTTCACAGTTGCGCATATGAGTAACACTGTATGTTTGGTTGTGACTCCGTGCAGTGTGAATGTTTTGCCAAACAACATGACGTCACATGTCAGAAGACAATATTCTTCACTAAATCTCTGACTTGCAGAGATTCGTCACAGAAAATCAGTATGAGTCACAAGAGGAGTAAATGAAGCTGAGCTTTTAGTATGGGAATTAACGTCATTCTGTTACCATATTAATAATTCTTTATTCTGCTACTCTATTACAAATCCATAATATTCCAAACCCTAAATCACAGAAACCGGACTGTTTATGGACATATTTCAGTGTAACGTGCAAATCTTAAGTTGTGCAAGAAACAATCATATTCTGTTAAAAAAAAACAGTCACAGAAATTACGCAACAATCTTCCAAACACGATCAAAAATGGTGAATTCAAGAGCAAGGAATTTTTATTCCGTTCGTGTTCAATGGACATTTCGAAACAGGAACTGGCAGAATAGGAGTGACGACATCTATGAGTGCGTGATGTCTGATATTCTAGAGAAGAGAGTCGCTGCAGGGAGGTTGAAAAGGTAGAGGAAGACTGTCAGCAGCAAAGGATTATTTACCTCTGGCTTATTAACAACGTACTTGGGGCTTCAGGTTATCTAGCCTTGCATGATAAAATGTTCAAAGAATGAAGTGAAAAGGTTTAAAAAAAATTTCATTACGCAGTGTTAGGTAATCTACTGGCGAATATCGCGACAGGCTGAGAGTAGCTAGAAAAGTCTGTCACAACTGCCGATCTAGGTTGAAGTTCTAATCGGAAACCTCCCAGATATGAAGCAAGAATGCCCCCCGCACGAACAGACTTCCGATTGGTGAAGCATAAATTTAATCTAGAGTGATCCGTTCCCTAGAAAATAAATTATGTGGACGTTAGAAATCAGTATTATGTTGCAATCTCAAACACTTTCGCAGCGCTGCAAAGGATGAGAGTGTGATCAGCAGCTGGGATACGGAGCGATAAAAAGTCAGAAGTTCAAAGAGTGTGCGTAATTACACTTTAAAGCAGAACAAACCACGGTCAAAACTTTTTACATCAGTTCAGCTACCTGAGTTACAAACACGGTACTGAAGGCTGCGAAATGATTATATTTAGCCCCGATTAGGCACTAGTGGCGTGTATTTATGAGCGCCCGTAACCTATCTTCGAGCTCTGTAAAACAGGAGTGCACAAACACAGGGCACCAGTCACCATGGCGAATAAATTGTGTACCGTGACGCTTAATATGTGAGGGTCCTCAGTATGGAGTTTGCTTCTGGCGTTGAGAATTTTGAGATGGCTCCAAAAGTTTTGGGAAATTTGTGCACCCCTGTCGTAAAAGGTAGGAACTTCAAGAGTAGCTGTGCGACTGTTAGGTTCTCACGAAGATCTCTGTCACATGGCTTTAGGCAATGATGTGAAATATGGAAGGCAAGGAGTTTCTTCGTCAATGATATTGTGGCATCATGGCAGAGGAAGAGTGTGAAGCCAAACACACACACACACACACACATACGCACGCTCACACACGCACACACACAAAGAGCTGTCCATCTCAAGGTCGATCACACCATGGCCAAGGAGAGATTCCTGCCGATCACGACGACCTGCTGTTCGTGTCTAGCTCTCTTGGCTGCTATCACTTCCCTTTTCAGGCCTACATCACTTGTTTCATACGCAACACGCAAATCGCTCTTTCCGATTCGTGTCAAACGAACTCTTGCCAAATACCTTGTTGATATCGCCTGAGCATGCGTCGTAGAGAGACCGTTTACACCATTACTGAATGTAACAGAACATAATTTGACGGAACATGTAAACGAATGTACCAGCTTTGCTCTTTAACCTTTTCTTTTGTTAATTAAACAACGGACACGGATGCATCGGAGCTAAAAACGACGGGCGTGGATAGCTATTTTCATCATAATTCGATCATGCGTTTGCCTTTAAGAAAAGCGTCTTGTTCAACTGTTCATTTTGCATTATAATCAACTATTTCTAGCATATTATTATTATTATCACCATTTCCTTACATTTTACGTAAATAGATCAATACTGTCACAATACGCAGATGATCAAGGACTCCAACCTTTTTAATATTTTTTAGTGGCCTGTAATGTAGACTGGATTAGAATAAGTTTTATACCTACACATATGTTCAGAAATTCAATATCAATTGAGAAGGTAGATAGCATGAATAACAGCATCAAATCAAGTCCTGTTTGTGGTATTTACAAGCTCTGAACTGGCTAAAAATTAACCGCCTCTAAACGAATCCGAAGGTTAATTAATTATAGCATTCACAAGATTTCGCCTATGATCTCTATCCTAAGCCAGTTCGATTTGCTTCACAACCTCACGTACTGTTCTTTAAGGTCGAAATTAATACTATCCTCTCATCGTAGCCAAAGTTTTCTATTTGGTCTGTCTCGCGCGAGTTTGTTACCAAAATTCATTCTCACCTTTACCATGCGTGCTGCGATACATAGGGTACAGAAGTAAGCAGCATGACGTTAATACATTAATTGTGGGTCCGCCAGCTTGCGATCTTATTACATCTTGTTCTTTCACGGGTCCACTCAGGTGAGGGAGGATATTGGTTTTCTTCGGAATAACTTTCTTTTCGCTTCCTTAGAAATACAAAAAGAGTGAGAAAACAGTTGGGGGATGAGAGAGGGGGCGAAAACTTCCATTCAAGGACTCCTCCACGGTCTGTAATCAGAGGAGCTATTCGGAAACTTATATTGATGCTTGAACCGTGCGAATCGAATAGTGGCCGATCGTTATATTACGACCGCTGCGTCATTCTGCTATAATTTTCATCGGGGCAGAATATTAACTCGACCGAAGCCAGCGTTCGGTGACACTCGAGTCTTTGCCGTGTCCAATCCAGGCGATCCGTATAACAGTCAGTCACTTGTTCGGTACTTGGAAACTTTAGACACGTCACGTATTCTGCCGCTGCATGGGACATACCATATTCCCGGGCTTGAGAAGAATAGGTTGAGGGAAAAGAAACACATTACTGCTTTTTGTTCTGCTTCTTGACTTCATGGCCCTGTCCCTTGGAAGCTCATCACGCTTTCTTTACAAGAATGCTCCATAACTGAAGTGCCATTACATGTCTCCCTGCCTCAGCTATTTACAAATTTAATGAAATAATCCACATACGAAGACTTCACACAGTTCGGCAATTACTTTATCTACGGCGCAACATCCCCTAATTGGTCAGGGCCTCCTCGTTATCGAGGCTTCACGATCAAACTCTGTGAGACGTTCCACACTCGGTAGGATTCCTCTGGAAGAGTGATCAGTCCTAAGCAGAGATCTCTACCTGACAGCACACAACACTTACAAGAAACAGACATCCGTGCCACCGGCGGGATTCGAACCCGCAATCCCAGCAAGCGCGGTCACTGGAATTGGCGGCAATTACTTACCTATGGAGTATTACTAGTACAGCTACAGATTCAGCTCATGGATCATCGTGTTTTTCCAGCTTCTATCGTATTTATGGAAAGTGAAACACTTCTATTATACTTCTGATTAAATTTATTGAGATCTGTTATGTTTCTTCTTGGCCATATCAGAAAGGGAAAAGGAACGTCCTATCTCTTCTTGCAACATAAGATTATGGTTAGTTTTAAATTCACTGAAAAGGAAGCAGCAATATCTAATTTTTGTGTTGTTTCTATTATTATTATTATTATTATTATTACACTACTTGTACACAGTAAGTATATGATGTTTCTTGCTTCCAACAATTTTAAAGATGCCTGCAGATTTTTATTCTTCATCTCTTTTACTCGTACTACACTCGATAGGCCTGTAGACAGCCAGCAACCCCGTGGGTGAGGAATTTCTTGTATTCTATGCAATAACGTACAGTGCAGGGAATTTGAAATATCGGTGAAAAACACGAAAAAAAATTATAAGTTAGCTGCTGTTAAGCATCACATCATGATGGAAGCGGAAGTATTCTTAGGCTCGGGAGTAGATGGCCGTTGGTTGGTCAACCGCAATATCCCCCTTGTCTGACAGAAAGGAGAGCCGCACTGTACCGAATACAAGTACGTGGTATAGGAAGCTTGAAGGAGGGCATGACGGACGGTACGGACACAGTCATGGTAAAAATAATCGAAGACAGGTCTTCCGGACCTTATCTATCACGTGCAAGAATTATATTTTTTTCTTTTCTTAACAAGGTGCCAACTGTGCTAGTCCCTGTATACCGACAGTGACCAAGACATATCCGTAAGTTCTTATGTGTAGCTTGGCCTGTCACAACGAGCATTACGCTCTACGTCTATGGATGAATTTTGTGTAATTACTGTAAAAAGGCAAATGGCAGTGTCACTGTACACACTGTTGCTACGGAAATGGTTCCATGTCAAGCATCAAGAATAAATATTTGAAAGAAAAAAAAACTGGAACGATGCCAGTCAGCAGTTTTTAAAGAAAAGATGGGTTTCTTCTTGTAAGACAATATTTGTATTCATGGACCTTGCTGTTTCTGGCTTTGCTCTCAGATAGTAGTACCTACACTTCAAGAATAGCGTATGCAGAAATATATCATTCTATGAAATACTGCAAGTTCAGCAGAGCATTTAAACAGTCAATTCTAGAATTCACGTCACGAGTAAATGACAGACGGTATTTGGCTTCAGTTTGTAAAGATATTTCTCCAGGACAGTACTATGCAAGCAGTATTTACATTTTATAGCCAAGCGTATAGATTAGACCTATGGTATATATATTTTCGTCTTTCAATGCAGAAATACCATCAACAGCATGCAAACAGAGCAGTAACAAACAAAATAACCTCAGAACTAGTTTCTGCAGACGAAAGCATTTACTGAGAAGCTCTGTGAAGATTGACCAAGAGAGAGAGAAAGACACAGAAAGAAAGAGAGAGAGAGAGAGCGGGTGTTGGTGACTGTGCAATGTGTCCATAGTGAGATTTGATCGCATCATTCGTGCTTAAGGAACCATGTACTTCTGAGATAAAATGAGAGTGATACCGTGGTTAATACATGTTTACTGGTTGCTAGTTTATAGCTTTGAAACAGAAGAAAGGGGTAATCTTAGTTGCCCTAATTAACATTGCATGGAGCTATATTGAGCCTTTGTGTCTCATGTCTGACACATAACATAGTGGCTTTCAAGCCGGGTTTAGCGCTATTTATTAAGCTTGACGCGAAGTGAGTTTCTATATCTTTCTAAAGATCAATGCTGACAATTTTCAAAAAATAATTGGTCACAGCACTGCTATAGAGTCAGCAGGTTTCAACATTATTTTTTATTGTCTAGTAATTAACGGCGCAGCTACATTATAGCATTTATTATATTAATAGAGAGATGCGAGTTGTCGAATTTGTGTAGCTAAACCACATGAACAAGAAAGTTAATTGTTCTCAGGCAACCAAACAAATGAATGTCCTAATGAAATAACTTGGAATGCCAACTTGATGCAACAAGGTAATTTTATTAATGTCTTCTTAGCTCGACATGTTTCGGGTACAAACGCCCGTCATCAGGTGCGAGTCGCACGGCACCATCCGCACCGCACACACGACCTACGCAGCGGCTCTCAAGACCACCACCCATCCAAAAACTCGGTGCAGAACACCATATGCTGCAACTCAACATCTAATGCTCCTGATGACGGGCGTATGTACCCGAAACATGTCGAGCTAAGAATACATCAATAAAATTACCTTGTTGCATCAAGTTGGCATTTCAAGTTATATCATGAGGAAGATGCACGGTCAAACAACCCTCAAATAAATGTCCGTACCCCAACCACATAAAGGCGTACATACCTTAATAAATATATACCAACAGAGTAAGAATGCGTGTCAAAAGAATAAATATGTGTATGAAAGAAATAACCCGGTCTCAACTCAATAAGCCACCCAACTCTGCTTAACTCAAACACACTTGCATATCTATATGAACCGAATTAAGTACATTTCTCAAACAAAATGATCCCTAGGCCAAGAAGGTGGGTAGTGGGGAGTCATCATGGCGCGTTGTGCAAAATTCTTATGGGGGAAAAACAGGATTACGAGTAGCGGGCACTTACGAAATCACCCCCCCCCCCCAAATCGCATCGCTTAAAGTCATACAACTTCGGATATCCAAGGTTTACGCAGTGCTTGGTGAGCTGCTGCTTCCAACAGCCCTTTCTGAAGATCGTATTGTATTCCCTGCTAAGAGCGAAGACTTGCTGCATGCCAGTCTCTAACATAAGGATTGTGGGCTCCGTATAGTCAAAAACAGTAGTTACTCAAATCAAATGAAATAAAATAAAATATAATAACTGAGTGTCGTTTACTGTAACTGGTAAAACTGGGTTGTTGCCAATAGTAGCTGCTCGAAAGACATAACATACCGCATATAAACAAACAAACAAAAAAATACAATCCTTGATTGTAGTTCAATTTAATCTAAACCACATAAGCAATTATTGTGAGTAAAAGGTAAAGCAGTCCCATTACAGGCCTGGACAGGCCCAGGGGGTTCCAGGAAGTTAAGGTTCCCAGATTTCGTGACAACGGCACAGGATGGTGGTAGGTTGTCAGCCTTACGCACCGGCCGCCTTTACCCCCAGGAAATACTCCTGGTACTCATTTATGTTAG
>Ga0136643_10001952_pt1 | contig 26146 bp, 27 predicted proteins | sample TergutLab28metaG_FD_96883 | JGI IMG/M metagenome (GOLD analysis project Ga0136643, IMG submission 96883) | Labiotermes labralis P1 segment gut microbial communities from Petit-Saut dam, French Guiana - Lab288 P1 (version 3) (version 3) | ecosystem: Host-associated > Arthropoda: Insects >... | reverse complement strand
TGAGTGAAACGAACGTTTCCCGCGCCGCATTAGGCGCAGTGAGTGAAACGAACGTTTCCCGCGCCGCATTAGGCGCAGTGAGTGAAACGAACGTTTCCCGCGCCGCGCGTTTCGTACAGAGCAATTTCCTAGAGCATAAAAAATCTCAACTGGTGACCCACAGTCACCAGTTGAGATTTTTCGCCGTAGCCACAACTTGTTTATCAAACCTACCCATTAGAGTTGTATAGTATTTTGTTGTAATAATGGACGCCTTTTGTCCATTATTAAGTTGAAAGACTTTCCGGAATTCAGCGGTTTGCGCTATAGCTTGCGAAAGAGTTTTAAAGTTAAACCGCTATAACGAAAATATGACAGCCTAAAAGGCGCAGTTTAGACACTTCCCAAAAGATTTTGTCATTGCAGGCAACCACACCCTGTAGTAAAATAGTCATATAGTAATTCAAGTTGAAACTAGCCGAGTACAAACGTGAGAGGAAAAATATTAAATGATCCTAAAAAATCAAAAATTATCCGACGACCAGTTCCACAGTATTCGCAAAGAAGTCTTAACACACTGGGAAACGGGCCGCGACGTAAACTTCGAAGAGGCTGTAGAGTACCAACGCCGTATTCCGGCAGAAAAATGCTTTGCCTCAAAACTTAATCAAGCCGACGAGCAAGGCCGTACCTTAACTCAACCCCGCGCGGGCGTAGCCCTACCCGACCAGCTAATCGAACTACTCAGCCACCTAGAAACAGAAGGCGAGGCAGATCTCCTACCAACAACAATCGATAGTTACACCCGCCACAACCGCTACGAAGAAGCCCAAGTAGGTATCGACGAAAGTCGAAAACATAACCGTTCTCTGTTAAACGGCTTCCCCGCGGTAAACTTTGGTGTGCAAGTATGCCGCGATGTAACAAGCGCGCTAAAAAGCCCCGTACAAGTACGTCACGGTACCCCCGATGCGCGTCTTCTAACAGAAATAAGCATTGCCGGAGGCTTTACCTCTTACGAAGGCGGCGGCATTTCTTACAATATCCCTTATGCGAAAAAGCATACATTAGAAAAGACTATCTTCGACTGGCAATACTGCGACCGTCTTATTGGCCTATACCAAGAAGCGGGCATTACTATAAACCGCGAGCCGTTTGGCCCGCTTACAGGTACTCTCGTACCGCCGTGTATTTCCAATACAGTGGCAATACTTGAGGCACTGCTTGCGGCAGCACAAGGCTGCCGACACATAACGGTTGGCTACGGGCAATGTGGCAACCTCTTGCAAGACGTGGCGGCAATAAGAAGCTTACGCGAGCAAACAGAGTACTATCTAAACGCTCACGGCTTCACAGGTGTAAAAGTATCCACTGTTCTACACCAATGGATGGGCGGCTTCCCTCAAGACGAAAGCAAAGCCTTTGGCGTAATCTCGTGGGGCGCGGCGGCGGCGGCGTTATCGGGCGCGACAAAGGTAATTGTCAAAAGCCCACACGAGGCAATGGGAATCCCCACAAAAGAAGCAAACGCCGCGGGCCTAAAAGCCACCAAGCAAGTAGTATCTATGCTTGCCGACCAGCAGCTTCTTAACCTAAGCGATGTAACAGCGGAATGTGAAATAATAAAAGAAGAAACCCGCTTGATAATGGAGAAAACAATTGAACTCGGCGGCGGAGATATTGCAATAGGCACAGTGCGCGCTTTCGAAGCGGGAGTAATAGACGTGCCATTTGCCCCAAGCATGTACAACGCAGGAAAAATCCTACCCGCCCGTGATAACGTTGGAGCGGTGCGCTTGCTAGAATGTGGCAACTTACCGTTTAGCCAGTCGCTAAAAGATTTCCACCGCAGTAAGCTTACAGAGCGCGGCAAAAGCGAAAACCGCGATGTCAGCTTCCAAATGGTAATAGATGATATTTATGCCATTGGCATGGGTAACTTAGTAGGCCGCCCATAAGGGAACTCCCGGATTAAGTCAGCCACGCGCATAATGCCGCGCGTTTCCTGCGATGCGGCACAACTCGCGGGACGTAATCCGAGAGTTCAAAGAAAGAGGAGAAAAAATCATGAAAATAAAAGACATGGTATGCGTAAGCGGCAAGTCCGGCTTCTTCTTCGACGATCAAGCCGCAATAAAAGCCAACGCGGTAAAAGACGGCAACACCTACAGGGGCTACCCGGTAACCAACGGCTTCCAAAGCGTTCGCCAAGCAGGCGAGGCCATCTCCATTTTGCTAATCTTGGAAAACGGTCAAGTAGCCCATGGCGACTGCGCCGCGGTCCAATACTCCGGTGCGGCAGGGCGTGACCCTCTATTTTTGGCAGATGACTTTATCCCCATAATAGAAGAGGTAATCAGCCCCATTTTAGTAGGCCGCGACATAACAACTTTTCGTGAAATGGCGGCAGAAGTGGATGCGCTAACCCACAACGGCCGTATTTTGCATACGGCAATCCGCTACGGTGTATCACAGGCGGTGCTGGACGCGGTAGCAAAATCTCGCAATAAACTAATGGCGCAAATTATTGCAGAAGAATACGGCACCACCATTAGCGACACGGTAATCCCTATTTTCAGCCAATCCGGTGATGAGCCATTCCTTAATGCCGACAAAATGATTCTCAAAAAAGTAGAAGTGCTTCCACACGCGCTCTTCAACAATGTGGACAAGTTAGGCTTCCATGGTCATAAACTGTTGGAATATGTAAAGTGGTTACGCAACCGCGTGTTCGACCTGCGCTGGTCGGATAAGTACAACCCCATCATTCATCTGGACGTTTATGGAACAATAGGCATGGTGTTCGACATCAACTACGACAAAATTGCAGAGTTTCTAATGCATATAGAAAACGCCGCACGCCCGCTTAAAGTACGTGTAGAAGGGCCAGTTGACATGGGCGAACGCGAAGCACAAATTATAGCAATGATGCGCTTACGGCAGGTACTGGAAATGCGCGGCATAGGCGTAGAGCTAGTGGCCGACGAATGGTGCAACACCCTAGAAGATGTAGTCGAGTTTACCGAAAAACGTGCCGGGCACATGGTGCAGATAAAAACCCCCGACTTAGGAGGCATTAACAACTCAATAGAGGCGGTACTCCATTGCCAAAGGCACAACATGGCAAGCTACCTCGGCGGCACATGTAACGAGACAGAGCGTTCCGCACAGGTGTGCGCGCACATTGCAATGGCAGTGTCGCCAGTGCAAATGCTGGCAAAACCCGGCATGGGCATGGACGAAGGCTACATGATTGTCAACAACGAGATGAAACGCATCCTCGCGTTAAAGGATAGGTTGTAACGAATTTGCAGAGGCAGACCTTGTATCTGCCCGGGATTTATACGTATCCGACGGGCAGACACAAGGTCTGCATAAGCGCAGTGAGCGTAGCGAACGTTCCCCGCGCTACCCCTACAAAACTGTGTAGCTGTTCTAACGTACAGAAAGGAGCACACCCACATGAAAGAATTTAGAGTACTGGCACCAACCGCAATCCTCGGTTACGGCTTCCCAGAATCATCCTTTGCCGAAGGCATGGCACGCAAGCCCCATGTAATTGCCGTAGACGCCGGCTCAACAGACCCCGGCCCATACTACCTTGGCGCGGGCGTGTCCTTCACAGACCGTAGCGCGGTTAAACGCGACTTGGAATACATGATAAAAGCAGGCGTCGAAAATAACATCCCTGTGATAATAGGTTCCGCAGGCGGGTGCGGCGCAAATTCGCATCTCGACTGGAATGTGGATATTGTGCTGGAAATAGCGCGCGAGCAGAACCTCAGTTTCAAGCTGGGCGTGATAAACGCACAAATCGAAAAAAACACCGTGCTACAGCATTTACGAGACGGCGGCTTGCGTAGCATGTCGTCCGTACCGCAAGTCACAGAGGAAGAAATCGCAAACTCTTCCAATATAGTGGCGCAAATGGGTACGGAACCGTTTATCAAAGCACTTGAGCAGGGCGCGCAAGTAATAGTTGCTGGGCGAGCATACGACCCTACAGTTTTTGCGTGTTTGGCTATAAAAGAAGGCTTTGACGAAGGTCTTGCACTTCACATGGGTAAAATTTTGGAATGTGCAACCATTGCGGCGGTACCGGGCAGCGGCTCGGACTGTATGCTTGGGACACTCCGGGCGGACCACTTTGTGCTTGAGCCTTTATCGCCCCAGCGCAAATGTACTACCTTATCTGTTGCGGCACATACTTTATATGAAAAAAGCGACCCTACCAAACTGCCCGGCCCGGGCGGTACGCTGGATTTGAGCGAGTGTGTTTTCGAGCAACTAACAGACAACAGCGTAAAGGTAAGCGGCACAAAATTTATCCCCGACCAAAAGTATTTTGTAAAACTGGAAGGTGCGATGCGAAAAGGTTACAGAACCGTAAGCATAGCCGCCACAAGCGACCCTATTTTTATTGAAAAAATCGACAGCATAGTAGACGCGGTAAAAGAACGAGTTCGTTCCAATTTCGCTAACTTGAGTGGCTATTTCCTAGATTTCAAAGTGTATGGCAAAAATGGTGTAATGCTAACTCCCTCATCTAAAGAGCCTATGAATTTATGCGACCGTGTACCTGCAGAAATCTGTATAGTAATAGAATCCGTCGCACAAACCCAAGACATCGCCAACACAATTTGCTCTTTCGCACGTAGTAGCTTGCTGCATTTCGGCTACGATGGCCGCAAGTCTACCGCGGGTAACTTAGCATTTCCCTTCTCTCCGTCAGATTTTACCGCAGGGGAAGTGTTTGGCTTTAGCGTGTACTGTCTAATGCCATCGACCGACCCATGCATGTATTTCCCAGTAAATGTAAAACTTTGCGAAAGGGGCGAGCTAAAATGACATATCGTTTATTCGACCATGCCGACGTTATCCGAAGCAAAAACTCCGGCCCGTACGAACTGACTTTCGACATAATTTTCAAAGAGCAAGAATTTTTCCAGCGCTTTGTTACCGCAAACATAATAACAAAATCTGTTTTTGCGCAACTATATAACATCGACGAGTCTGCCATAACCGGCATAATCGCCTTCCCGCCCGCAAAGGCAGTAAAAATAACCATAACCCGTCCGTTGGCATCCGGCGATTTAGGCGAAACGGATGTATACGGCGCGCAGCAACATGCGCCACTGCTTGGTTTCGAATTTCAAATGTAATGTAGGTGAGTAAATGCGTGCAAGAAAAAAGAAATGGGCTCCGGATATCCTTGCCAACAGCCCGCTAATTTTACACGACCTTTCAAACTACGAAGGCCGTAGCATAAAAGAATATTTTGGAAACAGTAACCCACTTCACTTGGAAATAGGCTGCGGAAAGGGACGCTTTATAACAGAAACATCCATCCGCCACCCAGAAGTTAATTTCGTGGCAATAGAGCGCGAATCGGTAATACTAGCGGCAGCGGTACGTCGCGCGCAAGAAGCGCAGGCGATGTCGCTAATTTTCGTGCTGGAAGACGTAGACAATTTACACGATTACTTTAAGCCCGGTGATATCTCGCGGCTATATATAAATTTCTGCGACCCGTGGGAAGGCAAAAAAAAGCGTGCCAAGCGTCGCCTGACCCACGATAACTATTTAGCAAAATATCAAGAGCTGCAGATACCTGAGATATTCTTCAAAACCGACAACCGCACCTTGTTCGAGGCATCGCTGGAGAGTTTTAGCAGGATGAAGTGGACACTGCAGAACGTTTCCCTAGACCTGCATAACTCCAACATGGAAGGCAATATCATGACCGAGTATGAAGAGAAATTCTCACCACACGGGCCTATTTACAGGCTGGAAGCAATATCGCCAGTTACACCAGTGGCTTTTGCGTAGGGGCGATTATTAACCCAATGTCATTAAGTTAAGGGATGCTGTAGGGGCAGGCCTTGTGTCTGCCCGAGACTCGTATGTACGTGACGGGCAGACACAAGGTTTGCCCCTACGAAAACAGTGCCTGTCGATTAATAATCGACAAGGCGCAGTGAGCGAAATCGAACGTTTCCCGCGATGCGTTAGGCGCAGTGAGAGAATCGAACGTTTCCCGCGATGCGTTAGGCGCAGTGAGAGAATCGAACGTTTCCCGCGATGCGTTAGGCGCAGTGAGAGAATCGAACGTTTCCCGCGTCGCGTTAGGCGCAGTGAGCGAAATCGAACGTTCCCCGCGATGTGTTAGGCGCAGTGAGAGAATCGAACGTTTCCCGCGCCACCCCCACTACCGGATGCATAGTCAATTTACGTATAATCACGTAAAGTAGAATGCAGTGAAAATCACCAATAGAAAATATAGCTGACGCATTCATCCTCGCCAGCGCATATAATACAAGCAAGGAGGGGATATCATGCTCTACTACCGCAAGCGCATACAAAACCGCATCCTGCAAGCGATGTATCGCCCACGGACAACACATAACCGTTTTCTATCGGGAGAAACACTGACTTTTTTCGACGAGATAGACCGTGAATTAGAGGAAAACATAACTCCTCTGCTGGCGGAGCTTTTTTAACAAGTAAAATCGTTCAGGGAACCTATAATTTATAAGGCGGTAATTCAATATGATAAACGAACATAATATACAGCTGACATCATTTCAAGACGAAGATGTGGCACTATTTACGCAATGGCTTGACAAAGATTATTTCTTCAAATGGTTTTGTTGTGACGGTAAAGAAGACGAACAAGCCCGCATCGACGGGCTAGAGGAAAGGCAATCATGGCTTGACCAAGTAACAAGCAGAAAAGAAAACCCTCACAGACACCTGTTTATTGTTACCAACGATGGGGTCAAAATCGGGTTTGGAGTTTGTATCGACTTAACCGGCGAACAGGAATACGTAGAAAAACAATATCACGACTTAGATGGGAAAATTAAGCTTGGAGAAGCACTTGAACTTAACTACGGCATTGGCGAAGAAGCTTATCTGAACAAAGGAATAGGCAAAATTATTATCCAGAGATTAGAGGAAGAATGTCGCAAACTTGGTGCCGCACTGCTATTAGCAGATCCCAATGAAGAAAATATCCCCTCGGTAAAAGTGCTGCTGAATAACGGATTTGAAAAACATAAGTCCGGGGACTATCGCAAACAGTTGGGATAAATTAGTAGTGGCTGGTGAGCAATAACCCGCCCTACAAAACCACGCCTTTGTTTTCTATGGCAGCGGAGAGCTTTACGGGGCTGTCCGCTTTTTGCGGTTTGGGCAACCGCTTATTAAAACTATTCATTGCCGGGACGGTGCCTTCTTTTAGGATTTGCTGCACAGCGTCACCGGCTTTTGTTATGCCGCTTATCATGTCCGGCCATTCTTCCCGCAGGAAACGGCTCAATACATAGTCCGACAAGCTAAAACCGGGTGGTTTATCACCCACGCCTATGCGTATGCGAGGGAACTCGTCTGTGCGCAAGTGGGCGATTATGTTTATCATACCTTTTTGACCGGCGGCACTGCCGCGCTCGCGTACGCGTATTTCACCTACGGGCAGGGCAACATCGTCGTATATCACAATTATTTCCGACGGGGGAAGCTTGTAGAAACGTAGGATTTTGCTTACCGCCTCACCGCTTAAGTTCATATAGGTGCCCGGTTGCACCAAAATAACGGGCATTCCGGCGATAGTGCCCTCACCTATTTGTGCACGAAAGCGATTATTTTTTTTCATGGTAATATTGTGGTCGTAGCAAAGTTTGTCTATGGTTTCGAAGCCAACATTGTGTCGGGTACCCTTAAAGCGGGTGCCTGGGTTGCCTAGGCCTACTATTATATGCATGGTGATTCTCCTGTTGTGTAGTTTGCGCTATTCCACTACCGCACTCTTTAGTTCAGACGCAAAAACCATGGTCATTAGCGTACCGCCATCCTCTTCTACAGTTAGAGCAGGCGCCATGCTTTTTTGCCATTTAGAAATCATACCGCTTAGCTTTTCCATTATTTCTTGATAAGACTCAAGCGGCAATCCTTCTTCATCCATGTAGGGAGAGAGAGCTTCTCTTATTGTTGGCATGTCAAACACTGTTTTAAGGCGGATTACCATTGCCAACGCGGCCAGATGCTTTTGGGTATATTTGCGCTTGTTAACCGGCGGCGGAATAAGATTGTCTCGGATATAGTTTTGTATCATGCCCCGCGTTATATCCATGTTTTTGCGTGCAAAAAATGCCAGCACTTGAGAGATGGTAAAGGTGGGGCTGTATTGTTTTAGATCTTGTAATGGGTCTGTCATGATGTACCTCTTTGTTATTTGGTAAAATTATTGACGGGGAAATAATGTATGTGCCGCATTAGAGTTGTATCAAAATTAAAGAGGGCGAGCAAAAGTGTTTCGGAATCTTCGGGGCATTTTCGCTCGCCCTCTTTAATTTCAGTACAACTCTACTATTAGCTAGCTTACAACCCATCAAAAATGCCTTCGACTATCCCGCCTACAATATTGGGGGCAGCCTCTGCGATAGCTTCGCCTGCATGTGACGCTCCTTCTACGATAGCACCACCTACGCTTACTGCGCCTTCAAATAAGGATTCGCCTGCTTTTGTGGTGGTTTCTGCTATAACACCGCCTGCTTGCGAGGTTCTATCTGCAATAGCTCCGCCTACATATACCGCACCTTCCAGCAGAGACTCACCTGCTTTTGTGGCGGTTTCTGATATGCTATCTGCTATCTCACTTGCGAATTCGCCCAAAGCTTCGCCTGCGGATTCGAATATGCTTTTGCTGGGTTCTGCCGCCGCCGAAATAGATTGTGTGTTACGGGGCTCGGTGGCTATAGCAATGCTTCCGGATATTATATCGCCTATGATGTCGGGTGATGAGGCGTTGGTTTTCTTTTGTTGGCGGTCACAGTTGTTCATGAGGTTGCTCCTTTTTTATGTAGTAGTTGTTACCTTATACTGAGTTTTGTAGGGGCAGACCTTGTGTCTGCCCGAAATTCTCACGTATGTGACGGGCAGACACAAGGTCAGCCCCTACAAGGACTTAATGACATTGGGTTTTCGCGCCCAACCAACCACTTCACCCCGTACTGCCATATCCTCCCGCGCCGCGGATAGTGTCAGGTAGGCTTGCAACCTCTTCGAATTCTATCATCTCCACTTTGGCTATTACCATTTGAGCTATTCTATCGCCGCGCCTAATATGGAAATCTTCATTGCCAAAGTTTATCAAAATCACACCAACTTCGCCGCGATAGTCTGCGTCTATTGTCCCCGGTGCGTTTACCATCGTTATACCATATTTTAATGCTAGGCCGCTGCGTGGGCGTATTTGCGCTTCATAGCCAAAAGGGAGAGCAATCCTAATACCGGTTGGCACAAGGACTCTCTCTCCCTTTTGTATAGTTGCGTCAATTCTTGCGTGTAAATCCAACCCTGAAGATTGCGGGGTTTGACGGTTTGGCAGAGGTAAGTCCCGAGCATCCGGTGTGCGGGTTATTTGAAATTGCATGGTTTTAACCCCCTTATACTTGAGTCAATGATACATATTCCCTACAACGCCGCCAGTGCTTTCTTTTGGTCAAACTCCACTGCCTTCCCCACTAACGATATGCTAACTTGATCCATTTTAAAAATTTTGTCACAAACGCCATAGAACGCATCCATGTCAATTTGGTCTATCTTTGTCACAAGCTCGTCTGGGGTAATTATTTTATCCAATATCAACAGCGTTCTGCCAATACTGTTCATTCGCGCGGCTGCGGATTCGAGGCTTAGTAAGAAATTGCTTTTGAGCTGCTCCTTAGCTTTTGCCAGCTGTTCGCTTGTAATTCTATCCGTAAACATACCCCTAACTTCCTGCGAAATAAGGCCGAGTACTTCCGGCAGCTGCGCAGGGTTAAGCGCGGCGTATATCATAAACACGCCTGTGTCCAAATAGCTGGCATTATACGAATACACCGAGTACACAAGTCCATGCTGCTCCCTAATCTTTTGGAACAAACGCGAACTCATACCACCGCCGAATATCGTATTAACCGCCGCCAGCGCGTACGCTTCTTCCGTTCCTGTTGTAAGCCCGGGGAAGCCCATGCACAAATGCACCTGCTCGATATCCTTCTCGCGCATGGCAAAACCGGGTGTATAAATAGCAGGTTTTTCAACTTCTGCCTTGGATACATCCTTAAAGCTGCCAAATGCCACTGAAATCTTTTCCAGCACTTTTTCCGCACTAATGTTGCCGGCAACGGAAATTACTGTATTCTTGGGCCTATACTTTGCCCCAAGAAACGCCATAAAATCTTCACGATTAAAACTGCCAATCGTCTGCGGTGTACCTAAAATAGACATACCCAGCGGATGGTTGACAAAAGTTTTCTCCTGTAAGAGATCTACGACCAAGTCCTCTGGGGTATCTTCGTACATGTTTATTTCTTCCAGTATTACATTGCGTTCTTTTTCAATCTCGGCTTGGTCGTACTTCGAGTTAAAGAACATATCCGTAAGCACATCCACCGCCACATCAAAATGTGTGTCCAGTGTACGGGCAAAGTAGCAAGTATACTCCTTGGATGTAAACGCGTTCAACTGCCCGCCAACCGCATCCATGGTGTCCGCTATTTCATGCGCCGTACGCTTGTCGGTGCCTTTGAACATCATATGCTCGATAAAATGCGACATACCGTTGGTAGCCGCATTTTCATGCCTCGAGCCATTGTAAACCCATATTCCAAAACTTACAGAACGTACAAACGGGATGGACTCCGTAACCACCCGCAAGCCGTTATCTAATACATGTGTGGTTGTCAACGTCTACCACCATCAGCGGGTCTCCCGCCATCGGCTCCGCCACGAGGGGGTCTCCCACCTCTGTCGCCGCCTGAGCGTCCACGGTCTCCACCATTGCGGTCGCGCGGGGGTGGACGTTTTACCGTAGTATCGGCAGTTGGATCCAAGACTCCTTTGCGTGAAAGGTTTATACGGCCTTGGTCGTCTACTTCTGTGACCTTTACGGAAACAATATCGCCCACTTTAACAACGTCTTCCAGGTTTTCTACCCTTTTCACATCCCATTGAGAGACATGAACTAGCCCTTCTTTTTCTGGCGCGAATTCTACAAACACACCAAAGTTCAAAATACGCGTTACCTTGCCGTCAAAAATTGTCCCCACTTCCGGCACGGTTACGATTGCTTTTATCATTGCGACAGCTTTGTCTACTTTTGCTTGATCCTTGTCGCATACAAATACGCGGCCGTCGTCTTCTGTGTCAATTTTGTCTACGCCGCTCTCCTCGATGATACGCTTGATAACCTTACCGCGCGAACCGATAACCTCTGCGATTTGGTCAATTTCGATACGGATGATCGCCATTTTGGGCGCGTGTGGAGAAATTTCCGGACGCGGTTCTGCAATGGCGGGTAGCATGGACGTATTTAGGATGTGCATACGAGAGTTTCTAGTTTGCTCAAGCGATGCCTTTATAATTTCGGGAGTTAGTCCCTCGATTTTAATATCCATTTGAATGGCGGTAATACCCTCGGTTGTACCGGCCACTTTAAAGTCCATGTCGCCGAAGAAGTCTTCCAACCCTTGTATATCCGCAAGCAGAACATAGTCGTCCTCGGTGTCGCCTGTTACAAGCCCGGCAGAAATACCTGCCACCGGGCGTTTAAGAGGAACACCAGCCGCCATTAGTGACAGCGTGGACGCACAAACGCTGGCCTGAGAAGTCGAACCGTTAGAGCTGGTTACCTCAGACACAAGGCGAATCGCATATGGGAAATCGTCCTCGCTTGGTATAACCGGCAAAAGCGCACGCTCTGCTAACGCACCATGACCAATTTCCCTACGGCCAGGCCCGCGAGACGGGCGGGTCTCGCCAACGGAATAGCTTGGGAAGTTGTAGTGATGCATGTAACGTTTGCTCTCTTCTGCTTCGTCAAGGCCGTCCAGCCGCTGAATGTCGCCGCCACTGCCCAAAGTGGTAACGGTAAGAACTTCCGTTTGCCCACGGCGGAAAATTGCCGAGCCATGAGTACGCGGCAGTATATCCACTTCGGACTCCAAATTGCGGATATCACCGAGTTTTCTACCATCGGGGCGTTTGTGCTGCTTTAGTATCATACGGCGCACAGTTTCTTTTTCGAATTTGTAAATGGCCGCACCTAAGTGGGCGGTGTAAGCTTCCGCCACTTCTTCGTCAAATGTCGGTACAAGATTTGTATCCACGTCCGCGCGGAGCTTTGACAAATTCTCGTCGCGTACTTGCTTTAGGTCACTAAAGACGGCGTTCTCCATGCGCTCATCTGTTATAAAAGCAGTTACTTTTTCGTACAAACCTTCGGGCAGAACGTTACGTTCATAGTCACGCTTAGGTTTGGCATGGTTTGCCACTATGCTATCTATAAATTCGATTAATTTTTTATTTTCTTCGTGCGCAAGCATTATCGCGTCAAACATGAGTTCTTCCGATACCTCTTCCGCACCTGCTTCTATCATCATCACTTTTTCGCGTGTAGATGATACGGTTAAGGCAAGTTTGCTTACCTCACGTTGTGCCGCGTCGGGGTTAACAATAAGCTCGCCGTCTACAAGACCAATGTTTACCGCCGCAGTCGGGCCGTTAAACGGTATCTCTGAAATGCAAAGTGCGATGGACGCGCCTATCATTGCCGCAACCTCGGGGCTTGCGTCTTGATCCATGGACATTACCGTTGCAACAACGCCAACGTCGTTGCGGTAGTCGTCCGGGAAAAGCGGGCGAATGGGGCGGTCTATCAAACGAGACGCAAGAATTGCATGCTCTGTAGGACGCCCTTCACGCCTAAACCACGAACCCGGGATTTTACCAACAGCGTAGAAACGCTCTTCGTAATCCACACTTAGGGGAAACCAGTCTATACCTGCACGGGGTTTTTCCGATGTGGTAGCTGTTACCAGCACCGCGGTTTCTCCGTAGGTCATTAACGCAGACGCTCCCGCGAGTTCTGCCATGCGGCCTATTTCGCAGGTAAGTTGCCGTCCGCCAAGCGTTGTGGTGTATTTTTGAGTTTCTCTCATTAGTTTCCTACTTTCTCAGTCCGAGTTCAGCTATTAGCGCGCGGTATTTTACGATGTCTTGACGGCGGATGTAGTCCAGCAAACCGCGACGCTGACCTACCAGCTTTAGCAAACCTCTGCGAGAGTGGTGGTCTTTTTTGTGGATTTTTAGATGCTCTGTAAGATGGTTGATGCGTGCGGTTAGTAGCGCGATTTGTACCTCGGGTGAGCCTGTGTCGTTTTCGTCACGGCCATGTTTTTCGATGATTAGCTTTTTGTCGATCATTTTAGATCCTCCTAAGATTTTAGCCGGGGAAATAAGTTTTATACCCCATGCTTTTTTATCCCGCCGCTGTAGACATGGTTGGAGTGGCCTATATCTACGCGAGGGTTGTAATACTACAGCCTACAAACATTTGCTGTATATGCAAGTATAACATTTGACAAAGTCTTGTCAAGGTGTCAAAAATGGAGCACTAGTCAAATGCAAAAAAATTCAGTTGGTTAGTCAATCTAATCAACTGAAACTGGCGTATTTGTCATATCGCAACAAACAAAAATAAGCCGCCCGAATATTTGACAAGGATTGGCTTATTTTTGACTTGACAATCGTAATTTGATTGATCACGTCTTTTCATTGGCAAACACATGAAAAAAAGCAAGGAAAACGCCTTTTCTCCCTACCTTGTATGAGTAGTATAATCTTGTGTATTTATTCCTCATCATCTGCTTCTACTGTATGCGATGCATCGGCGGGTAACATGTCCTTGGTATCTACAGAAGGTTCGTTCTCTACCATAAGCAACACATCTCCAGCTTCCGTAGGAACTCCAGCCTCTGCCACGGTTAACCCATCATTCTCATCACCCGGCAATTCAGGCATCTCAGGGATGGCTATATCCGAAGCCTTGGCCAGTAATTCATCAATATTTTTAAGCCCATAAAAAATCAAAAACTCCTCCGACGTACCAAACAGTATCGGCCTGCCGGGGGCGTCCAACCGCCCCATCTCCGTTACCAAGCCGTACTCTACCAGCCTGTTTACAGCATGGTCGGAATTTACTCCGCGGATTTCTTCTATCACACCCTTGGTTACGGGTTGCTTAAACGCAATAATCGCCAGAGTCTCACGGGCGGATTGGGAAAAAGTGTTACGCGGCTTTTTTTGCAATAGCTGCTGCACTTGTGGGTAGTATGCAGGGTTGGTGCACAGACGATACGCTCCGTCAATTTCCTGCAATAGAATGCCTGCTTGTTCTTCCTTATAGGATTCTGCCATGCGGGTTAGTAAGTTGCGGGTTAGAGGAATGTCGCAAGCCAGCACTTCCGCAAGTTTTTCAAGCGGGATGCTTTCGGGGCTGGCGAATAACATCGCTTCAAGAGTTTTTTCGCGTTCGGATATCATTCGTGGCATGATGGGGTCCTTTCCTGTTGCGCGTTATAGTATTTCAGCGGCTCATTAAGTAGCACACAAGCTGGTTTTAAAAGGGAACCGCTATAAACACCAAGCGACACTCCGCCCGTCATCGAACCCTCCGATCAAGTCCCGCGAGCTGTGCGGCATCGCAGGAAACGCGCGGCAGTAGGCGCGTTTGTTGAGAAGCGGCATACGCGAGCGGATGACTTAATCAGAAAGCCCCATTAGGGTTGTATCGAAGTTGGATATTGGCGAACGAAAATACTCCGCAGATTGCGTGACATTTTCGCACATCAACTGGTGACTGAGAGTCACCAGTTGACATGTCTTACTTATCGGGGTAGTCGTTTCATTACAACTCTAACGAGCGAAACGAGTGTTCCCCACGCCGGGTACGCCGATATTTATACATACTCTGCAGTTCAAGTTTTATCCTGTCGGCAATAAGGCATTCATCTTCTATATCGACACAGCAAGCACTTCCCGCATCCTTTTCTTTTTCTACAGAACTTAAAACAGCCGCTACCGCTGTGGCATAGTCCTCGCCAATAGACTTGATATATACATACGACATACCCGCCCCCAGTAGCGGCAACGCCATAACGGGAGCCATGACAACGCCCGCAAGGACATTATTGAATATCTCCGACCCAAACCTTGTATCGGTAGAAATTCCAAATATTTTATTCAATTGTACAATCATTTTCACGCATATTCCGTGAACCAAGGGTACCGACACCAAAGGCACAAAACTTATTGCCGCAGCCTGCTTTGAGTTGGCTAAGATACAAGTATTTGCCGCTTCCATTTTCGAATCCATTAAGCATCATCCATTCCGTTTTGTGGAAACAACCACTACTATGCCGCACGGGGGATAACTTCCACATCCGAAAAAGAATCTGACTGTGTCGCAAATATCATCCCTTGGCGAATCATCTCCAAAAGTGCCAAAAACGTAACTACTTTCTCGTTCTTGCTGCGGCACTCTAAAAACAACCCTAGCAAGCTCGCCCGCCCGCTTGTTGTCAAAATTTGACGTATATGCACTACTTTTTCTGTAATTGTAAATCTATCCCGCGGGAGTTTGCCAAAGCCTACGCGCACCTTATCTCGGCGGTCCTCTTTACGGCTCATTACCTCGGTAAAAATTTGAATCAATTGCTCTACACTTGTTATATCCGACGGCGTTTGAGACTTCGCGTCTTGCTTGAGTTCCCGCAAAAGCGGTATATCGCCCTTGCCAGTTACACGTTCGCCTGTAGGTGTTAGCGCGTGAAGTTCTTCCGCTATAGCTTGCGCGCGGTTGTATGCAATTAGCTTTTGCACCAACGCTTCCCGCGGGTCTATGGCTTCGCCTTCTGCGTCCAGCTTCGGGCGAGGCAATAGCATTCGGGATTTTATTTCAAGCAAAGTGGCCGCCATTACCAAAAACTCGCTGAGTCGCCCCATATCTGCGGGCAGGTTGGCCACTTCTTGTAGATACTGGTCGGTCAGCGTTGCTATCGGTATGTCATAGATATCTATCTCGTGCCGCCGGATTAGCGTAAGCAGCAAATCCAGCGGCCCTTCGTATGCTTCAAGTTTTACATCCATTGGTAGTGATACTCCTTTAGCTTTTCGACCAGACCGTGGGCTACGTCTTAACTCCGCACCTCGGCTCCGTATTTCTCCTGTAGGTTGGCCAGTATCGCGTCAAGGTTTTTTTGTATCTCCGGCAATGTCAATGTCCTGTCGTTTGCACGAAATTTTAATGAATACGCCATAGACTTGTACCCGTCACCAACCTGTGCGCCTTCATACACATCAAATAACTTTACTTCCGTTAGAAGCTGGCCGCCTTTTTCCTTTATTGCCGCCTCAAGGTCTGCGGCAGGGATTTCTTTCCGCACTTTAAACGCGAAATCACGCGCCATTGGTGGATATACCGGCGGGTTAGTAAATTTGAACTTGTACGCCTCGGCGATATTATGCAGGGCGTTTACATCAAGCACAGCAACGCATACGCGCGCATCGATATCGTAGTTTTTAGCCACCGCGGGATGGATTTCCCCCAAAATGCCCGCAAGAGTAGGGTTATCACGCGGGTTGGCACTTGTTTTAACATAAACAGCCGCCGTGCGCCCAGGATGCATAAAATGGAAGCCCGCGTGAGGCTGGAAAACCAGCGGCCTGCCAGTGATTGTGGACAAAAGCGTCTCCACATCGCCTTTTAGCGACAAGTAATCCACGCCATCCCCATATGTGGCAAATGTTAGCCACGGGGCTTGTGCATACGCGTCGGGAGCATGGGCGGGGTGTTCATGTGCGTGAGAATGATCATGGTGGTGGTCGTCACAGCCGCATGTGGGAAGTTTCTTATAGGTATGAGCTATCTCAAAAAGAGCGACGTTCTCGTTGCCTTTATTATGGTTGCGTGACATGCTCTCCAGCATACCACCGAAAGGCGGGAAGGTACGCATTATACTAAAGTCTTCACCCAATGGGTTTTTCAGGCAAAGAGCGTTGCGCATTACATGTCCCGGCGGGATATTCAATTTATCAAACACTTTTGGACTCTCGAACGGATATGTCAATGCTTCACTATATCCGAGGGACGTCATCATGCGTTTAAGTTCGTCTTCACGGCGACGACGCGGGGTTTTGCCGGCCTTGTTAGCAGAAAGCCCTTGTCCGCTTAAAGCCTGCACATACCGCGACGGGATGTTGTTTAGCCCATAGAAACGCGCCACTTCTTCCGCCAAATCTGCTTCGCCCATAATATCCGCACGGAAGGTAGGCAGAACAGCTTCCATATAGTCACCCCGGTCATGGGTCTCAATGCCTACGCGAGATAGATATTCGCAAATTTCGGCTACGCCAAGTTCTGACGTGCCGACACCAAGCAACGTACATATTCCACAAGGCTTAAATGCGATGGTACGCTCCATGCGCTGGGTAGGATACGCATCCACCATACCCGGTACAACATCGCCACATTCCAGCAGTTGCACAAGCTCCATTGCGCGGTTTACGCTAAGTTCCGCTTGGTTTGGGTCTTGTCCCTTTTCGTAACGGGCAGAAGCATCTGTACGTAGCCCAAGAGCGCGGGATGTTTGACGGATGTTGGCAGAGTCAAAATTTGCGGACTCAAATAAAATTGTCGTGGTGTTGTCCAGTATTTTAGAATTCTCGCCACCCATTACACCCGCTATGCCAATTGGTTTTTCGTGGTCGGCTATTAGTAAGGTGGTACCCGTTAATACGCGTTCTTCGCCGTCAAGCGTAGTAAACTTCTCGCCATCGGCCGCGGTACGCACCACTATACCGTGCTTGCCATCTTTCACAGCCACGGCGGAAATATCAAATGCATGCAAAGGCTGGCCATATTCCAGCATCACATAGTTGGTAATATCTACGATATTGTTTATCGGCCGTATTCCCGCGGTAGAAAGGCGGCGGCGCAGCCACTGCGGCGACGGGCCTACTTTCACGTTCTTTACCACACGAGCGATATAGCGCGGGCAGCGGACGGGGTCGTCTATTTGAACGGTTACAAGGTCAGCGGCATTGCCTACACCTGTTTCCCTTGTTACCGACTCGTACATGGCGGATTTATCGGCAATATCTCCAAAAGCGTTCCTTATCGTGTCCATAGCAACGGATATCCACAAATTTTGCGGGGTAAATGTCATACCATACACAGCGGCGGCTTCTCGCGCCATACCTACTATAGAGTTGGTATCCGGGCGGTTGGCAAGTATATCAAAATCAACTACATCTTCACACAACTGCATAATTGGGCGAACATCCACACCAAGCGGGTGCTCTCCTAGGAACACATAAATACCCTCTGCCACGGCCTCTGGGAAGTCCGCCGTTGTATAGCCAAGCTCGTCTATACTACATAGCATCCCGCAGGACTCTAGGCCACGCATTTTTCCTTTTTTTATTTTTAGCCCGTTGGCCAAGGTCGAACCATGCACAGCCACCGGTATATAATCTCCAACCTTCAAGTTATCCGCACCGGTAATAATTTGCAGCACTTCCGAGCCAATATCGGTTTGTGTTACCCACAGCTTGTCCGCGTCCGGGTGCTTTTCTAATGATACAATCTTGCCTACTACCACGCCGGTTATGTCGTCCCCAAGTTTGGTCAAGCTTTCTACTGCATTGCCTGCACTCGTCATTTTTGCAAGCAAAGTGGAAGTTTCGTCTTCTATTTGGGCTATGCTCTTTAGCCACGATAGGGGCATGTTCATGGTATCACCATTCCGTTTCTGTCAGAGTGAAGAAATATATATCTCTTTCTTGGGATTATATCATATACACCGCGGTTCTTCAAAGCTATTCCCATGCATACGATAATAATAATATTACTGTCGGAGGTATGCCAATGGCTTATTTGCGTTTTTTTATGCCTCTTTTGCATGAGGCAAAAGGTTACGAATTCAAAGGTAGAACACCTGCGGGACGCTGTATAATAGAAGAGCGAAGCGACATGGGAAAGATTTCCCTCTGGGTGCAAAACTTAAAAGAGCAGACGAAATACGGCATCTATTTGATATTTGCCGAAGGGCGGCGGTACGCGGGTGTGCATATGGGGTTGCTGGATGTGAACGCAAACGGCAAAGCCGAGTTTAGGCGTGATCTCACGCCAGGGGAATTACATATGTATTCATTAAGTGACTTGGTGGCTGTTGCGGTTATCGTCACAAATGCCGCGGGAGTGGTTAGCCCGTTGTGCGGGTATCAAGATCAGCAAGTGTCTTGGCGGCATAGTTTTTTTATAAAGAAAAGTGACACCGCACTTGCGGCAGAAAAACCAACTGCGGTAACGCCACCTGTTGTAAAAAATCCGCTACCCGCGATAGAGAAGGTTATGTCAGAGACGCCTGTGGAGATACATGCACCACCGCGTGATATTGAAGATATGCCTATGCTGGATACGCCGTTGATTAATTTAGTACGGGAGCCTTTGGCAGAAGAGCCGCCGCAAATGCCAAATACCCCACCAACTGTGGAAACATCACCACCCATAGACACTAGAGCCAACGATGAAAATACAAATTTGCAAAACGCAGGAGATATCGCCTTCAGCAGCCCACAAATTTGTGCGGAGCCAGATGATATGCCGAAAATGGCACCACCATCAAACGACACATGCCGCTTGCGGGAAGAACTGCCGATAAGCCCCCCAAGGGCAAGCAGACCACAGTCTTCGGAAGTACCCGTACGAGAAGCCACGCCGATAGCAAAAATACCACATATCATGGACATAAACGATAAGAACGCAAATTTGCAAGAGTCAAGCGACACGCACCAACTACAGGAAGAACTGACAATAAGTCCCCCAATGGCAAGTAGGCCGCAGCCTTTGGATGTACCACCACCCGATCCCCCGGAGCCATTTACCCAAGACCCACCGCCTCTTGCACCACCACGTGCCACAAAGCCCCCGGGAGCGGTAACTATCCGGCATAACCAACCTATACCGCAGCCATCGCCCACGCCAACCCAGTCGCGCGAAAGCACAATCCAACTGCTGGAAGCAATCTTCAACGCAAATACACCCATTGAGCCTTTCGCAAAACAAAACCGCCCTATAAAATGGGTACGGTGCAATCAGTTTGAACAGATGCCTATACCGGGCAGCCGCCCCAATCTTGCAGATGAGCGTTTTATGTTAAATTCGTGGGAAAGCTACAAGCATTTTATCGTAGGAATAACTATGGAAGGCGAACCACTGCAATATATCATTGGTATAGCAGGCGTATATACGCCGGAAGACAAAGAACGCGCTATGCAGCTAGGGTTTGCCCAGTTCAAAGGTGTAAAAAAAGATCCAACCCGCATAGGCGATGATGGATACTGGTTGATGTTTGTTGATTTTTAAATATTAATTGGGTTACAGACATGTGGATTTTATAGTAAAACGCACCCGGAAAAAGGCTACCTCGTTAAGCAACGCATCACAACTGGTGACTCACAGTCACCAGTTGACATCGCATAGATGTATGATTATTCATGAAAATACTTAGGGTGTGTTCGATAATTCGCTTGTGCCGAATTTTCGAACACACCCTAGTGAGGCAGCCTCTTAAAACCTGCAAAACTACTGCTTGTTTACATTCATAAAACTCTTCAACTCATACACTGATTCTTCTGTGGGTATGCCCACACCGGATTTTGGCATGCGCTCAGCGTTGTCAAACGCGGGGATGTTTTGAAATTCCGGCGTGTCGGGGATGTCTTGCTGTTTTTTCGATGTTATTCCCATGTTGGTCACTCCTATTTTCGATATTTTTTGTAGTATTGGTCTAAATGGAGTATAATATTCTGGTATGGCGGTTTAGTTTAAAGATACAAGTGCGTACTACAACACAAACCGCCAAACTCAGGAGAGTTTAACAACGGCTACAACATCGAACAAGGAGCATGCCAGTATGGATATTTACAAAAACCCGGTGCACCTGATATGAATCTGGGGCTAATTTCAAGCATAATTTTGGTAACGGTAATAGCCATTCTTATCATCCATAGACGGCTTATAACGCGGCGTGGCAGGGTAGACGATACTTTGGCTGTACTTGACGAGTTGCTGCGTGACAGGTTGGATGAGCTATCTGTAAACACTAAAACCGATACGGAGTTTTTCGAATCTCTGCAAGTTGCCGACATCGACTATATAATAAACAAATGGCCAAAAGTGCAAAAAATTCTCCCCCATGCAAGCACGGAGGAAATTTTGGCAGTTGTAGAGGAGCATAACGCCTATGTAAGGGCGTATAATGCCTACATCGCTACACCACGGGGCAAGACAATTGCATTTATGGTAGCTCTTGACCCATGTGAGGAAATATTAGACTTCTTCGGAAACTAGAATATAACGCGCTGTAATTAATTTCCGAAGAAGTCTGTTATTATGGGGCGCGCCAACTGATAACAGTTTGCGAGTGGCGCACTCTTTCATACTGCAACGCTATGCGCATCCGTCCGGGGACAAAGCCATGATAGTGCAGGTCGAGATTCTCGTAAAAATTATGAGAAATATCAATGCGGCTCAGAAAATCTCCCTGTGCTATTTGCAAAAACAGTTCACCGTCTGCGTTGGTGCTATTTACATGGAAATTGCGCATTTGCTCGGCAGTAAGCGTATGGTCGCGGCGGGAAGTTCCGCTTCCGCTGCGTACAGATTCTATCCAGCGGTTATCGCGATAGCTGGAATTGCGACCCATCCATGTGCCACTGCTCATTGTCACACTGCCACGCATGTCGCCGCCTGTTTCGTCCACAACAAAGTTGATGGTGGCTAGCACGAAAAATATCGTTATCGGTATCAGCAAAAGCGCGCTTATGATAAGCGGTTTCTTGTACGTCCCGGGAGTTGGGACGTCTTTTTTTGTACGTCCAACCAAGAAATAGACAATCAGGCCAATAACATCCGATAGAAAAATCACAACCAGCACCCACAGGCTGGGCTCCTGTTCGGATTTTGCCTTTGCGTCGTGGTATATCCACAGACATAGGAAAACCTTGACTATAACAGCGGCCAAAACAAAAATTATTATTGCCGCTACAAAAATTGGTATTGCAGGTGAAATTGGAAACATTGGACTTCTCTCCTTAATTTTATAGTATTTTAGAATCGGTAATCATAATTTATTTCAGTTGGTGTTGTTTGGGTAAAAACTTCCACGGCATAATCCATTGGGTTGTAAGGGCTAACATATACCCACGCAGAGTAATCTTCCCGGTCGCACAAGAAGGAGTGGCTACTTACAAGGCATATCTTACCATCGTGGTTTTGATAGGTGCATTCGATATACGCGGAAACGGAGCGGCCTACATGTACAAAGTGGTTACGCACAACTTTTGTAACTTCGCAAGGAAAGCCGTGACCTTCGCTCTTGAGACGTGCCAGATTGGTTTGCCAGCGGCGAGCGGACCCGAGAAAAAATGCGGCGATAGTTAGTTCAACAATACCTACAAAAGCAAGCGTACCTCCGGTTATGGCCAAAGAAAGCACCGCGGCATGGTGGCTAAAGAAAAATTGTAGTACAAATACAAGCGCACCGGCTCCAAAAAGCGCACCGCCTATTATGGCATGTACATTACCTACAAACTGTCTAACGCTGCGCACTGGCCTTAGTTCCACCAAATGTTGCGAGCCTATTTGTCTATTTTCTAATATGTTTGTGATCATTCCGACACACTCCTATATTTATATAGTTATACGCGCAAAATTACTAAGAAGCCGCCACTGCGGGCAACCGCGTCTGCAGTCGTGCAAGCACAATAATAACCGCGCCGCCAAGCATTGCCATAATATAATACCCCGCACCCAATACTATAGCGGCAACTATCCCAAACAGCATGTTGACAACAACAAGCAAAAGTACCGATGCTATAAGCATAGACAATGGAAGCAGCCACAAAACCCAATTTCTATCTTGTGCTGTATAGGCGGCATACAGCTTCTCACGCAAGACTGCTCGCACGGCATCAGGCGCATCTTCGCTTTGGGAAAAGTATAATTTCAACGCGCTATCAAGCTTATTGTTATTGCTCATAAGGTAACCCCTTCCTTTTCTAACGCAGTTTTCAGCAATGCCCGCGCTTTGTGCAGGCGGCTTTTTACGGTACCTTGTGGGATACCGCATATTTGGGCGATTGTCTCCGTCGGGCAGTCGTCGAAGTAATGTAAGATTAGCGGGACACGGAATTTATCCTTCATTTGCGAGATAATAGTATGGATCACATCGCGCGTGGTTGTTTGCTCTGTCGCTTGCGCAGTGGGGTTTTCGCCTGTTACGGATGCGTTGCTCCACTCTTCCAGCGGCGTTTCAGGGGCAATGGCTTGCCGTCGCGCGGCCTTTTTTCGCATATTTTTCCACTTGCCCGCCGCTATGGATAACAGCAGCGACTTGGGATTTTGCGCGGGGTCTATACGGCTACGCGTCTCAAACGCCGCCAGCACGGTCTCCTGATACAAGTCGCATGCTGTGTCATGGTTAATCGCCAGATATTTGCAGAAAGTAAACACATCCCGCTGGTATGCTTCTAAAAATTTTTCGAATTCTGCAACTGTCACGGCGGCCTCCTTCATAATGTCGACACTATATATTGTCACAAATTTACAAGCGGTTCAAAAAAGTTGCAACCATTTTATGGTAAAATCACCTTTGTCCAACTCCCGCATAGATTGTACTATAACTTTTATTGCGAAAGGAGGGCATAAAATGAGAGGAAATTGTTTCGAAGGCTGCATCCATTACGGCACCCAATTTGAACGCCGGGAAGAAAGAAGGGAAGAGCGACGCGAGTTCCCGCCGCTATATTCGCGGCTGCGCCGCCACTCTGTACGGTATTGGTAGAAAAGCTATAGCCATTTGGCTATAACGTATTAATTGGTAAAAATAAGGCGACACTTTTGGGAGATACAGTCATAAATCTTCAGGGAGTGTCGTTTTTATGAAAAGAATTATCGTATTACTATCTGCTGCTTTTTTCTTAACCGCATGCATAACGGAAAACAGTTCGCCTATTGAAGGTAATATGCCAACCCGCCGTACCGCAATTGCAGAAGTTGACGCTGCCACAGATGCCACCGACAACGAACCTATGCCCGTTGCTGTTTTACACAAAGTGGCAGACATAAACCGCGGGATATACGAGCCGACGGATGGTATTTACTTAGGAGCGTGGCTGGCACCGCACGACAACTTGCGAGATTTTTCTAATGATGTGGGACGGAGCCATGCTGTTTTTGTTCATGAAATGGACCTGGACGGCGAGATTCCCATAAACTGGGTGCTGCAGTGTATTGCCTCGCTTGCCATACCGCTGTTGGTGGTACACCCTCCCGCGGCGCAGGATTATGATATCCCCATCGGAAGTTACATTACCTACTTGGCACAACGCGTAGGCGCATTTAACTTGCCTATGTTTGTGGCGTTTTATCCGCCGGGACATGGTATGGGCGCACCGGAATACGCGGTATTGTTTAGGCAGGCGCGGGCATTATTTTTACAGCACGCGCCACAAGCGGCGTTTGTTTGGGTCGCGCCTAGCGTGGAGTCTACACACCGCAATCCGTTTTTTCCAGGTCACGACGCGGTGGATTGGGTGGCCGTTTCGCTGTTTGCGGGGCGAAACGCGTATGGGTTTTCTGTAGATGTTATAGAGGCGTTTGAACCTTTTTACCGTACGTTCGAAAACTTGCACCCCATTATGGTATTGCCTCTTGGAATCAGCCATTTTTCGCGATACGACCACGCGTATCACATTGCGGAAGCGGCGGCAGAAATATTAAGAGTTTACAACGCGCTTATGGGCTTTCCACAGGTGGGTCTTGTCGTTTATGGCGATATTTTCGGCATTGCGCAAACCGCTGGGAACGACTTTTCAATTACGCTGGAAGACGGACTGATGCAGGCTTATAGCAAAGCTATTGCGAGCACGCACTTTCTATCAATACCAGAAACCGATACACAACCGGCTCAAGGATGGGCACGGTCAGAGTTTATGGGGTATTATTACGATGGCCGTATATACGTGGATGTACGCACGCTGGCAGAGCGTGATATTTCCATACCACGCATAACGGTGGAGATAAATGAAGGAACTTTTGTGAACGCAGAGTTATTGACGGGAGTACGGTTTTGTGAGACGCGCCGGGTTGTGACATTTTCTTAGAAAATGATAGACGCACACGCCAATTGATGTTATACTTTGCCAAATTCCAATGTGGAATTAACCATACAGGAGGCATAGCATGATAAATCATTTGGTAGTAGACAGCGGCTGCGACATTAGCCGGGAGCGTATAGAAGGGGACAATTGCAAACTAACCCACGTTCCTCTAAACATGCAGATAGAAGACAAAGTTTACCTCGACGACGAGACATTTAACCAAGACGAGTATCTTGCACATATGGAAGCAAGCACAATAGCGGTAAAAACCTCTGCCCCATCACCAGAGTTGTTTATGGAACAGTACAAGACCGGTGACAATATTTTTGTTGTAACGCTATCCAGCAAGCTGAGTGCTACGTACCAAAGTGCCGTAACCGCAAAGGATATGTATTTAGACGACTACGGTAAAAAGTTCATACATATTTTTGATAGCTTATCCGCCGCAATTGGTGAAGGCGTTATTGCGTTAAAAATTTCCGAGTTGGCCAAAACGGGTATTAGCGCAACGGAGCTTGTAGAGCAAGTGAACCAGTTCATTAAGGAAATGAATACTTATTTTATTCTGGACAGGTTTGACAACTTGGTAAAAACCGGGCGTGTGAAGCCATACATCGCCAAAGTCGCGTCACTTCTAAACATAAAACCTATATGCGGCGCAGAAAACGGCGAAATAAAAATGCTAGGCCGCGGCCGTGGGTACAACAAGGCACTTGCTAAAATGATTGATATCATTAGAGAAAGTACCCCGGATATCGAAAACCGTGTTATTGGTATAACCCATGTAAAAGCGTACGAGAAGGCTGTAGAGCTAAAGAACGAGTTGCTAAAGCATTTTAAACCTAAGGACATTGTTATAGAAGAAAGCCGCGGGATTACCACTACCTATGCCAACAAGGGCGGAGTTATAATTGCGTTGTAGAAATTCGGTGGTGTTTGCTGAAAGATTTTATAGTCAACCGCTATATATAGTCGAATAAATCTAAAACCATCCATTGTGGCGCAGGAATTTTTCTGCAATCCAAGGAGCAGCAAGCCGCCGCATTAGGCGCAGTGAGCGTAGCGAACGTTTCCCGCGCCGCGCACCATAGCGTGCGCAAGGATTGATGCGACGCGG
>Ga0136643_10001951_pt1 | contig 26148 bp, 16 predicted proteins | sample TergutLab28metaG_FD_96883 | JGI IMG/M metagenome (GOLD analysis project Ga0136643, IMG submission 96883) | Labiotermes labralis P1 segment gut microbial communities from Petit-Saut dam, French Guiana - Lab288 P1 (version 3) (version 3) | ecosystem: Host-associated > Arthropoda: Insects >... | reverse complement strand
CGGACGCTTGTGAGTGCGGTGATGAACCTTCGGGTTCCATAAAATGCGGGGAATTTCTTGACTAGCTGCAAACCAGTTAGCTTCTCAAGAAGGACTCTGCACCATGGAGTAAGTAAGTAAGTAGCGGTAGCTATTCTTTCGGTATGTACGATAGTAGCAATTTACTAACGAAAACGCAAGATAGTTCCAACAAACGATACAGCACAATATTTTAGGCCGTAGTACAGTGCCCATCATTATGGAAATAAATTCATTCATACTTCTAGATAACAGAAACTCATAGTACATACAGACACTCCTCGACTTACGCAGTAGTTACCAGAAGATCCGGCGAAAGTCCAATTTTGCGCAGACGGGAAATGAATAGAAATAATTGTCAAGTATATATGTATATACGTAGTCCTGCTAAAAGTTCTGTCCCAAATTTCATGTAGTCCGCAGCTGGAGACAATGAGGCGGAAGGGTTCAAAGGTTGGCTATTTTTGGACTATTGACCTTCAGGTACGTGTGCCAAGGCAGTTTGCTCACGTCTATCGCAGTGTTAACATGGAGTGGGGTTTCAAGGAAAACCGTGTGGCCGTGATTGTCCTTCTCAAATGCGGAAAATCAGATTCTCAAATTTTAAAACTCTTGAAACCATTTAAAATTTTTGCGAAATTTCATATTTCGGGCAATTAAACGTTATAAAGAACTCTAGGGCGTTGAAGACAGGACTCGGTCAGGACGCCTGAAAAGTGTGCGGGCTGAAGCCGATATTAAAACAGTACGGAAGCGGATCCGCCGAAATCCGCGCTGGTAACAGATCAGGTCCCGAGAGCTGAACATATCGACCCATTCAAGTCGTGCCTCATCAGGGACGAACTACACATGAGAGCGCACCTCCGCTCAAAAGGACACCTCCTAACTCCTGCTTTGAAGGAAATCCGACGGACAAGAGCAGAGCGTCTCCTCCAACGACATGCTGAGAACGGGCAAGAAAACATCATCTTCACGGACGAGAAATTTTTTACCATCGAGGAGCAGTATAACAACCAGAACAACAAGATTTCTGCTCAAACGTCCCTTGGGGTGCATTCTGAGAGTGCAGGGATGCCATCACCCTTCCTACGTCATGGTTTGTTAGGAGGTGTCCCATCAGGGGGTGACATCTTCATTTTTGCAAGAAAGGTGTGAAACTGGTGTCCAAGTGTACCAAGAGGACGTGCTGCAAGGAGTTGTGAAACAGCTTAACATGACCCTCTTCAGTGGTGAGGAATGGGTCTTCCAGCAGGACTCATTTCCTGCCCAAAATCCAAGACGGCACAGGAGTGGCTGTGGAGAAACGTTCCGGTCTTCATCAGCGCCGAGGATTGGCCCTCGGGGAGTCCAGACCTCAAACCCCGGGACTATATTTTTTGGGTTGTTTTGGAGGACATAGCTTGCCAAAAGCGTCACAACAACCTGGACAGCCTGGAGAGACCCCTCGTAAAAGCAGTGGCAGAGATCCCCCTGTAGACGGTGCGTGCCGCTATAGCAGAGTGGCTGGAGCGTCTCAAGACTTACGTCGAGGCAGAGTGCGGCCATTTTGATTGGCATTATTATAAATAAAAACTTAAAACTATTGCTAGTAAATTATTTTGTTCGAAAAGTGGATGTTCTGTTTCATTTAACTCTAGGTCACAATATACTTGGGACAGAACTTATGGCAGGACTGTGTACACAGACGTCTAGCCGAAATCCAAACTCCAGCACACTTAAATTTTAACGGCCATGCCGCCGTCTCGGTTATCGCCCAGCAGTTCTCTTCCGCATGCACCGTCTCTCTGCGCATTCAGCCAGATAAAGCAAAATTAGGCGCAAGTTTCCAAGATGTTCTTTTATTGTTTTACTTTCTAAAAGTTGCGTAGGCCGATCCCAGTGGTCGCGCTAAGGGGTGGGTCTCCGGCCGCTCCATTGCTCGGATTGTGGGTTCGAATCCCGCCGGGGGCATGGATGTTTGTCTATGGTTAGTGTTGTGTGTAGTCAAGGATTGTGGTGTGTATGAACGTGATCATGAATCCTCGATAATAAGGACTTGGTCCAATAGTGTTGTTGCGCCATGGTAAAAAAAATGTTGCCTAAGTCAGGCAGTGTCTGTATACTTCCTATCAAGTTTAGAATTCTTTTACATTCTACTTCGTCGTCTTGCCGGAATTAAGTTCAGAGCGTGCATATTCAGTAAAATCGTTTCACAGCGTGTTTCAAGGGTAATAATGTGCAAGGGGGTATCACAGTCATGTCAGTACACTGTGACTGAGTATAATAGTGATGACGGCAGAACTTTTCTATTAAAATTTGTAATGTATTTGTTGCCACTACTATATGAATGAATATGTGATTGCTCAGTCCGGTCGCTCGAAGGATTGGGGATCGATTTTCAGCAACGAAGAGAAATATCTCTTCCTCAAAGAGTCCAGACCGACTCTTGGACCCATCCAACCTCCTATCCAATGCGTAGCTAGAAATATCCGTCGGGTCGTGCAGCTGACCATTTACCTGTAATTAATATCAAGGTCAGAAAGCGTGCAGCAACACTTTCAAATTCATATGTGGTGTGGTGCTTAATTAAGCAACCGACATTACTTTTCTACAATGAGTGCACAACTGGCTACATTACTAAGCAACGAACTGACAAAATAAATTTCCGACGTATGCATAGACTAACGGTATTAAAATAGTCATCTTACCTAAGTCCTAATGGATAACAAAGTAATTCACGGCCACAAATGGAGACTCAGTTCATTCCAGGTCAACAAAAACACAAATTCAGCCCTGCAATTTATTTTACTCTTATCGGAAGTAGGATGTAATTTCCTGAACTATTCCAGAAACTGCGTCAAGTAACGAAGGAAAATCACGAATTCTAACATTAACTCACCTGCGTGTGAATGGCAATTAAAAGGTGAGGACAGAAAGAGTGGTGTAATATACGCCGACAACCCTGCTGCGAATTTTCTCTCACGTCAAAAGAGTGCAGAATTTCTAACCAGCGGTTGATTCGCGAAACATTTTTATGGATTTGAGATGAAATAATTTTGTGGACATGAAATACGCAGTTTACACAATACACAGTACAATCCACGAAGACGACAATAAATTACGATTCAGACAGTTAAACGTAAACGAAACGTGGAAGATTTCAGTTCTCACAGTGGTACTGAACAAAAAACCAGACGACTTTATTTTTTAATAATCGTAACATGTTATACACGCGTTTTTCGAAAACCATTACACGATACGACCACGTGGTTCCAGAGGTCTGCATGTCTATGTCACAACCGTCAGAGAGTTGCGAAGTAGACATTCCACTTGACGCCCTGAATGCGTAGTCCGCGTTCATGAACAAAGTACAGTCGTATGATAAAGATTTCTGGCGTTCGGCGCCGTATCGATTAGTAAATAAGAACCGACGTTTCGGAACCGTTCGTTGATTCAATTTCCAGAATCAAAGCGGTCAAAATTTTATTCGTGTCTTGAATTGTTTATGCAGTAAGTGCAGAAGCCTCCAGCTCTTCCGAAACGTCGGTAAATCTTTACTAATCAACGTGCCGTCACATCACATAGGACATGATTCTTCATCAATACCGCTGTGAGAACTTCCCGTTTTGCAAACGTAAGTCACTTAACTGAGCTAATAAATGTTATTTATGCAAAATGGTATAAATGACGCACCGATGTTAGCTGAACGTGTTACAGACTACCAAGAGACCCTTGTCAGCTCCATGACGTAATTGTGTACTATCCACAAGCACAAGGGCATCATCTCGGGGTCAAGTGTAAGTGGAAGCGACTCTCTCGTCCGGAGGCAGTTATTGCGGACCTACTTCTCTTTCCTTGTCATGTTTAACCCCACACAATGGATGTCAGGGCAGGCTAATCCAGATACTGGCTGGTAAACTTTATTTTTACAGTGGGAAATTTACATCATTCCAGATAACACGCAATCTGCCGCACCATGTTCGATATTCTTTCATTGAAGACACAGGAGATCATTTCGGAACATGAGGATATTTCAGTAGATGTTCATTTTTCTGGGGCTGTCCGAAAGGAAATATGCGGAGCGTGTTACAGTACAGTTTATAGTAGTAGATATGAACGTGAAATAAAAACCTGGGGAGCGGTGCTGTATAGTCTGGTAGATTTCATGGGCGTTGCAAAAGAAAAGTAGATGAGATTTTTCTATGTTCAGGAGGCAGCGCCACCGTCTAACTCAGCGGTTCCCGAAGTGTGCTTCGCGGTTCTCAAGGGATCCGTTGATACAATTCTATGATGGCTACTTTGAAGCTTACCTATTTTTTTAAATTAAAGAAATAATGTTTTATTAAAAATAATGGCGCAACTTCTTTAGGTGGATATATGCTTACTTTTTATGATCGTTAGATATCTAATTAAGAAACACCTGTACCCACAAAGCGAGAAACAGTCATTTTATTTAAGGCCAAAACATGCAATACGTTGTTAGTATGATATTGATATGTGTATGTTGTTACCTATAATCAGTTGCAAGACATGAATTTTTAATTCTGGATACTTATCCACAGACACTGAGCAAAAACGTTTGGGAAATCCGGGTCTATGTAAATTAATGCGGAAGTTGTTGTCGACGACATTTAACAATGAATGGTTGGTCAACGGTATGGATTGTACAAACAAATTCTGCTAGCATAAGGCAATGTGGGTGGTTGGGATAATACCTGGCAAAAGAAGGTTTAGAAATATCTGTTTAGGATATGTTAATTTTGAATGTCTATGTTTGTTGTAATTTTGTCCCGTGCTTATTAACCGGTTCATTTCATTTAATTTACCCATTTAGTTTCATTTACGCAATAATACGTTAAAATATTGTGGGGCGATTAGATTTTATTTGTTGAAGTGTGAATATATCAGAAACTTGAAATTAATTTTGGAGCCGTTCAATGATGGCATTGAAAAATTCTCCCCAGGGTCTACAATTATCTCGTCAGATGGAGGATATGGAAACAGTTCGGTAAGGCGAAAAGCTACGAAGATATTGTTCACTGATATACACGTTTCAAATGCCTTCACATAAAAAAGTGCACTAAAAGAGTCAGATACGCTTTCCTTGGAGTTTCATATTGATGTGTATAGACAAATATTTATTTCCACAACAAAATGTAAGAGCCATGATCAATTGTCCTTTAACTAAGACACGCTTTAGATTACTTCCGTCATAGAAATATATTAAACTTTGCAAAAGATAAATGTACTAACACTGCACGTCCTGAAGAAGCTCACTCTCGCGCACCTTCATACCCTGAACGGAATCTTTCCCGAAAATATTTGAACTGAAAGTGACTGAAATTGCTGCGTTGACTGTCACTGTAGAATTCAAGATGTCCATAAATTTTTCATTTCCAATGAAGATGTTTTAAAACACAGTGTCTTTTGATGAAAAATTCATTGAAACACATTCGGATTCTTGGAGTTGATACGCATAATTTCCTTGCAGATCTGTCCTACATCGCCAGTCTTACAGAGGCATATACGAGTATTTCTGCCACTATTGGTTTTCAAACATTTCGGGTTTTTCCAAGCCCACTCCAAAAGAAGAAATTAATAGTCTTTACTTCCAAAAAATAAATCTTCATCAGTTGTTTTGCTTTTCACACTACTTAAATTAGCAAGCTCTTCATAATCACGAAAGATATTTTCAGTGTCAAAATTAAAATATAATCGACTGCACGGTATTTGTTATGCCATTACTTTCATTCATTGTGAGTGAATAAAAATTAAGACTTAGCCTGCAATTTAAGTTGTTCAAATCATTTTTACCACTTATCGAACACGCCATGCACATACAGGTTCGGACAGAGAGGCTGACGTCTCAGAACACACATCCTCAGACATGTCTAGCACACAATTCTTCACAAATTCATAATCTGTAAACGGCGTTCCTGATTTAAATTTCATAACGTTTACCACACGGCCACAAAAATGTTTAATTTATGTACGGTTTCTGCTTCATTTTTTAAAGTTTACCTGCTAGTGTCAGGCATCCGTTGGCCGTAGGCGGCCCGTGGGTTACCGACCGCTATTATATTCTGTCTTAACTCATGATTAGTGAAAGATTGAAGACAACATATGCCTCTTTTCTAGTCGGAAAGTATTTTGTTCGCACAATTTCAAGATTTAGCCACTCTAATTCTGAGTTATGACCTCAGTGTAAACCAGTGACAGTCACCCACTTAGTAGCAATGACTTCATCAGCAGCCAGTCACCATTAAGCTAAGAGAATATTATGTTATACAAAAAATGATGAATATTAGTTACGCAAAATTTTAATTAATATGTTTTTGTGAAGTAGGAACGTTTAAAGTTAACGGACATTTGGACTGTACTACATGGAATCTCACCATATATTACTGTAGTAAGCTATCTTAATAGTAACCAGGGAGCCTGATGTTTGACGTACGATTCAATGTTCTAATTTTTATTAGTCCACTTGCCTTCTTGAAGACGAAAAGAATAATTCTGTGAGATCACTGTGTTATGCGTGCGTGCGTGTGCGTGCGTGCTTCCTTATCTAAAATTTTAAACTAGGTGACCGTGTTTCATAAAACATACAATGACAATAAGTGACTAGAGCCCATTCCAAACATACTTTTATTTATTAAGAGTAAGTAACGACAAAAGGCAGGCGATCCAAGCTGTGAAGGGGCAGGCGACGATGCGAACTCTATGTGTTCTGGTCGAAAAGAACCTAAACAGACGCCGTTGGTATAATAAACAATAGGAAAACCCCTAGGCAAAATTTTTATTCCTCTCATGAAAAACACACAACTTGATTTCAGCGACGTGGGAAAGTCGATACAGCAAAGAGCAGGCTTTATGAATTTTGTTTAGAACTATAAAAGGGTCTTTCCTGGGGTTAAATTGCGGCCGGGGCGTGCTGCTGACCACTCACCCCCTTCTAGTGCCACGGTCATGGAAGAGTAGAGCTATACCTCTACCCACCCTCTGGGTCACACCGGGCCTGTAACGGGATCACTTTTGCTATAAACGTAAAAATGTTAAGTTTTGTTCTTCTGTCATTCTGTATATTCCGCATGTGTATTACGAATAGAATCAGAAGACAGCAGATGCGTAACTTATGCTTGAGTCAGTTTCGTAGACGTTACTTTTGCCGACAAAAAGTCCTTCCGCTAACAGCACGGCTTATTTCACATTACAATAAAGTTAAATATAGTATAGGAACAAATCATTGTACTGAATATACATCTGACGATATTTTTTTAAGGATTTTCCAATAACATCTCAGAACGTTCCAGGACAGTATTTTCAAAATTTACTCTTTACGTAGATGTAAGAAAACGATATGTCTACCTGTGTAAAAGAGTAATTTTGTAAACGCTGAAACAGAAAACGGCATATTCAATGTACATGCATTTCTACATAAACAATCTGAACATCTGATAACAAGCTTTTAAATACGCAGTCGATACTGAAAAGCCTATATTTTGGGAGCTAATGATTTCTGTTAACTGTGTCGCCCGGAAACTTGTATTTACATTTGACGAGTGATTTCTTTTCGTAGGTTTGGTATATGCGGATTTCAGAGTTTCAGCTTTAGTACTGTGTTTCCTCAGCACAACAGCGGCTCCACATCCTTCACGTAGGGTAAATACTACAAAATTTTATATCCATTTTTAAAGGCCGCTGGAAGTCATTTCACCCCGTTCTAACATGTAACTTCCGCTGCAGCTGACAGATTCCCTCACTCCAAGCTTTTCTTTCTATTTCTTGTTGCGATATTTACGACAGAACTCATATATCACGCAGATGTGGGACTCAGGACCGGACAAATCTATCCCTGTTATTATCTTCTCTACACCTTATTTTGTTTATCTGAATTCTCATCTTGTTTCACACAAACGTGCTAAGAATGAAAATTCTTACATTACATTAATCAGAGACACAGTCAACTGTTGCACTGTAAATTTTAGTTATAGGTTTCTTTAAATACATTCTATTTTCGGCCTCTCTTTTCGTCCATTTCTGTTTCTTTCACATAAACTCCTTTTACACATTTGTATCAACTTTGCCTTGCCTTGACTTACGTTCTATTCATAACAACTAAACCCACGTAGCAAGTTTCTTTATGAAATGGCAGTAGCTTGTCAGCTAACTAGAAATTGCATGCATTTCACGGAACTTTAGGATTCTTTACTGTGTCCAAACATTCCGCGATCGGTCCAAACTGAAGTCAGATTAATTGAGTTCATATCATTCTATCCTATTTATTTAAGACGATTTTAATATTATCCTCCCTTCTAAGCTTAGATCTTCCAAGCCAACCATTTCTTTCAGCGTTAACTACCTAAACGTCATAGTGGTTTGTCTTCTTTCAGATACTTTCCCCACATCGAGCCCATCACATCCTACTTAATTTTATAAATTTAAAAACATATGACAAGAAGTACAATTCATGAAGCTCCTCAGTATGTGGATTTGTCAAGTACCTTTATAAGGTCCCCCTTTAGGGTCAAAGCGTTTTATTTAGTACCCTGTTCTCGAAGATGTTTATCCTAAGTCATTCCTTCCAAAACGACAAACCAAGTTTCGAAACATGTATGAAAGAAGAGGCAAAGAACAATTATATGTATTTTAGTCATTATACTTTTGGGCAGCAAATGGGAAGACGAAAGTCATGAAAGTGTGCTCGTAAGCATTCCCAGAATTTAATCTGTTCTTAATTTCTCGTGAATAAAATTTTTATCCATCAGTGTCGTTCCCAAATATCTAAACATTACCATATTATTTCTTTATTTTTATTTTTTCTGTCCTTGTGACTTTGTCTTTCTTCATTCCCTCCGTATTTTTTCCATTCTACTTCTAATCTCCCCTTCTATCCCTTCCTTTCCCCCTTCATTTTCTTCTCTCTTGCTCGCTCTTTCTGTCCCCTTGGTTATGCCTCGTCAAACATCATGACTCTCTGTTGTAAGTAACTATCTCAGAAACTGCTAAGATTTATTTTCTAAGTCCAGTGCTGATGAAAACTCAAGTCTCCTTGTATGCTACACCGTGACGAAAGATCAATAATTACAACCATTTAGACGAAAATAATTTTCCGAAAAAACGGCCGTAACCATTTTCTAATCCCAAAATACTCGAATTTTAATCTAGCAATTACAGGAGAAATTGAATAAAATCACATATATCCAGAGAACAGGCCAGAATGGAAAACAGCGACAAACGTCATGTCGCTGAAAAGAACAAATATTCATTCTTTTGACGTTCGCCAGACCACTAATCTAAGGAAATAACAACTTGCTCGACCGTACCCTTGGTAATACTTCGCTTTTCCAAATTGGGCAGTATTTTTCATCACAGTTTTCTTCACACCACCATCCTCATTCCACTTTCTTCTGACTACTAATTTTAAATATTACCAATTACTCATTACTTCTTAATTTATCTTTATCCAATCTTCATTCTATATTATTTTTCGTGTCGTGGTCACTCTTCCACCTGGATCAACCAGTGTTCCTCTTTTCGTTCCTTAAGACTGCCTTTCTATGTAATGTATCACTATGTATACTGGTATTAGATTTCCAGCCTTAACCTTCACTCTGCCTCCGAAGAAGCTGGCAGTAGGATATCCTTCCGAAACCTTGACAGCCATCCACACACTGTAAGGCATGCATCCAAAGAGACCAAGGCCCAAAATTCTCCAATGTGAGAGAATGGAGTATCATAGTTTTTCTTGTTTATAGTCAAGTTTTAATACTGTCTTTCAAAACACTGTTTCTTCTCTACCTTAATTCCTTTCGCCATCAACAAACCGTCTGTCTGTGGCTAATCTCATATTCTGAGCGTCTCTTCGTCTAATCTAAATTTCTTGTTTTCATTTTCGCAAAATTATACACCTCATTAAAGACTGGCTGCACCTTTATTAGCATTCTTCTGGCATCGAAATTTATACAACTTTTAATTTTTCACATGAATTTCACCTTACAAACTGTCAACCAATTTTGTATCTACTCCAGTAACTTTAATCCTTCCTTTGGTAGTAATGCACAACATAATGCAAACCTGAGCTGCACATTCACCACACATAATCACAACGTTATCCGCAAACTGTCAGTTCAGATACTATAAATAACGCGCGTTAAGGAGTTTAGTTGAAGGAGGAGTAAAACGTTGTAAGTACAGAACAGAAAACAAAAAGTTTACTGCTTTACTGGACTTCGTTCATTGGATAAAAAAACAACACAAAATTTCGGAGACTGGAGTGGCTTACATCGATTGAAAGAAGCTCGCTTTATCTGTAGGTGACTCCCCAAAATCGTAAATAAGGGTGGGAAGAGATAATGTTTATTAAGCCTTGGGTTCTCTTCTCAATGAGATTGGGCAGAGTCTAGAAAAAACATAATCCTCAGTTCAAACCACTTTCGACAGACCCTGAAGGAAAACTTATAACGCATTAACCAAAGATGAACAACTTTAAAATTCGTCACATACTAAATTCAAGTAAACAATTATTGAGTCGAAGTAACAAACACTTACCGTTATACATAACATTAAGATTATCCACAATCTTTTCATTACACTAACCCGAAAGCACAGCTTCCCTATAATTCCGTCCTGCTTCGTAGAGTGAAGAAAGACGACGAGCCATGATTCCGTTACTTATTGTGATGTCTTATTAGCATTCACCTTGAGCTCTTACTGCAGCTTCAGAGGAAGAGCTCAGCCACGCTTCTTTTGTCAATATCTAACGGAACGTCCTAAAATCACTCTGAAATTCGCCACCGCGACGTACGAGCCAGAATAATTACGCGTTTAAACTCTGAGGCTTAAATTTATCCTAAATAAAATATGTAATTATTCAGTTTCAGGCTCAGGATAAAATCTGTGTGAATCCATTAGAAAAACAAGCCAGTAAATAATTTTGGGAGAATATTACCTCTTTATTTCGTGTACATAAACATAAATGTATTGTATTCGTAAAATACAGAGTTTGTTAATATTAAAGCAGGTGTTACGCACAGTAACCGCTTTGCTCTAAGGGTTATTTTTCACGAGAAATCGTTGGACAAACGTCGTAAAATTAATCTATTCATACGTTCTGTATCTACATACACGCACGACATCACAACAGAGTGGTAATTTTACATAACGTCTACTTGGATAATTTGTTTCTCTGTGGCTCCAACAGAAAATACTGACGAGTATGTTCTTCGGCGGAGTGCAGATTGCAGATTAGTTAGACATGTGTTCTTAGAGGGAGAAGCCAAATTTTTAAAAAGCTGTAGTCAGGGGGGCCTATTCTTGCTGCAGGTTACTTAAAATCACCTAGCTTGTATAATTACTTACTTACTCCATGGATCAGAGTCCTTCTTGAGAAGCTAACCGGTTTGCAGCCAGTCAAGAAATTCCCCGCTTTTTATGGAACTCGAAGGTTGATTACGCCCGCCACCTGTCCCTATCCTGAGCCAGCTCGATCCAGTCCATACACCAACATCCCACTTCCTGAACACCCATCTTTACATTACCCTCCCATCTACTCCTGGACCTTCTAAGTGGTCTCTTTCCCTCAGGTTTCCCCACCAAAACCTTTTATACGCCTCTCTTCTCCCCATATGTGCTACACGCTCCGGCCATCTTATTTTTTCGATGTTATCACCGGAACAATAATGGATCAGGAGTACATATCATAAAACTCCTCATTATGTAGTTTTCTCCACTCCCCTGTCACCTCGTCACTCTTAGGCCCAAATATCCTCCTCACCACCCTCAGCCTACGTTCCTCCCTCAACGTGAGCGACCAAGTTTCGCACCCGTACAAAACAAGTTCTGTATATCTTAAACTTTAAATTCTTGGAGAGCAAACTGGAAGACAAAAATTCTGCACCGAATGATAGCAAGCATTCTCTGACTTCGATCTGCTCTTAATTTCTTCCTGAATAGAATTTTGATTTGTTAAAGTTGTTCCCAAGTATTTGAACTCTTCCACCCTTTCGAAGGAATGATTATCAATTTTCATACTGTGACTATGTCCTGCATTCCGATCTCGAGACATGACCATATACTTAGTTTTATCCGCATTTACTTCTAGTCCATTCTCTTTAGTAGCCACTATCAAAGCTTCTGCCTTTTCCTTTACAGCACGTACGCTTCCTCCCAATATATCAACATAATCGGCACGAACCAGAAGCTGGTGTGTACCATTTAATTTCAAACCATTCTGGTTTACTTGAACACTCTTAACAGCGCACTCTAAAGAAAAGTTGAAAAGCAATGGCGATATACGAGTAGCATTTCCTTGTTTCAAACCATTCCTAATAGGAAACATGTCAGACAAATTCTTGCCTACGCGGCTGTGCTATACGTTTCAGTCAAGACGCATTTTTATTAGCCTTACCAGTTTCAAGTGGATGCCAAACTCAACGAGAATATTTTACATGCAAGGCCTCCTTCTGAGCTGATACTTAAGCTTTCTTGAAGCTGATGGACCGCTTCTTTGTCCTAAATAATTAATACCTCAAACAAATTTGTAATTATACGCAACACTTCTCATAACATAATGTGGCTTTGCGCGTTTTGTAGAATGAAACCGTGTATAGATGCATTCTGTAGCGGACTGATAATGAAACACTGTTTTCGTACACAATATGTTTTAAAGTTAGAAATATAATCTTTAACTATGTAAGGTAGCTGAAGTGCCCGAAAATTTCTTAAAAAGACAGCGCTGAAAAGGAAATCACCTATTACGAAGGATCTAAAGTGATGACTACACAGCGTTACGTGATATAAAGTCATGCAGTCATGTCAGCTGGTATACTTATACTAATTCATATTCGTCGACTTTTTCTTCTGCTTATTTTGTTCCTTCTACTTCTATTCCCTCTAAACATTGACATATATGTACCTGAATGCAAGGAATCATGGACCAGAAGCTAGTTTTCTTCAACATTATTAATTTCTATCGTATATTCCTGCGAAATTATGCCTTAATGCTGCGTATTTATGATCAACAGGTAACGTGAACAAACTTCACGCAAATGTAAACTATGATAAGGCATTTCAAATGGTGCATTTTAAGGAAGGGGAACTGATTTCAACTAAATTGTCATGCCATAAATATGAAGAGAATTTGAAAGGCAGCTTCATAGGTTAATCGGGGCTTTTACCTACGCACAATGTGTTAAAGGAAAAGAGCCAAAGCCGCAATACCGATCGAAACAGACACATGTCGACTGCTTCTTAAGGACATATATTCTAGGTAATCATTTAACCCAACGTACGTATGTGTAAGTGCAAAACAAACTATGAAATATACGTATAGTTTAACCTGGTGGCGCGTTCGGATCTTTGCATACTTGAAACTTCTCCAATGTTCATACCATTTAAACCTCTGTGACCACTTCGTTTATTGTTGTGTACATTTGTGAACATATATAATGACATTGCTGTTATTGAAATATATTTCTTTGCAATTCTTATTTGCATTATGATGCGATTTTTTAAATATATCTCTCATACACAACATCAAATATTCATCCCCTCGAATAATTTGGTAATTGCTGACTTGAAAACAATAATTCCTACGAAATTTATATGTATTTTCATAGTTTATCTACATACCAAATTTCGTGTTCTTAGATATCATCAGTAGATATTAAATATCACTAGCGTACATTCTTGTTTTCCTTAACCCTTTAAACACCAAATTAAATCCCATCTACCATTTGCTGGCATTATTAGGAGCTCACCATATTCTCCACGTTAGCGGGATAAGGGTTAATTACGCCTCGTGTAAATCGCACAAAAAAAGAGGAAAGATTAATATGGACTACCACATTTATTGATTAATGGCGACGGTAACCACACTAAAGCTGCTAACCAAAGAACTCACGTGTGTACATAGGCATTTACGTAAGGTGCCTGTTTTAACATCTTATTTCAACCGAACCTGCATTTTTGCGAACATACTTCACATCATTAGCGAGTTATTCCATGTGAACAGATGGAAAAACGGACCTAAGAATCATTCCCTGCAGCTTCGCGAAAAGGTTTAACAGCTTTGCACATGCAGACACATTACCTACAGAATTTAAACATTTAAACTGTATACACTATATTGAATGTACATGTTCAGATCAAGATATTGCAGCGCCTCTACTTTCACAACATCAGTACCCGAATTACAAAGTTAAGAGAGAACGCAAAGTGATGCGTCTTCGTAGTTACTCACCCTGACACACAGTGTTCGTACGACAAGGTAGGCCTACTCAAGTTTTCTAAATCGACCGAAATCAAATTAACTTCATCATATAGCATAAGGCGCAGAAGTGTACTAATTATTTTAAGAGTATGAGCTGAAATTATCCGCTAACGCAAGTCGGAACAGTGCTGCTTCCTACCTGCTGCTGGAGAAAGTTTCGTCACAACACCCCATCGTTGCTTCCACTGGAAAATAAGAAAAAGCATGGCGTTAGGAAGGCAGTATCGAAAATATCTAACTCAGAACACGAAATGCCTCTTGGTATATGTCATATTTAAACGTCAAAGCATGTATAATACGGAGAAGCAAATAATAATAAAATAATGATATAACTAATTAGTTATACTAGGAGATAGGGGCAGAAAGAAAGAAAAATAAGAAGTGGCAGACGCTACACTTATTACAGGAAAAACAGAACACACACTACTGAACCAAACAGTATACATCAGAATATTTACTCAGCGGAAGTGGACTGATATACTGATACAGGAAATACAACAAATGGTTGGATGCAAACGTTTGTATGCTGTACTATATCCTTATATGCACCTGAACTATAATCATTTAACATAGACTTGTCAATATGTTAATCCTTCAAGTTTTAATCAACAATTATATTGTATTTATGAAACATGTACTAACTACACATTATAGTGAGGATGCAGGCTAGTGTTTCCAGACTTTTTTTCTTTTGTACTTGGTTCTCCTTGATGATTGCTCACATCACCCGAAACATGTAAGAAAAAAATCTTATATACGCAAGTTCACACCAAGTGCATTTCGTTGGATTTATATAGTCCTATGTAACAACAAAAACAACAACTAGAAAACGACAAACCCTTGATAACGAGTATATTTAAACCATATAGGTTACTCTCACAAGGAACATTTTTAACACAGTTTGTTGCGTGAGTACATAGTTAGAAGAGAACCAACACCAAAGGGTGATCCGTTTTGCTATTCATTCAGAATATTGGCTACAATATTTCGAATGTCAATACGAATGACGTAATAACTACAGGAATCATTATGTTTTAAATGATCAATATTAAGTAGTGTTCCCAGTATAGAGAAATACGGAATATCTTAACGGTGGAATTTTCATTAACTCTAAGTTGGCTCACGAAATGCAACTTCGTGGAGCAGAGATCTTCTTGAGAATCTAATAGTTGCTTAGTTGGTCAATAAATACTTCGTCTTTTATGATATCAAAAATAATCCATTCCGCATTCACGCGTACTGATCCCTGCAACGTTCTGCCTCTCTGATGCGACAGAATTGAAATTCGAAAAACCGTAAATTTTAACATTGTGTCTTGTGAGATGTGACATGATCTGTTTTCGACTATAGGTACCAAAGCTGTGAAGCAATGTACTTCTTTAGGGTACAAGAAGAATCTATGAATAGCATTCAGTCCCGTGGACGTTAAACGCCCAGAAGTTTCAGATTCAAGTAATTTGTTAGATTCAAAAAAGGGAAGAAAATGGATTAAAATAGCTTCCGATTTAACTAATATTCCTTCTGCATAATATTTCACTGGTTTATTTGCAAACGGGGGTAGCAGGATATAAAATATAACAGTTTCTGGTCATGCGTCATGACATGATACTGCTAATACCAAAATCCCAACAACAAATCAGTTTAAATCTTTGTATGACGAAATAACTTCGGCAACAGTAGGGAATACGTCACCTGAGCAGCTTATTTCGATGGGTATGTACCAGTATATTTATGTATTGTTTACGTGCTGACACTGTCAACGGCTCAGGTCATTAAATGTCGAATGTTTGATCAGTGAATAATTAATTACATAAAATGTGTAATAAAACGGTGTCTAAATTTGGGGTACTCTCCTTGACATTTTCCTTGAAGTTCTGAATAAAACCACGAAAATTCAATCGGGATGGCAGATTACTTGACTTGAATTTCAGCGCCGAATTCCGAGTAACCGCGATGTTTGTAGTGAGACAAAAAGCCTGTTTTTCCTTCTTTGTTCCTGTTGGGTCGCCTCAGGTTAACGCTTTTATAACGAGTTAAGTCAAATGACAAGAACAGTTGCTTCACTGGCTGTCCGATGATCTGTCTTTATACTTTCTCCAGTGCCCATTCTCCATTCAAATCCAGGAATGCCATGAACAGACCATGATCTTTTTCTTTCCAATTACTTCCATATTTGCTTTCTCAATCTATATTAATCACGAGAGCTGGGAATATAATTAAGTCACAGTGCCTATTTTTCAGGTTTGTAATGTTTTCTGGGGTAAATAATAATACCATTATTACCGTCGGTCGTTGTTAGCAATATTTAATTCCCACTTCACTATTTCATGTTTAAATTGCATTGTTACTAGCGACCGTAAGAATTTAGGAATTGTTTAAGTGGAGTGGCATAAATATCGCACAGTTTAATCGTAATCAGTCCACCCGTTTTCATTTCATAGCTTATGGATGAACGGGCGGATGGACGGGCAAACAGACATGACAATTTCTGTGAGTCTTTTCTTTTTCATGCATCTCATCCAAGAAGCGAATACGAGTAAATGTTGGGTGTATGTTTCAGAAAAAAATGGTAACTCTCATAGGTAATTGACATTCTCCTGTTACTAGCGCAGGAGTAACAGCAGAAGTAACGGGTGTAACTACTTTCTCACCTTGCATACCAGCATTTAATTCGATTGGCCGAGCCTTAGTTCATAAACACGAGAAGTTATTTAACAATCGATAATCCTTTAATTAAATTTTTGAAATTAGGAACGCGGTTGTGTGTGGCCAGTTTATTTAACAAGCATGAACAGTTAAATAATGTGTGGACAGACTGGTAATTCTGAATGCGTTCCATAGGAATACCAGTTGGAAATCTTTCGGGAAAAAATCACTAAGGAAACAAAGCAGTCAGGAGGTCTAATCTTTAATCATGATCAATTGAACACATACAACCTGGAGGTAACTCTATGTACCACATAGTTAATAACTTTAAAAATGTATTATTTTGCTTACACTGTGTATTTTTGTGTTTCGTACAATATAATAGCGACTCTCCAACTCATTCTAATTTGTTGGTCTTCACAAAGGAGATTAATTTCTTATTGCGAAGTACAAAAACTGGATTGCTGTACATAGTTAACACAAATTTCAGGCTTCAAGGATCGTGCCATGACTCAGGCGGTTTGTTGTCAGTCTCTCCTCGCGGATGTTCGTGTTTGTTCCTGGACTAGCCAATGTGGGATTTACGAAGGACAAAACGGCATTATTTTTATCTTGATACTATACTTATCCGAAGACCAAGCGGACGAGGCCTGCGAACATTTATCTCTTGGATAACACAAAGAATAAGACAGGAAATTGCTTTCACATTGCATTAAATTTCAAAGCGCTAATCATGTCAAGGGATACTGTTCTCCATGGAAGTGTGCTTCTGTTTGCAATAAAAAGGGTATCATTGTCGCTTTTTACTGTTATTTAAACTAGCTTAAAAGTTTTTACAGTTCTGTGCATGAAGTGACGATGGGTATATCCCGTTAATATCATGTCATCTCTCAGCGTTGATATTTTCAATATTTCCAAGTCCAAGAAAATTTCTTAATATTCACTTTCGATTAATAAGATTTTCACTGAAGTTGGTATCACGCGACTTTAATGAACTGGCTCTTCTCTAGAACGGGCAAGGAATTTTATCATCGAGAATCTTTTGCAAGCCAGTCGCTGCGCGCCACTTAAAAAAGTATATGTTCAATGGACCTAGTATTGAACCGCACACTGCATCCCCTCCAAACATGCATATTTCATTCAGTGTACAATAAATTGGATAACAGTAGTGGAAATGTTTTTACACGTTTAAATATTTCATACACAACATGATAAACTCCATGCTTCTCTTCGTGATTTCTGGTTTCCGACACGAAGTAGATCAGATCTGTGCTCTTCTGGAAAATAACGCAGCGTAAAAGAGTATTTCCTTACCGACGTTTCTGGTCAACGTATCGGCCCCATATTCAAGGATCAACAACCCAAGAAGAAAGCCGGTAAAACCAACCAACCAACAAAATAAACAGCTGAAGGTGGAGACTTGCGCGAAGTCGACGTCCCTCCTTCTGTCTAGCCAATCCTGCGTTTACCACATCGCTGGTCTCAGTAACAGACACCTTAAATTACAACTGGAATTGCGCTTACGCTAACGATTTCCCATCACTGATAAAGACCTCGACGTGGGCAAATAGAAGACCATTACTCAGAGGGCAGTAGGCCTTTATGAGAGTACAAAATTTGGCTGGAAGGCTTTCTGGGATTTCAACCTAGATTGGTTGTGTCTAAGTAAATACTCATGGCGAAATGAAGGCCGCAATGCCTGGGAAGAGTGCTGGCCGTGCCCCGTCTTTGTTATTGCACCCTGGCATTCGTCTTACAACTGAGAAAAAAAGCATGGGAAAAAACTTCAGTCAGTTTAGTCGAAAAGTGCCAGTTGGACACGATTATTTATGTCGACATGGTCAGCTTTTGAGACGTAGTCCTCAGAAGTCTGCCGATCCCGGTCTTCCTAGAACCGCTTAGTAGGCCTGGGTCAAAATTCGGTCGCATAGGTATCTGCCCACCTGCCGAATTAAGGGGTTCCCCATATCACGAAACTTCGAGTGGTCTCTCGTTTAGAGATCTGATGTGGTTGGCGAAGAATAGAACTCCCAAATCCTCATAATTTGCCTGTTACCACTGTACAAAGGTGCATTGGTAGCAATGCGAAGGCACTTGCATGAAGCACCTGCAGTTTCTTGACAAGGGTGCGAGTGGAGAACCTACAGACGAGGCACGCGTAGTCCATAATTGGAGGGATGAGCTGCTTATCCGTGCCTGAGGGACAGACCACCACCAGGACACAACATTCCCAGTCACTGAGTCGCTTTCTTTCTCACCTGATCGAACTGAAGCAAGCTGGTCAGCAGCGTAACAAGGGTCGCGATTAGACACAACTTGTATTCGAACGATGAAATAGTATTGTGGTATACGATTCGTAGAAGTATTTGTTTACATTGTAGCACATCAAAACGATTTTTATTAGAGCAATTAACAATATCTAAAATTTAAATATCCAAAAAATAATTCCTGAATTTCTTTGCTCACCACCAGTGGTACGCTTGTCACCGTTTGAAAAGCACTGTTCTGGGATGTGTCACATGAGTCATATAATGGGCAGGTATAAGTATTTGGAAGGGAATCTCTGCCCCATCTTCAGGGTAGACTTCACGTACCTTCCAGTCTATGGTACCTGATCTAGGGTACCAAACCCCACCGCCCCACATTCCAGAGGAACTCAATCCTACGTCACATCCATTGTATTCGTAAAGAGAAACGACAGCAAGGTTTTCGGGTGGTGATGAACAGGAACGTTCTGAGGAATATATCAAGCAATCCAGACTGTTAAGTGTCATTAACCTACTGTCCATAACGGGCGAAAATTCCAGTACAACTTTCTCATAAACGACGTTCTATAGTTCTACATGTATTAACTATTTCACATTTTCACGACAATGAATACAAAATTTACCGTCTCTGGGATATGACACCGTGTAGCCTGTTAGTTTATTGCAGACGTTTGGGAAGCTGCCTTGAAATATTTATCCACTATGAATACGAGGGTGGAAAATACTTCTGAAGGTATTTGATAAGTATTTATAATTTGGTTCACATTCCAAAGCCAATAATCATTATTTAATTATTTTGTTACTACGATTATAAGGTGACAGTTAATAATGAGCTGGAAAGTATGTTGAAGGAGACGGTTGTGGTTAACGTAAAATACTCTCCTGTAATCTGCCGACAAGTACTAAGGAATATCAAGGTAAAACTCAGTCCACAGTATGGGACTTCGCTGAACCGTTACTACTGTACAGGAAATTAAATAAAATAAACGCAACACCATTTTTCATTAAACCTGTTTTAGACAGAATAAAGCCCACAACATTAATGTGAAAATCTCTTCTTTTTTTCCACAATATATTTACAGGTTTTTATTGTTCTCTAAATGAACAGCTACTACATTGAAGGTTTAATTTTCTTCGAAGTTGGGCTGCGTCGGCCGGTAAATAGTTATGTACGTTTCGGAGTAGCGTAGTGCCTCTTTCTTCTGGGTTAAGCAATCCAAGAAAAATTAATCACATGGCGCTGGCGTTGGAGGCACTGCACTTTTCCGAAATGTCAGTATATATTTACCTGTCGACAAGTAGGAAGATAACAGAAAACGTGTCAGCACTGCTGTGAGAAAATCAAACCTCGCAGACAGTATTCCCTTAAATGGTATTAACTGACTGGTCTTTAAAGTGGAGTTCTATGGTGAAGTTTAAACCGAATTTTTGTTTAAATTCAAATGATTTCATGCTCTTTGTAGCACTTCTCACTGGAACCAAAATTCTCTTCTTCCTCCTCCTCTCGTGCAGTCCTCCATATTCAAATTCGTCGAAACAATTCCTTGCTCTGAATACAGCCAATTATCTGACCAAATTATGCACTTCATCATTAAATATCTGACGAAAAATTCCACACCCCTTTATTTCAAGACAACATTTCTTACCATTCAAACGTGCTACTCCCGTAAGAACGACGAGTCGACGAAAATTGCGAAGTTTATAAAAACTTGTGCTGTTTCTCTAACCAAAATGAAAAGCCCACCTATTTCTCGCATGACTTTTCGTATCGCCTACTCGTTTACTACTTCTTATGTTTCCCTCTGTCAGTTTCAAAAACTCAATTGCTTGTTCTTTGAGTTTCAAAGAAAGATTTGTTCCTTCTTCGTCCTCTTCTGCTTCTTCTTCATCATCTTCTTCTTCTTCTTCTTCTACTTTCTGGTAGAGTGTGTGCTTCAAAACAGTATAAACTACAGTTCGAATCGCCCCTCTCTTGCCTCAGTTTATTTCCGTGGTAACATATAACTTCCTTTGTTATTGCGACATACTTCACAGGCTACCTGAGGGATACGAGGCAGTTCATGACGTAGATATAAGTTCTGGACATATTAATAGTACTCCCCGCTCTTAAGCATTTCATTGTTCAAAAGCGCAACCACAAAGGTCACGAATTTTCAGCAAGATCGTTCTGATCATCGTGGGAACAAATATAACGACCTTATTAAAATGACGTGAAACATATGAATAACGCTTCCTTACCGCGGTATTTTTCCCATTCACCAAACCAACTCCTTTGAGACAGAGGAGGATCATAATAGGATTCTGAATTAAGACCCGCTTCTCTACTCTTATTGAAAATAAGGTTAAAATTATGTAACGATCAAAAACCCATCTGGTGTATATGAGTGTGAAACTTGGTTTCTCACATTAAGAAACAAAGGCAGAATGAGGTGTTTGATAACAGGTTACTGAAGGTATTTGAAAGAAAGAGGGAGAAAAGTGACATGGCTGGAGAGAAATTCTTACAGAGAAGCTTCATGAATTATACTCATCAAATAATAAGAGGGTGTGCATACAGGTTTCACCGGAAGCTAGATGCATAATATATATATATATTATCACAACTAGTTGGTGGTAAAATTTGTATGTATAAGGTTACTGCACGGAAGAAATACAACATCAAATAAAAAGTTGAGGAAATCAAGAAAGTTGTGGGTATGCTGGAGAGGGACCTGTGACGAACTGTTGTGAATTCTGTAGTGAGCTTTCGGGTACTATAAATTGCTAGGAATATCTTGATTATATGAGCAATAACATAAGTATTGCTGCATGAAATTTTTCAATTAAAAAAAGACAACGGAAGATTCCACCTTAAAAATAATACAAAACAAAAAGACGGTTTGGGAAATAATGGCCTTTCATTGTACCAGTCATAAGAAACACTGTGTGCAAAAACTTTCAAATTTTTAATCTTAAAGCAAGTGGTACACATATTTACCACTGCCATTTAAATGATTAATTAATTAGCGAAATTAGCTTAATAAAATCTTATTTTATTAATTATCCTGTTAATTGTTAATCGCTTTCTCCCCAAAGTTCAGCCACCTTAAGTTCTCATTTTCAGAACGTAGAGGCCAGTTTTCTAGGCACTATTTTCAGTAGAATTAGAGAGGCTGTAATCTAGAATGTAGCACACAACATTCTCACCTGCATTCTTTACAGTTTAGTTTCGGTCTGGTTGTATGTCGATCTATGGTCTCACGTAAATTGGACCTTTCTTCTCCTTCTTCTTCTTCTTCTTCTCCTCCTCCTCCTCCTTCTTCTCTTTCTCCTCCTCCTCCTATGGCGCAACAAACCGCATCGGGCCCTGGTTTCTTAAATAAAGTGGACGTACAAAATTCGGAAACAATAAACATTCTCCTAAAGTTTCCCATATCGAACCAAAAAGCGTGTGAATTGTTAAATGCTGGTTCATTCATTTGATATAATACTTTAAGAAGTGCTTAATATGAATAATAATCAAAATTGCCGACTAACGTTACGGAAATATGTGTCGTAAAAGAATTTATGAATGTTGGAATAACCGGCTTATAACTTAATAGAAAACCCATTTATGGCCTTACAGAACTGGGTTCTATTATGGATAAATATAGCTGAACGTCCCACTTCCCTAGGTATTTAGTTACAAGTTTCTCCTACACAATTTAAAAATATCGAAGTGTTTATGGGCTGGTACTAGGTGACACAAAAGCAGACAAACAAAAGAAAGGAATGACTTCAAGACAAGGCTCAATTCTACTTTATAAAGAATACCTTATAAGTAATGATCCAGCAGTGGCCCACATTCCACGCTCCTTATTCTCGTATTTAAAATAAGGGCACTCGCATAACTTAATTTTGGGGCACATTTAGTCATAAGAGAAAGATAAGTTGCGCCCATGACACGTTTACACTTCTCCTCAGGGAAGTAGCTATATCCTTGGTAACTGGTGACTGCTTACAGCTGGCCTCCTCTCTAAACTACTAGCTATGGTTACGTCACCGTGTTTAGAACTACGATGTCTCACGATTATCATCGATATTATTCTGGGCACTGTCCATCGTCTTGGTTCTTTCGAAAACTGAAACTCTTTACGTCATCAGATGTAAAGGTCAACTTTTGAAACAGCTGATAATTGTATGAGTCAATCTACCCACTGAGGGGCCCACAGGCTTATGCACGTACAGTATGGGCCATATCTAATAAAACTAACAGATCTGCTTCCCGGAATCTTGTTTTAGAAACAACATAAGACGAGGAACAATCTCCAAACTCAATGGAGCAGTACACTTTGAGAAGCTAACATTTGCTGAGCTAATAAAGATATTTCCGACATTTCACGAAACCAAAATGTTCATAAAGTTTACAAAACAGTCCACCTCAAACTACAAGGTAAGATTATCTTTACTGTTTATTTTGTCTTTCACCTATCGCTTTTTTAAAAATTAGTGTAGCTCTACAATTCTCGGGTTCGAAGCCCGAATTGTCCCCTAGGATAATCCAAAAGTCGCCCATCTGGTTAATTTTTTTAAACAACATAATTTAACCACCTGGTACTTAAAACAGAGAAATGGAAGCCGCCCCTTTGTTTTGTTTTCTATTTTTCTCTCAGCTGCATAATATTGGCTGTCATAAATACAATATTTAAAAACGAAGGGGTAGTTTTACCTAAGAAAAATGAATGACGGCTCCGTGATTTAAAGATTTTGTGTGAAAACAACGTTCACTTTACATAAAACAAATGGCCTGGCTTCAGTGCCATTGTCTATTCTCTCTGCATAAAGTATTGGTAAAATGTCTTTACACCCTTCAGAAAAATATGGTTTTCACTGCACCGATTTTCATCAAAGTAAAAATTACACAACAGCTTTATGTAAGTTTTATACCGAATTTCATCCAAATCGATCAAGTGTAAAAGTCTACTTACGCCCCTAAGTAAAGCACAACTGAGTCGATTTTCAGGCACACTCAACCTCATCGACAACATTTGTAACTAATTCCTGTAAATACTTTAAAACATTCCGACTAAGGCTTTAGCTGCTGCCAGCAGGTCGCATACGAACTGACATGGACTCCATATAGGCGTGGAGGCCATGTTTGTCTGACCAATCATCAACGCCCAAATTCGACATGGAATCTTTTTCTACTCCGGCAATTCCAACTGTAATTGACATAGAACAAATAACGAATTTTTAACATGTGTTTATGCGTGCATTTCGAGCGATCCTTGCCCGTACCGTCCAAATAACTACAGAAGAAAAAATATTAAAAATTAGTGTTGTTGAGAAGAGAGAATCGTAGTTATGTTTTTCAGGAAACATCTCTGCCACTCGTACGGATTTAAAAGTAAGACTCGTTAAACATAATGAGTTAGTTCTGCTATGTCATTAAGCAATTAAAAAAACTATATACCATTGGATATAATTTTGTATTGGATATCTTTACTTATATTTGTCGAATAGTTTGAATTTCCTGTACCTGACTTAGTGCCAACAGCTAACCATTGGACAAATTACCCAAAATTCGGTATGAAAAATTCCATTAGAAGTTGTCTTGACATGTTCAAGTGAAAGGAACGCCTTTGGGAATATTCAATAATTACTAAACTGTGCAGCACAGTATTTCTAGAGTCACAATAACAAAGGATACAATTGTGACTTCTATTTAGATCTGAGCCATACAGACTAATAACACTTGATTCAGTTTTTATGTTGACGGCAAATGGAAAGACTCTGAACATAGACGATATTCGATTAGAGTAGTTGAGCTGTCAACAAAGCCTCATCCGTTAACCACAAATTCATGTTAATTCATGCCACTTCGAGTTGCATGTTGCTCAAATAAAGACAAAAATAACAGACATATTCCAGGAACTGCGCTGCACCTACTGGCAAGTTCAGTAACATAATGTGACCGTTGACTGGCACTGCGGAACTTCATTATGAATTCTGTTGGAAAAACAAACTTAAACATGTCAAGAATAAAATGCGTGTAACCATGTTTTCGAAAACATTTGGCAAGTTAATGTGGATGGCATTACCAAATGGCTTATGTACGTACTACATGCAACACCCCCGTTCCCCAAACAGCCACCCCTTGAGCCAGGCACGCATGAAAGCAGCTGTGAAGGATTTGTTTCGTTCGCAACGCGCCAGTCAATTTTTTCTGGCTGAAAGGTTACGAAACGCGTGGCAGAATAGTGATTGAATTTTATACCGTTCTTTTTTCGGCTGTATTCGGAAGTAATCGGGATTGACGTGTTCTTCACACTCCCGCAGTTTCAACTTAGGTTTTGCTCGAAATTAAAAAAAAAAAACCTTCTATATGGGTTGTTCACAAAGCTATATCAGAAATCAGAGAACCTGCTGCTCACAGTTGCGAAGTTGCTAATTATTACATGGCAATAGCTAAACTCTTGTCAGTAACACCACTAGAGTGTATTTCGGATGTTTCTCAGAATAAACACATATTCTTTCCTTAAGCAGAATTGGCCATTTAGTCTGTGCAATGCTAAAACAATATGATTCTTGTGATGTATTTTTAATGTAATTTTACATTTCAGTAAATGTATTGAAGAATTCTAAATTTGACGAAGAATTTTAAATTCCCACGAATATTATTTTTTGTATACCGCTGTGTTTCCTGTTATGACGTCTCGCAGTAACTAGACACTCACACGAATACTGCCTTGATAGGCTGCCGACGCATTTTTCATGCAGTACGTATGGGATAAGCTGTATAGTGCTGCTTTACATTTAAGTGATATCTAAACTTCGCTTGTACACTACACAAAAACAGCATCCCATGGGATTGAAACAATGAAATTCATTGTTTAAAAAATAACCAACACGATGTCACTTGTGGACTATCCTTTATTTTCATGGGTAGTCGTCATTCATTCTCTACATGTTTCGAGCTTTTGGGAAGCTCATCATCAGGAGATCATTTTT
>Ga0136643_10001947_pt1 | contig 26167 bp, 8 predicted proteins | sample TergutLab28metaG_FD_96883 | JGI IMG/M metagenome (GOLD analysis project Ga0136643, IMG submission 96883) | Labiotermes labralis P1 segment gut microbial communities from Petit-Saut dam, French Guiana - Lab288 P1 (version 3) (version 3) | ecosystem: Host-associated > Arthropoda: Insects >... | reverse complement strand
GATTTTTAGTTTATCTCTTTCTTGCAGGTGTAGCTGTTTAAATATTTTAAAGCCTCGTCTTTGTGTTCCTGTTATGTCTCTTTCTAATGTCTTCACAAATTTGTCCCAATCATCTCTTCTTTGACTTCGTGTCATTTTCCTTACTATTGCTCGGTCAAGTGTCGAATTCCGATTTCACCGTCGTCTGATCCACTTCACTTTGTATTGTATTTATGTATGTATGTGTGTATGTATGTATGTGTGTATGTATGTATGTGTGTGTGTGTGTGTGTGTGTGTGTGTGTGTATGTATGAATGAATGAAATGTATGTATGTATATAATACACAGTCTTGCACAACGCGATCTACATGTTTTTTAGGTTACCAGTTTCGGCCCATTTACCAGGGCATTATCAAACCTACATAATGTCAAGAACATTTTATTAGTAAAAAAACCATGCAAAACCTGGTTTGTTTACGTGGGATGGAGATCTCAATCCCATTGCAAAATACATCATAAGGCATATGTTGATAGTAATGTAAAACTGGATGGAAGTAAAAACAGCAGGGTGTTTATCGAACTATATTAAAAAGGGTAACGGTAAAGTTCACTCTAGAACCGACCACGAAGGCCCAGACGGGAGTAGATGTATAGCTCTACTCTTACTTTAACCTCGGAGCTAGACGGAGTGGGTGGTCGACGCCACGCGCCCGTCGTTTTACCCTCGGGAAAGACCCGATACCCATTGAATAGGAGGGTGGGTGGACCCCAGGGGCGGCCTGGACGGGTGTGGAAAACCTCTCCCCAAGGGTATTCGAGCCCCGCGCCGTCCAACCCGTAGCGAGTCGCTATACCGACTGAGCCACCCCGGCCCATGAAACAACAGTATTTTTTAAAAAAGTGGTGAGTCGTTCAACAAAAATTTATGTATAGGGCACATCGCAGGCCCCGTTTTCACATTATCGGAATTTAGGTCTACTGGAGAGCCTGAGGACCACTTGGAATTTTTTGGGTGAATGAATGAAGAAGGATACGAGGGGTGGAATATATAGCATACATGGGCTAGATAAGAAATTCGTGAAATATCTTAACACATTGTTCCCAAACCGTCTTCCACGAAACAGTACCTACCTATTAACATATTTACACACTATTAAGTAAAAAAGACAGTTGCTAGCCCATGGGGACTGGTACAGTAGTGCCAATAACAGGATAAAAATTCGCAAGGCATTTCGATTGATATTTGGAATATGTCGCAGTATTCTAAATCTGTACGTAGGATATATGTTCTACCAATTCTCGCGAAACTCCTAAAGATGTTCTGCGGAACCCTGGTTGGGAAAACCTTAGAACGAACAGCAGCTTCGCGAATCGATGAAATGAGAAAACGACACTGGCCAAAACCTTAATGCTATTAGCACAACTTGTGAAATTTTGTTAAATGGCACACTACTGCAGCTCACTGGCTGTGAGGCACTATTCTCTGTGCTGCAAAAAGCACTTATTTTGCTGAGTGTACGTGTGTGTGTGTGTGTGTGTGTGTGTGTGTGTGTGTGTGTGTGTGTGTGTGTGAGAGAGAGAGAGGGAGAGAAACAGATTGTCTTTTTTTCATTTTTTATAATTCTGCACGCCTAAGCTCCTTGGTCTGTAAGCAGAGAAACCACACGGCAATAAACCATTAAGCTAGCACTGTATATTTTACGAATGTACAAAGTAAAAAGGGACAATATTCGTCATAAAGAAGGTAAAGAAATTGATGTTTCTAGACATCAACTTCTAGCAAGTTGGAGACTTACTTGCATTTTGCCTTTAAGTTTTTATTAAAAAATTCCAATATTTCTATCATGTCTCACACACACTGAAACACACACCACAGTAAACGTGTCTTATAACACCAGTACACAACAAGGTGGCTGATATGGTAGATTTTGTGGCGTGTTTAGGGGAGATGTCCCGTTAAAATCCTGGCAAGACCACTAAATTCTTTTACATCTTTTTTTTTTATCGCATAGACAATGAATTCCACTTCTTCTGCAAATCAATGCAAACCTTGTGGTGGAGTACCAATTTCACGTCCCTGTAAAGCCTGAGTGTCAACACCGTCTAATCAAAGTACATGTATTCTGGTAGCTTGATATGAAGTTATAAAGCATCCTGTTTTACTTTGTGAATATATACTGGAGCAGTAATTAAGGCACAGGCTCGGCCTGGAGGAAGGAAACATGGAGCAAGCTTAATACCCAAGAAAGAAAATACCCACTGTAATTAGGATCACGCAGCAACTACGTTTTGTTATGGAGCAGTTGTAAAGACAATGAGAAGCTTAATTCAGAATAATCCGAATGTCAATGGCTTGAAGCCTCCGGCTAATTTCAGAAAGTTAAGTAGATTTTAATTAATAAATGCAGAAAACTGAAACTTTCGTCATTAGACAAGTGATCTGTTTATTAAATGATTATAGGTGTACCAAGTGACAGGTGTATAATGACTGGATGGGAAGGCAGAGATTAAGATTTATTGAGTTAATTAAAGTCCTGTATTAGAACTTCTAATGGCTGGCTCATTATTTCTTTTAAGAGTAAAGAGATCAGCTGCTAAAAATAGTATTAATAATAATAATAATAATAATAGTCGATAACTAACAAATAGAAAAAAAAAATATTGTTCTTCTTCTATAGTTCAAAAGCCCCCACATCGAGTCTTGGCCTCCTGTACATAACCTCTCAAGCCCCGTCTACCCATTGCTTTTTTTTTCCAATTTCTTATTCTCAGTATCTTCTGCCCAAGTCCAAGACAAAGAAAATATGCTCAGTTACATGATGGGCAAACAACGAAAAAAGAATAAAGAGTTTAACACTGAACAACAGATCAACTGGATATAAGTCTTTGGGCAGTCAATGGCAACCTTAATGCTTGCTGAAATATCGAAAGGACTTCAGCATACGAGGTGGTTTAAATCTGATATTTGCAGGGTGACCTAACAACTAAATTTAATTGAAAAGTGACACTGGGCATTTGGTGTGATCCGTGGGTTCAAGAGTGGAAAGACTTCGATTATTAGGTTTAGAACCTATATTCCTATTAATGGTTCACTCCTAAGGACATGAAAGTGGTTGTCAGTAGGTAGGAAGCATCAACAAACGGACTTCCGAAAATTGTTTACCAACATGGTGAAAAATGAAGACTAATGCTTTTGGATCAATTTAATTTTCCAATCAATAATTCCATTTGTACTAGACATATTAGCATTCCTGGTACTTCTGTTCCTTTAACGGTATTAAAATGTGTTTATTCTCATAATGGTTCCACTAATAGTACTGCTAAAGTAATGAAGTGTGACCAAATTGTACAACTTGCCATTCAACGAAAGAAAACTTTTTCCACTCTCATGTAACGTTCTAAAGTGAATTACATGTGACGTAATGAATTCCAACTTTTAAAAAAACTTGATACATTATCAGATAAACTTTAGCGCCATACTAACATCATTAACGTACACTCAGCATATTGCTGCAGCAAAGAAAATACGTTTACAATACTGGGTAGTGTTCAAAGGCCATGCAAAGTGCACTGATAGGTTTAAATCTGCAATGTGCATATACATTTACTTATGATATCAATAATCGCGCATCGTGCAATGGTTTTTTTTTGTCAGGCGTGCAAGGCCATTATGTCAATAAAATCATTTGTGACGCTTAAATAAAAATGAAATTATCTTTTCTTATTTTATGTACAGAAAATCTTAAACATTTCTCACAGGATACTGACTTCCACGTCGTTGGAAATTTAGAATAATAAGGGAAACAAAGGGAAGAGGAAGAATAACCGTGACGACCAAGAACACCGTCGTGAACCTACCGATATAACATAAATGGTGTTGTGACTAGGTTGTGGGCTGGACGACCGTGCAATCGTGGTTCAATTCTCGGGGGAAGCACAGATTTTCTCGCCACCAGCGAATCCAGGCCGGAACTGGAGCCTATGGTAATAATGGAGATAAGGTGAAGTGGCGTCACGCTGGCCAATTCAGCCCATTTCCTTAATCAGGTTTAAGACCGTGTGAAACTATCTGTACCCACAGTGATCTCTATCATTCACGGTGCAAGACCTAAGTCCACGAACAACTTCATACTCAAGTATTACTCGTCTAGGTTGCGACGCTGTGTACATTTGTACTCATCTACATAAAAGCGTAGCGTCACATTCCAGATGACAATAAACTTCACAGTTTTCACAACAAAAACCTAAAATTTACCTTAAAATTCCCTCTGCTCTTGCTATATAATGAAACCAATTCAACAACAATTACAGGTCTAAGTCTTGTTCTGTTAGTAATAAACCAAATTAAAGTCAGCCCTGTGTATTAGGCAAAAAAAAAACGGGAGCACAGAACATAGTAAAAGAAATAAAACAGTACCAGAAAAAGTGGCTACAACATGTACAGTGGATGGACACAAACAGACTGCCAAAACAAGCACTACAATATAAGCCAAAAGGACGAAGGAGCATAGGACGACCGAGGAAGAGATGGAGGGACCAGCTTCATCTTGAGGATGAAACACGCCTAGTCCTTCAGGAACATGATGATGATGATGATGAACGTTCGCCCTGTTTTGTAGAGTCTATGGCTACTAATCATGATGATGGCTTGGGCTAACTATGAGTATTACAAGGCCTCTCTTAAATGCATTGAAGACAGACGATGTACATATAAACGTAACAATGTGGCCGTTCGTGTAAACATTGTTGCAGTGGAAAAGCAATAAGTATTAAATATTATGAGTGTTTGTCCGTATTCTTGCCTTAGCCATATCCGGAACTTCTTCCTGTTCTTAGCCAGACGGTTCGCCCCTGCAACGTCTTCCCTTTTTTTCCTCATCAGCTTCCACATATGCTCTTTCCATCCTATCCTTAGCATTCTTCTTACCCGTGGTCCCTCACTTCTTGTTTCCCATACTTGTCTAGACTGCCTTAAGTTATCCGGCATGCAAATCCCATTCTTCTGCATCGTATTACGTTGTCATCTGTGTTTTGTCTGGCTCTCCCACATTTTTTCCACATTATCTCATAAACGGCACGATTTTCGGTTGTGGGGGTGGAGGAATTATTGAGCATGAAATGTGTGTTTTGACTTTCTCTAAAACTTTCTTCAAAAACATTTCTCATTCTGAGAAGAATTCAGCAGGTATTATCATAAACGTACACAAATCGTCATGTAGAAGTATCCATTACTGTCACATTTTAATCATATTTAAATTTTCGCCACAGATTTTCGAGAAATACTCAATTCGAAATTTCATGAATATTCGTCCAATGGGGGTAGAATTTTTCCATGCGGACAGACAGACAGACGTGACGAAGCTAACAGTCGCTTTTCGCAATTTTTCGAACGCGCCTAAAAGAATAATTCAAAGAAAAATAAGTATTTTTCATTTCATTCTTCGATTAACCAGTGTTTATGGTTACACCTTTTACACAGTGATATTCGTGACAGTCAATCTACCAAAACTGTAATTCGTATAGAGCAACACGTAGTACACGTTATGGCGAACTTGTAACTCTCCGTACAACAGCGTAATCTAAATTGTACTTTAAGGGATTTAATAAAGTTTTACGCTAAAAAAGCAGACGTCAGATGGCATCATTGCCATCTGAGAGTTTTCTAAAGTGGTCGCAATTTATTAGTATGAACTTCTAAAGATAACTGAGACCGACATATTCTTCATCTCAGTGAGTAACTTGCATAAAACTTTGGCCAAGCCTAACCCGTCAACCGCCTTAGCGTAGACATCCTTCGTTGTACAGTAAAACTGTTCTACCTCCAGGCAGAACGTCAAGCTCTGTACTTCAGCAGTTCGCATGTGATATCTATCTCGAAACGTTACTCAACTTAGAGCCGAACTTGAACTGAGAGATACTCAAAAGTAAGGGATGGGTCAACGCGCAATTTTGTGGCGTGCGTTGTAAAAAAGAAAGAGCGAGTTGTTTCGCCACACAACAGACGTGGCATCAGACCCGTGAAAATTCACAACGTGTTGCAGATTCTCCGTGGTTTCTCACGGTCCCTTTGAAAAAATTCTTGACTAATTTCAAGACCGTTTCAAATTCTGTTGTGCCATACCACTGTTACTGCCATTAATGTATTAAATACGTTTATTTTAGGGACGTATTTACCAGTGACTAAAACATACAGAACTGTAATTCTTCTGTTGTTTTATTTGAATGCGACACTTGATTTCTCATATTGAGGAAGAAACATAAGCTGGGAGTGTTCGACAGTAGGATGGTAAATTTGATGACGCTAAGATTGTTTACAATAACAGAACAGGACGAATTGTGCTAAATTACTTACAGAACTATAAAAGGAAGTACTTGCTGCTTTAATATGAATTATAAACCCAAAATTTTCTCTGATGGGACGGACAAAATAACTGAATGTCGCAGAGGAAACAGCCCGTTTCCAAGATCAGTTTTGAAGCTGACACCACCTAAATATGAAGCATGAGTGCTATCTGAGCGTCGTATTCAAAGTTAAATTGTGTCATTAAATATTTAACAAGCCAGGCAATATAGTTTAACGTAACATAGAGGGGCATTCGCTTAACCACAGTTGCTGTTGAAAAGCGATAAGCATTACATATTCTGAGATTGTGTTTGTAGCCTTAGTTATCCAACAGACAATGCGCATGCGCCGTATTATCATCTGTGGCCTGCCCGGTTCTACAGTATTTTTCCACACTACCTCATAAACGGAAAGATTTTCGAAAATAAGGTATTGCACATGAAATGTTTGTTTGGGTTTTCTCTATAAAATTTGTGTGAAACATTTCTCATTCCAAGAAGAAATGAGCGAGATTATTTAAAAAAAAAAGTATATTGGTCTTCATGTAAAGTACCCGTTATTCTTGGCACATTGTAATGAAACATGAATTTTCTCGATATTTTTTAAAACACACAAACATCAAATTTCTTTAAAAAATCCGTCTAATGGGAGCCGAGTTATTCCATGCAGACGGACAGACACGACGAAGTTAATAGTAGCTTTTCGCAATTTTGCGAAAGCACCTAAAAATCTGATACGTTTATACACTATATATATATATATATATATATGCTGTACAAAAATGTATATTGCACTACGCGTAGAGTACCCGTTATTCTTGTCACGTTTAATGAAACACGAATTTTCTCGACAGATTTCTGAAAAATATCCAAGTATTTATGTCATGAAAATCCGTTTAATGGGAGCCGAGTTATTTAATGCGGACAGACAGACGGACAGGCAATTTTCGCAATTTTGCGGAAGCGACTAAAAATCGATAATATTTATATTTGCTGTACAAAACCATTGTTATTGTTATCCCGAAGTTAAATTTTCACTCATCTTGTTGTTCAAACAAAATATTTCTCAATAATACTTTTCTATATTTCTGTCATTGTATTTCCCGATTTTCCTCCACATACAGTACGTAGGAAACACGCTCTTTATTTTCTCGATACTTTTGTCTGTACCATCCATCCAGTCTATAATAAACCAAGATCCTATTTGAATTGTGGGCAATGAACCCAGCAACGCAGCTTGGATTAGCTGCGCACGTCTTCATGTCACGGTGCAGTGGTCAGCACTTCTGCTTGGTATGTGGAATTTACCAGACTGCAGTCCCGGCATTGGCTGGGTTATCCTGCAGTGTTTCATAGCTTCCTCACTCAATTCGATATTTCATACTGCAAGAGTACTCCGTAGTGCTCTCATGTCATGGATCATAAACATCCTAGTGTCCCACAGTCCAGACATATGAGCAGTACATTCGACAGATCATCCTTATATACGAAAACAAGCAAACATACAAACAGAAGCGCGCCCAACAAATACTCTTCTCTTTCCCATTCGGAAGGTCTTGGCCAGTATACCGGATAGCCTCACTGAGCGTTTCGCGATTTTTTTAGCTTCTGAATAAAATGTGAGTTGCAAACATAAAGTACACTGTGACCATTATTTAATAGTATACCAACTGATGGACATATATAAAACTTTTTCCCGTTAAAACACTAAAATTGCTCCGACATGTTTCGATCCAAGGATCATCCTCAGGAGCTACACTTCCCTTGCTAAAGTCACTTTTAAAAACTAGTTACTGATTGCTTTCATTATGTGCGTCCAATGCTTGTTTGGCAGCAAGCACAGGACGCACACCCGCAGTCGGGCACTCTGAACAACATACCCTCACACAACAAGACATGCTGCCACAGAACCAGGATTATGTGACCACTTCCTTCCACATTCTACAGAATTTACCATAAGGGAAAGATTCCATCCTTCGAAGCGGCGAATCTGAAGTCTGGAAAACACTGTTAAATGAACACGTTATTTAACTTAATGGCGGGTAGTCCTTCTTGAGGAGCTAAAATTCCGCAGATTCACAAGAAACTCCGTACATTTAAAGAAACATCAATTTTCAGTATCGTGTACATAAGAGCTCACCCCTTGTCCATATTATAGGCCAAAAGATTCCAGCCCATGCTTCTATTACTTATGTCTTTACAAGAAATTAGTTCAGTCCAAGGTCGTGTTGAATTTCATGACATACTTATTTTTAAATCTAAGTTTTAGACCCTCGTCAAAGCCACAAGCTCGAGAACCAGCCAATGTCGGCTGTCCGTGACTGCTTATTCAATATTTTCGCAGCTACCCTCCATAACCGGGATGTGGTCTCCTCCAGAGGATGCGGCATGCTGTAGAGACCGGGTCTCAATCTACGTGGCATATAAACAAGACCAATTAAAATAATTGCAAACAGAAGGGCACTTTTTCCGTTGGATAGATCTATATTTTTCTTCAAGTAGGGAAGTAGGTTACATCAGCAACTCAAGAGAGGCCGTCTCCTTCGTAGTATTCACTTCATGAAGCTCATTAATTGGGAACAGGTCATAAGGATAGCTTTCGGTTTCCATGTTTTATCTTCCAGTAAATTAATTTTAATTGTTTTATGGAAAGAAGTCCATATTGATCCTTGTCGGAGAGATACAGGTCTATAAAGTACTTTATACGAAGCTCAGTAATGAAAAAATTCAATAAAATATGTCCGCCTGTTAGCTGTAGGTCTCTTCGTTACGAACGTCTAAGTAAAAAACATTAAAAAAAACGAATTTTCAAAGAAATGAAATGCAGATTAATTTCGATGAATTCTTGTCACAATTCGCTCCAGAATTTTTGGCTATCAATGTTTTACTTAAAAACATAATGATCAAAGTAAATAAAATCCGTAATTTTGTTTGTTGCTTTATACGGGTGTGAAACTGGCCCTCCATTTCAAGAGAAGACTATATGCTGAGGGTATTAGGAAAACTGGTTGCTGATGAGGACAACTTGATTCTAGCAGCTGAAAGTAGGAAGGGAGAAAATTGTTTAATGAAAAGATTAATTATATGAACTCTCCACTTAACTTTTTCGGGTGACAAAATTACGAAGAACGGGAAGGGAGGAACGCGTGGCACACCCTGCAGAGAGGTTACGGGGTTTTGGTGGGGCAACCTGAGGGAAAGAGCTCAATTTGAAGAAAGGGGCCTACACTGAAGAATAATATTAACACAGGCCTTCAGGAAAAAGAATGGGAAGTTGTAGACTAGATTAACATGGGTCAGGAGAGGAGCAAGTTGTCTGTTCTTGTGAATGCAGTAATGAAAATTCGGTTCTCGTAAATGTGAATAATTTCTTGATTAGCTGAAGAACGTTTAGCTTCTCCAGAAGGAATGTGTGCCATGGAGTTATTTATTGAGTGCATAACTCACATTACTCCTGCAGATCATATTAGCTTCTTAAATGTTAGGTATATCATATATCGACAACTAAACGTCATTTTGCCCTGTGGTTAACTCAGCACCCAACCATGAAGACATGTGCTACTTGTAGCTAGATGTGAGTTCCCGACTCAACAGCCTGGCTTGCTTACGCAGTGGAGCAGTAAGCGATAGTGATTAAACATGAGGCTGGTGGGCCTGCTCGTTGCAGCGCTGTGGAGAACGGAAGATATCGAAACGCCTGATCGCCTAATAAAAGAATATGTACGAGGCATAGAAGAAATGTGTTACATCTCAGTCTAACCGTGCGATTCCTCGTAGCCTTGAAAAACAACAAATACAGTCCAATTCTGGTAAACTGAGACTTTGAAGGTATTTAAAGAATGCTGGTACCATGATGTGGGTATTCGCCTCGCGAGGGTGTGTGTCTCAGTGACTATTATCTGTGAAGAAATATTTATCATGTATATAACAGTGATTTTGCCAGCTCCAAATATTCTAGCGGCCGACGTATTTGGGACTGTATTTATTGCTAACATCTAGTGTCGTAAAACAGGTACCAACAACACACCCTGCGCCATCTTTCTGCTTATTCCTTTCCCCACCTCCTCAGCCCACAATTCTCAATATTCCAGAGCTACCCTGTACTTGTATGTGTAGCAGATGGACATAAAACCTACTTATTCCAATTATTTACAACGTGCATTCATTAGTAACTATTTATTCTGCAGTAGTAATTTCTCCTACATATATCAGCCTGCAGATGTCACCTTCAAGGAGAACACTTACATAAAGAAATGCATTTTACATCAAAAATATATTCTGTGTATCAATGTCCTCCCTGCAGAGACAAATACATAGAAGAATTTACTGCGATATAACAAGTAGTTTTTAATAAATGCATGTTCAATTAGTTGGAATAAGTATGATATATTATCACTGGATAATTTCGAAATCAGAACCTTACCACAGACTTCGTTATCATTTCGCTTTGATTACCTGAATATAGTGCGATTAACAGCATCAAGTCCGTTCACAGAGTGCAGTATCTTCGACGTAGACAAACTGAAACTTTCCGCCTATAATGGGCGAGTCGTTAAGAAGACCTGAAGAATCTCAGTATTGTTCATGGGCAGTGGAGCGCAAATTGCGGTTCCGACCAGCAGAGTGTGCGTTCCGAAACTGATTCATCCAGAATCATCCCACTGCACAAATTAGTTTTTTTACAGCAACGGAACAATTCGGATGAGGTCATTAAACCGCAAACGCTGTAATTTCACGGAAATTGAAATATCTGCCCTTTATTTGTGGGTGGGTAATAAGTTTAGGATTTAGCTAATAAATTATATGAAATGTCCGATGTTATACATAAAAAAAACCTTCTGAAGTTTTAGAAGGAAGAAAAATAGTAAAAAGTGTTAGGAATTTGGCCCATTAATAGTCTTAAGATATAATACACTTTAATACCGTTTGTACAATGTGCTATGTATTCACTATACTGTTTCAAAAGTGTCATTTTTTCACACTACCCGCATATTCAGCCAGATGGCATCTACCGCCACAAATTCGAAATATCGTTCTTTCGAGGCATTTACTTTAATTTAAAACTCCTACGCGAATCTCGTTATATTAATCAGTATTTTACAATAATTAAATATAGCAAAAAACAAGCAAATTTTATTTTAAAGTGATATAAGAAATATCAAAATATTTTTTGACATAAACAAAGAAGACAGTACAGGTATATGCCACACCCACCTACTCACCCACCCACCCACCCACCCACACACACACACACACAGAATCACAAGTGGGCGCGAGCTTATTGATCGCACGTCGCTTTTCATTGAAGTATCCTGAATCTGGCCATTACACAGTGGCGCAGTTGGTTGCGGCACTGCGCTACAAGCCGAGAGGTTGCGGGTTCGATCCTTCCGGTCGCACTATGGCTCTGGGGTCAAGTGAACCTCTAAAAGAAATGAGTACCAGGAATATTTGTTTTGTGGGGAGGGGGGTAAAGGAGTCCGGTGCGTAGGTCTGACAACCTTGCCACCTACATTTGTCGATTTTCTAAAAATCCTTGGAGCCTCAACCTCCTGGAGAGCTAAGGTCCTGTCCAGGTTTATATAGGGATAGCTGTACCTAGTGACTGACTGGGTTCACCATGTCACATAAATATATAAATTAAGTATAACTTACAGAATATTTGCATTTAACTTCTCCAAAGTAATAATAACATATTTTTATTGACGAAACCCCAAATAATCTACGATGTACATCTGGTACTTTATAGGCCTGACTGAATTTTGCTGTAAATTTTCTATCATATTGGCTTGTACTACGATGCTCACTAACTTCTCAATAATTGACTATCTACACAAAACTCAGTGGTAAACATACAAACAATACTTAATGTCAATGAAGTCTGCATTTTTCCACGTCTTATTTATGTACTTATTCTGACGCTCACATTAAATGCCAATCATTTTCCTACACACTATTAACAACATCAAGCTTTACGATGGACACAACGTGTTCTCTTCGCGGTATAAACTAAAGTTTTATGTACGTGTCTGTTCCTCACATTTCTCGGATTATGGGCCTAAATTTTGTATTCTGAATTCCATATCAGTACCTAAAATTATAATTATAAGCACTCTTAAAAATTTACCTCGTACGTCTAAAATCCGTACCGATAACACAAAAAAAAATGTTTTTTCCCCGCTTTAAATTTCCCAGAATTTGCTCATTTGCAGTGTTCAGGGCGAGGGTCCTGTCAAATGCACTACATGTTTTTGAAAGTTGAGAATTATAGAATTAATAAAGTGAACCGTGGTTACAAAGGCACACATTGTTCATTGGAGACGAAACTGAAAAATACCACTTCCAAACGAAAAGAAGCCTAAATCTGCATATGCCACGTGGATGGAAGGGAGCCTCTTAGAATAAATAATCTCACGTCCTTCTAATTATTACCTAGGTTACACACACAGGCGACAGTGCTGTGACAAGTACTGCAACATCTGAGCTTCATTCACTGTTTTAAAGCAGAAAGTGATAAGGCAAAAAAAAACAGAGAAAAATGTTTAAGATAAGAAAGAAATAGTTCCCCAGAGCAAACCAAAGGATTTTTCCGCTTCTTTTCTCCGATGCCCTGTACACTATTGTGGTCTTAATCATTGTTTCTGTACAAACAGTATTCAATACAACATGACAGGTAATAATATCTTTTTGGCCTTTGTTTATGTGTGGTTAAACCTGAAGCACTTGCAGTGGTTATACGTATTGTTAGAAGCAGTGCTTACGTCACAGCAACGTGAGCTGATTAGCCCGTAAATGATATATGATTCATACGTCATAGGTAACTTTGTCACACTCGAAAAGATCCAGGCCTACTGGCTCTCTGCATATTACACATACTATCAAAAATCCTATAAGATAATTCTTAAACTAAGCTAAACTAAACTAAACTAACCAGATTGTTGTATAGCTTCTCGAAATATTACATTTTGTATTATCGCGGGTGTCTCACCAGCTTACATTTTAGTAATATCAATTTCAATAAAACATGAAAATATATTTTTAATAACGTAATGGTTTTTCAACTAGGGTCACGAGGTGGCGCAGGCAGTTGAGGCACTGTGCTACAAGCCGGGAGGTCGCGGGTTGGATTCCCGATTGTGTCATTGAAATTTTTTATTGACGTAATCCTTCCGGCCGCACTAAGGCTCTGGGGTTGACTCAGCCTCTAACAGAAATGAGTACCAGGAATATTTCCTGGGGGTGAAGGCGGCCGGCGCGTAGGGCTGACAAACTTACCACCTTCATGTACCGATTGTCTTGAAATCTGGGAGCCTCAACCTCCTGGAACCTTCAGGGCTTCTCCAGGTCTGTAATGGGATTGCTTTACCTTTTAATGATTTTTCAACTACCAAAATTCGTGACATAACAATTCTTTTCCACAAAAGAATGTTTCGACTTGCCGATTCATTGAAGAAATGAAGAATATGTGACCTTATATACAATACAGCACTAATTGTGTGAAAAATTTATTTAATGTAATTATTAACATTCTCCTCGACACAAACGTTACGTACCAATTCCTTGTACCAGGAGATACATTTTGTTCAATCTGATGTTTCTATGAAATGATGGCACACGCTGAACCACGCCATACTAAATTAAATTCAACCGTAAACTAACAAGAATTTCCATTATAAATTTGAATCAAAATACATTTAGTAGCCTAGGAAATGAAATGAGCGGTGGCACGGAAAAAAAATCGTGATTTTGTTTATGAATTTATTGCAAATAAAAAGTCTAAAACCAAATAATGCAGCATTTAGTAAGCCCTACAATACAGCTGTTTGAAGTGCACAAACCGCTTTAATATGTGCATACTCTTCAGCGAAAACTTTGCATAATTTTGAAAAATTGTGTAAATTTGAAAGGAGCCATATTTACAGAATACTGAAGTACTTTATATATGAATCAGATTTCTCCGCTAAATTAACTGGCTATTTTAATTACATGACATCCGCTCTCCATAGAAGTACTGCACCTCGGCTACAAAGTAGGCTTGCTTAAGCATATTCCCATATAGACTCTGCAATAAAACATAAAAAAGAACCATCCTTTCACCCCATTTTTTTTGTCTTTTCTGACCGACATCTGCTAGATGACCATGTATGGTATACCACATAACGCGAAACACTTCCTCTGCTCATCATCATTAGCGAAACTTACGTAGTTTCAAGCGTTAATTGACCTGTTTGGTATTTATAATCCTTTTCGCCATCTAGTCTGACAGCAGTGAACTACGTGTAAAGAAAATTCTGCAGTCCATTATCCTCTCTTCTTTAGGGCCTTAACTGAACGATAATAAAAAAAACCCAGTGTTTATTTCTTACAATTCACTGACTTCCGTACACCAGTAATGACAGTACTGCTTTCTCCATTATTTACGAAATTTATTAAAAATTGGATGCAAATATTAATTTAATGAACATGCATTCGCATTTACTAATAAGAGCTTATTAAAAACGTCGTTTAATAAGCATCTTGTCGCCTTAATACAATTAATTATAAAAACAAAAATGGGCTGAAAATTGAACTTAGATGAATTTAAAAAAGAAGTAACTCTCAAAGCGATTTAACCAGCATCTTTTCACCTCAACACAATTAATTTTAGAAAAAAAAAACACGTAAAAATCAATTTTCATCGTTGCACCGTGCATTTTGAATTCTCCGTACTTCACACACCAACAATGCACTATTTATTAACTTGGTTAAAAGTTATAATTTACATTAAAATACACAATTATATCGTTCCTACATGTTTCGGTCTCTAATGACCATCATCACCATATATATATAACGAAGTAATTTTACCGAGTGTTTTAACATAAGTATAACTTTAGTCAGGTACAGATAAAGCTCCCTGATAATGGTTATTAGAGACCGAAACATGTAGGAACGATATTATTGTGTATTTTAATGTAAATTAAAACTTTTGACCATGTTAATATTTTCATTTACATAAAATCCTTCCGATCGCACTATGGCCCTGGGTTCGACTCAGCCTCTAACAGAAATGAGTACCAGGAGCATTTCCTGGGGGTAAGGGCGGCCGGCAGGCCTGAAATGGGACTGCTTTAACCAAGTTAATAAATAGTGCATTTGTTGGTATGTAAACGACGTCTGTAACAATCAAGTCCACGAAATAAGAGGTAGCAAGTGAGGGAGTAAAACTAATTTAAGACGTGTAGCGCTGAAGATTTCCCTTACGAAGGTTCTTCTGTAGTACAGCTCGAGACAGATTCATTGTTCACTGATTTTGCCATTACTTGATATTCATGCTTCATACAGAGGGACAGGAACCTCCTTCTGCTGCGTTATAAAGTATACAATCCTGGCAGGGAGACGAAGTTTGGGTGATCATTTTCTGTGTTTTCGTGTGTTACTTTCACCGTTATGGACAGGGTTGTATCCAGAGCGGAGAACAGTGCTGTTAGAACTTTTGTTGTGAATCCACCCTCTACCCAGTCCAAGACAGATCGGGGACGAAGAGATTAAATTTATTCACCGTTAGGGATTGATTTTTACGGGACTATATCTGCAGCCACCCTGAAACAACAGAAGATATTCGCTTTAAGACTGTCCTGCAACAGAAAAGTACGACCCTGAAATGATTGCTCTGAGCCCTAAATTTGGTTTTTAATGAATGATGTAAACGCTTTTCGAAATTACTAGAACCTTCTCGGATGATCAGTCTTGTCCAGGTTGAGCTCCAAGTTTCCAAGGAAATGCGAGAGAACGGAGTAATTTACCCAGCCTCACATTGTCTCTTACTAAAATTTCAGCCGTTTTTAATTTCCTGGCTAGCTTAATCTACATTCTGAGAAAACTACCTTAAAGCAGGCTGTGTAGATTTAACAAGTTTTAGGTGAATTCGCAAAATTGCGAAAGCGACTATTAGCTTCATCATGTCTGTCTGGCCGTCCGTCCTTCGGTCCGCATGTAACAACTCTTCTCCCATTCGACGGATTTTCATGTAATTTGATATTTGAATATTTTTCGAAAATATGTCCACAGATTTCACGTTTAATTAAAATCTGACAAGAATAACGGGTACTTTACATGAGGACTTATGCACATTATCTCGCTCAATTCCTTTAATAAAGAGAATTTTTTCAAACAAACCTTGTAGAGAATATCAAAACAAGTTTTATGTTCAGTATCTTTTTCCCTAAAGTCTTGCTGTTCATGATATAGTGTGGAAAAACCTTGTACAGCCAAACACCCAAAATACGGCACATGTGCGTTGCGTGCTGGATAACTAAGGCTACAGACACACACTCGGAATATGTGATATTTACTGTTTTTCCACGACAACAATGGTTAAACGAAAGCGCCTCGCATTACGTTATACATACATTGCCTCTCTTTATTTCGAAACACAGTATTCTGTCTCGTAAATGAAATATTCATAAGGCGTTACAAAACTTTTTAACTCAAAAGGAACAATTCACAAGAACCCACCAATTATGAGCCACTTAAATCCAGTTTACATTCTTCCATCTACACTGTATCGCCAAAGCCTTCTGGTACTTACAGATTTTCCTTCGTATATCTTTAGGTAATACTGAAATTAAATCCACAGATTTAGAGGTGAGGACGTGAATTGCGCTAAACTGGCCAAAAAATGGTCCACTAAAACTGTTTACAGAAAACGGAGGCACACTTCCAGGTTCCACAAAAGCAGGGAATTTTTAGCTATGCCATGCAGTTAGTGGACATTACTGCATCAAAATGAGTGATGTATTTAAACTTCACTGCCATTTAACAACGCTTTATTTTTTCTCAGAAGTAGAAGAAAAGCATGTTTCCTGTGCAGACTGAAGTGGCAAAACGTGGCAGTGCCACTAGGCTCCACAGCTGGAGTTAATGACATGTGCAGCAGACCCGTGCTTGTTCCGCCAGGGTGGCGAGCACACAAACAAGCGGACGTACCGTGTGGTGTGTGACATACATCATAACAGAGTCTGTTTCCTGTTTGTCTTCTGTTTCCCTGTTATGTCAGAGGACACTATGTTTCTCGTAGCTGTCTCGCAACAGGAAGACGCAAGTTTTACTGTCTGCTATACATTATCGATATTCATATATCATATTTCCATTTTTAACTGGTTTTGACATAAAAACACCAAAGCAGCATAAACTTCTTCTTCTTCTTTTTAACAGATACTCATTCGTTAAGCAGTGTATATTTTTATAAAACGAAAATATCACAATCGATAAAACACAGTTGAAACATTTTGACACCAATCCATCAATATTCCGCTGCAGAATTTGCAGTCAATAACTGTTGTTAGTTTGGCAGTTGCACTAATGTCACTAAGTTAGTAGTCAAAATAATGAAAATGTACCAATTGCTTTTGGTGTTAAGGAATTTCAAGTTCTAGTAAGTTTTAACATAAATACGTATATGATGCTCACACTTGTTAGTATGTCGCCGATTACGGACGGCTAGAGCAGTTACGCCTGCAGTAAATCACCAATACATAACAAAACAGGCAACGTACGCATAACGTAACATAGCGGCGCGTTCCTGCAACCATGATGGCAGTTGACAAGCAATGAGTATTACACAACCCAAGTGTGTGTATTTGTAGCCTTAGGTATCCAGCATGCAATGTGCATGCGCCATATTTTCATCTGTGGCCTGTCCCGCTCTACAAAATTTTTCCACATGATCTCATAAACGGTACTTTTTTTCCGAAAAAAAAACCATTACTTAATACAAAATGCCTATTTTGATTTTCACTACAACTTTTTTTTTAAACATCTCTCATTCTAAGAATAAATGAGCGAGAAATGATCATAAATGTTTATTGGTTTTCTTGTTAAGTACTCTTTATTCGTACTCTTTATTCTTGTCCGATTTTAATGACATTTGAATTTTCTCTACAGATTTTCGAAATATGAACATAAAACATAAAAAACAAATAAAACAGACCGCTCTCGGTTTCTTAAAAAATTTTCCTCTTTTATTTCACGTTAGTCTATAAAAGAATTCAGGCAAAATGTTGTCTTAAGTATGGTAAACTAAGAACCAAACAAGAAGTAAACATGAAATGACGCGTGAGACCAACCAGATGCAACAAATTATGGTTTATTAATAATCCATTAGCTCAACATGTTTCAGGCATCATTATGCCCATCTTCAGGAGCGCTAGACCTATGTTCTGCATATGGTTTTCAGCACTAGATGTGCTGGCTGGAGTCTTTGGAAGCCTGGAAGCACTGTATGCATACGGCCTGCTTCCCGGCTTCCCAAGACTCCAGCCAGTACATCTAGTGCTGAAAATCATATGCAGAAAATAGGTCTAGCGCTCCTGAAGATGGGCATAACGATGCCTGAAACATGTTGAACTAACGGATTATTAATAAACCATAATTTGTTACATCTAATTGGTCTCACGCGTCATTTCAGATTAAGGATGCACGGTCACACGAACATCAAAGAAGTAAACAGTAAAGTAACTTTTGTGCTAAATTTAGCATCACACTATGAAGAAGGATGAGGGTTTGGAGGTATAGGCCAGATGCTTTTAACATCTTCCTTAAATAGAGGTTAGTAACCACTTTCAGTTCTGGTCATCTTGTCTCCAAAACTGCATCGGGGTAACATCATCAAAGTCTTTTACTCCTTGTGGAGCATAGGACATCCATGATAGCTTCCAGGCATTGTGGTCTTCAGCTATCCCCTTGACTTCCTTCCATGATCTTCTTGTGCTTCTTATCTCATCCTCTATTGTCCTTCGCCACGTTCTCTTCGGCCTGCCTCTCCTGCTATATCCATGAGGATTCCAATCTAATGCAGTTTTCTCTACTGCTCCTGTTTCTTTACGTAATGTGTGTTCAATCCAATTCCATTTTCTTCTTTTTATCTGATTTTCTATTGACTTCTGATGGGTGATTCTCCATAATTCTTCGTTCGTAATCTTATTGGTCCATTTTTTATTCATTATTCGTCTTAAGCATTTATCTACAAATATGTGTAGTGTTCTTATTATCTGGTTGGTAGTTTTCCAAGTTTCACAAGCATATAATAATACTGATTTTACATTTGTATCGAGGCACCACATTATGTGAATATGGGTAGACCGTTAAGCGCTTGTGGACAAGATGGCGAAGAGAAATGTTCTTACTCCTCTGTTTGAAACAAAGTTCTTTTTTCACGCCCGATGTTGAATCACGAAGTTGATCAGTATTCTTAAAGTGTTGTACCCTCAGCGTGGTATCATTGGTATAGCTTCGTTGCAATACACATAAGTACCCGCATGCCTGCCTGTACAAATCCCACCCAGCAGTGGAGAGTCTGATTTCTTTGCAAATGATATCTAATAAAATGCATTACCTCTTGTTGAAGTTCCAGACGAGTTCCTAAGCAAGAGGTGACACTACTTCCGGTTAGAACCCGTTCTTCTCATGCATTATACGAGCGTTCTTACCTTCCCGTATGTAACTTAATACCCACTTGGTCCATAATTACACGGCACCAAGTTTTCTTGTTAATTCTGAGATTATGTTAAGCCTCGTTTCAACCTCAGGGCGTTTACTTAACTGCAACGAAAATCAAATGTCCTCTATAATGACGCATGAGCCCAGAGGCCATAAGGTTTAATGGAATGAAGCTGTGCAGAAATTATCGCTGCATATTGATAAGGAACATAATTAATTCAAGTTCTCTGGTCCCAATCTCAGTGAGATGATAGGTTCTCAACCAGGCAGCTATGCAGATACCGCCTGCTGGGATGTGACAGCGTCAGCTCGCAGTTAGTTTCCGTCGTTTCGGAGGAACGTGTTTTCTCCAGCTGACTCCTCGAAGGTACGCGTTTCTTCCGTAACGTAAGATAACACTTTCACTCAACATTCTTAAGTTTCGACCACAATACATGGCACAAAGTTGCTTGTATTGACGCAACCATCGAGGCCAGCATGTTGTTCAGTTCGTTGTACAAGTGTCTTTGATGAGCAAATTATTACATACGCCTGGATCATATGTGGGACGGTTAGGCGTAGTCTGTGTAGGTACTCGTTACGGGCTGGACGGCCCGGGATTAGAATTCGGGTGGGAGGCGAGATTTTCCTCACCCGTCCAGACAGACCCGGGACCTAACCAGCCTCCTATACAATGGGTACCGGGCCTTTCCCGGGGGCAAAGCGGCCGAGGCGTGGCGTTGACCACCTACCCCTATCTAGCGCCGAGGTTAAAGAAAGAGTAGAGCTATACACCTACTCTCCCTCTGGGCTTTCGTGGCCTGTTATAGGGCGAAAGTTTTATATATATCCTTACCGACCCACCCATCCAAGAACAGAATTTCACAATACAGGCGGACTCTCGTATCCATGGGTAATACGTTCCAAGACCTACCGCGGTTACGTGAAACCGCGGATAATAACGAACACTATATATAACGTGATATTCGTGTAACATACATAAATACGGTAAAGTTTTATTGATAAGTTACGCACAGTAAGACATTACCAAAATTAAATAAAATAATAATAAAATGTACTGTACACTACGAGTACATTGTACATTTACAGTGTACTTTCTGTCTCTCTCGTATGTATGAAAGTAAGGGATTCTGACGTTTTAGCCTAATCCTCAAGAGACGATAGAGCAATGAAAAAAATACAGTACGTGTACTACACAGTATCATGTACAGTTTCAAGGGATGACAGAACAATAAAAATCATGATTTTCCGTCAAAGCGCTGCACAAGCAATGTAAAAAACCTGTTACTGTTACACACTTCACAATGAAAATCATACTACCTACCTACACGTAAGCTGTAATAAAAAATTTATTTGTTAAAAAACATCGTAGGCTATTGTGGGTGTTCACCGACTTGTAATGTCTTCTTGTTGCTTTATGAACACAAACACTGCGATAACGCGGTAACTAATTCGAACAGCGAGAAAGCTAGAAGCAAAATGTTTGCAAGATTGGGGGAAGCGTGGGCACGGGGACAAAGGGAGATGAGTTAAGTATTGGGCGCGTTTGGGCTGCTGGATTTCACCATGTTACGGCCCGTTCTCGCTTGGCGCGCGTTTTGAAAATTATGAACCGTTTATTTTTTTAATTTTACAAAATTTTTTCATACTGCAGTAGACCGCGGATACGGGGGTCCGCCTGTATTTGATTTTATGTGTTAGTAATCTCCAAGTGTAGCAGGAAGTCCCAGAAAAGTTATTTAGGACAAGTAATAGTCACGCTGTTAAATTGTCCACAACAAAAGTTACTGAATTCTGCAGACCTGTTTTATATACAGATGAAAGTTTGATTTAAAATTCACTTAGCATTTCCCTGCACACAATTCTGCAATCCACACAGTCACGATCTATGTTCTAATACGTGAACTGTAGTTTCACATTCCACACACACATATATTCCACGAATGTAAGACGCGTTAACACCATGTCAGTACTGTGCTCAAATAAACTGAAACTCATTACATCACGAAAAACCTGAATATGACATTCATAAGTCGAAACGTGTTGTTGTAATAACCATAGAACATTACTGTTACAATCACTATATTCTATACAATAACAACAATAATAAAAATATACTGTTTGTGCAAATACTAAGAAAAGCATTTGAGTCAACTAAAGAGGATAATGGTACTTGGAGAATTAACACAGACAAGGAGTTGGATGAGTTAATAAATCACCGGAACGTAATAAATTATGTTAAAGCCCAAAGATTGAGCTGGTTTGAAAACATACATAGAATGCCTGAAAATAGTTTTGTAATGAAAATATATAAATGGAAACCATCTACAAGTAGACCAATGGGAAGGCCCAAGTCCCGATGGGAAGACGACGTCAGGAATGATTTGAGGAAGATGAAACTTATAAAGCGGACAGAACAAGTCCAGGATCGCCTTAAATGTAAGGATATTTTTGAGAAAGCCAAGTCTCTACCAGAGTTGTAGTGCAAAAGAAGAAGGAAATACTGTTTGTGCAAGGTAATTCATACTTTCTATTGAAGTACTTCCTAAAATGATGAGTAAGAAATTAGGCCTATTAAGCAGTGAATTAATTCATCTTCCCTGGATCCGTATACTTTACGACTAATTCAAATGATGGATCTCTGAATAATTTTATTCATCACGTAAAGAACAGTTGTTTTTATCAAAAAAGTTTTATGGAAGGAAAGATAGAAGGAAAGGGAAGACGAGGAAGAAGAAGTAACCAGCTATTGGATGAGCTTAAGAAAAATATAAGATACTGGAACTTGAAGGAGGAAGCAGTAGATGGTACTCTGTGAACACCTCGCTTTGGAAGACGCAATGGAACTTTCATAAGACAGACTTTGTAATACTGGTAAATTATTCATTTACGTTTTAAAGCTTAGCGGTTTCTTTACGTAACTCCAGGTTTAACATTCAAAAATTCAATGTGGTACTCGATTTGCGTTGAGTGTTTTGTAGGGATCTCAGAAGAGACAGCGACATTTGATTCATATACAGGGTGGCGTGGAGCCGACTGACACATTTAAAAATTGAATATTGCGCCGACGCGATAACTTGTCGTGGTTGACAGGAAGAGGAACGGTAGAGAATAGGACGCCATTTAAAATGGTCAGTCGCAATGGAGCGTTGGAACGTGCAACAACGTGTTACCTTTGGTCGTAGTTTCGGCGACATCACTTTACCTGCTCGGTCGCCCGACCTTACTTTACCAGATTTTTTCCTGTGGGGCTTCCTGAAAGACCGTGTGTTCCGGAGGCGTATCATGACTATTCAAGAACTCAAACAAGCCACTGTTGACGAAGTTGCGGCTATTGATGAGGACCTACGAAGGCGTGTGTAAGGCAACTTCCAGACACGCTTGCAACAATGCATTGATGTAAACGGAGGCCATCTGCCTGATGTTAAGAAAATAAGCTTGTAATCTGTGGGCAATAAATAGCATACTTGGACGTATTTATAGGCGGATTCACTTATTTTTCCCTGTTTCCATGTATTATCTATGACCATTTAAAATGTGTCAGTCAGCTCCTCGCCACTCTGTATAACTGACTAACTAATTTTTATAACCGTGGTGGAAAGTGTTTACAGCGCGGTACGGACTGATGCCTTATATAAAGCAGATTATGTTTCGTCTTTAAAAGGTTAAAAATAGCAAATCAAATATACAATGGGTATGTCTGTACCATGACGGTTTAATGATTATATTGAGTGAAGTAATTGATACTTATGGAGCCTCAATGACCTTCTATCGACACCTCTGACACTAAAGAACTTTTCTCGTTGTTTAAATCATCTACGATTAATCTGATAATCGTGACATTACAGATTTAAAAGGACGTAAGTGATATTAAGTGAAGGAGCACATCTCAGTGCAGGGACTAATAATATCTTCAAAACACATGACCACAGTAGCAATGCCTAGACCCATCGACTGTTTCAGAGTATTCGGTAATATCTGTTCCGTATGTCGAATGTATTCGGTTGAGTTGTTAACGGAAACTTTGCCAGACTTACAGACATGTTTCTGGTTACTTCTTTCAATTAATCCACATGCAACTTGACATATCCTACAATCTTCATAATAAAGAACTTCGTCATATTTCCTACCAGCAACCGCCACGCAGGCTGGAACAGCATTAATATTACATACTCAGTAAGTAAACCAGCATGAATTTCGAAGCACTCGCAGTTGTTCTGAGTATTAAGAAGAAAATGGCGAATTTCGTCGACTGCTTCAAACGAATACCGAAACAAAACCCTGAAATAAATCTCGACACCTCCTTCCACATACGTACGCAACACTTCAATCTCATTCGACGTTATTTAAACTCTACCTCACCATCAGAGACTTTTAATCAATGGTATTAATATCCATCTAATTCCATAAAAGTAGCCTTACGGAAATTGGGAAATTCAGTCCATTCTTAAACAACATACATTAAGGATGAACAAGAGAGTCTCCTTAGCTATTGACCAACTTAATGCACAAATTCTTGTTTTTTAATAGGTTTATTATATTCCTCTACATGTTTCGAGCACTGTTGTGCTCATCATCAGGAGGTCAAATTGTATTGTACAGCATCTGGTTTCGTCAAACTCTGTAGGTGACCATCCCGTGCACAGTGCTCGAAACATATACAGGAATATAATAAACTTATTAAAAAACAAGAATTTGTGCATTAAGTTGGTCAGTTGCTAAGACTATACTGAGATGCACAGTCAGCAAAAAAAAAAAAAAAGGAGTGGCTCCCTTGCAGTAATGTTGGAAGGACTGAAGACATTAATTAAATTTCAATAAAAAAAGCAGCACTCCGCCTTTTCCATAGCTCAAATGATTCACGCGAAAGAACACAGACATTTCCTGTTCCATCTACAGTCTTACAACTCACACGATTGGTACTCAGTGCTGAGGACAGTAAGTGAAAAAGCATTAACCCCATTTCACTTATCTGCAGGGAGAGTGTATGGTAGCCAGCCGACATATGCAATTTGTCAGTAGCACATTTAGTTGACTGGATTACCACACTCTGTCTGGCAAATTGCCCAGACACTGTTTGCAGACATGACACTCAATTGAAAGCACTCAACCCTACAGTCAACGACCCTCTTTTAAATGGAATTTGTGGTCTTCAGTGCACAATCCGCATTGTTTTCCTAGCGTCCAAAGAACATTTCAGTAATGTACCATCTTCTGAACTGGTTGCAACGGACTATCTATTTTCCTGATCATAGGAGAATCCTGAAAGTGAAGTCACGTACGCATTTTCATATTGTGTGACATATCTAATTTATGGTAACTAGTCTATGGGTAGAAGTCAATAAGAACCCCAAGTTCAGCCATCGTGATATTATGTACGCATTGCAAGCAAAAATAGAAATATATAATGTAACAAATAAGAATAATCTGTGTGTGTGTGTGTGTGTGTGTGTGTGTGTGTGAATAATATTCCTTGTTATTCACTTGTGATTCTAGAGAAAGCTGGATATAAGGCTTTAGAGATTCATTCTAACTGAAATTTAATAACGACACGACTTTCACTGGGTTTATACTCACATCGGGGCTAAGATTGATTTCTTTGTCACCCAGGCTCCCATAGCCTGAAGCTGTTTCCTTTGGGATGAGGCGATGGGGACGTAAAGCTAATCACTCACATTTAGTATTAACGATTTAGAGTGAGTGGAACGTTCAGCCACAGTAAGTCCAAGGTTCATTGGATTGTATTATGCATTATTTATTTTTCACAATGTAGGAAACTACGGGCGGTAACCACACGAACTCAATCCAGAATTAATAACCAATTAATTATTATACAATCAACTAGAATAAACAATATGTAATTAGAATACAAACTGTGTTTATAATATGTCACTTGCAATGTTAATTTGGACTAGGGATCAGAATGTAAATTATTCGAAATAATGAGGGCGCGCCCGTTTCGGTTGAGTTCATTAGGATAATCAAATGACATATCAACTGGGTAGGCCTAAGTGTTACTAAATGCACTATCACTTGACAAAACGCACGTATATAAGGATAAGAAAAACAGACAAAATCTTAGTTTGAAAACTTACAGTAAAAAAAAAAAATAGGAAGCTTTTGTGTGGACGGGTGGAAAAGATTGAAAACAGATCTTCAAGACATACGGTGTGAGAATGTGAACTGTTTCAGTGAAAGGTCCAAAATCTTATGTTTATTGGACCGTGCATCATCTTGATAGTTGAATAAAGAGAGACCAACTTGATGTCACTTGCATTTTTATTTCATTATTTAATGCTCAACATGTTTCGGATGTTAATACATCCATCCTCAGGAGCTTGCGACTTATTTGTTGAGTTATTTCAT
>Ga0136643_10001946_pt1 | contig 26172 bp, 8 predicted proteins | sample TergutLab28metaG_FD_96883 | JGI IMG/M metagenome (GOLD analysis project Ga0136643, IMG submission 96883) | Labiotermes labralis P1 segment gut microbial communities from Petit-Saut dam, French Guiana - Lab288 P1 (version 3) (version 3) | ecosystem: Host-associated > Arthropoda: Insects >... | reverse complement strand
TCAGGCCATTATCTCCGTAACCGTTCAACTTTGGATATAGGTGTTTTGGGTTATATCGGTATACCTTAACATAAGGAACACTCTCCCGAAGTCTGGCACATTCCTCCTGGGACATCCTGTATACGAAAGACATAAGCAGACATATCAAAATGTGGAAGTACACCGGAAGATATTCGGCTTCCATATTATTTTTAAAGTCGCCGCTACATAGCATACAGCGAGTGAGCAACACCTCAACATCTCACTCCCCTGCAGCAGACTGATTCTGTGCAACGTCTTTCGATATATTGCTTATTGCGGCAGACAATGTCAGATTAACTTACTTTAAATGTGACTTACTGTTCCCATCCCCTGCTTGATCTTTTCAACAGTTGTTTCTAACACAGATAATACCAGTTTCACCGCAGATGAAATGGGACAGGTTGGTACCGTCCTGTGCTTGGTCAACACTTGTTTCCCTCGGCAGATACTGACAATTTAACCCTCTTCAAATGGGACTTACTTGTTCCATCTTATGTTTTTACTTTCAACATGTTTCCAGCTGCAGTTACTGCAAGATTAACCCAACTCAAATGGGCCTTATTGGTTCCATCGCGTGCTTGGTCTTTCAACGGCTGTGTCCAACAACAATTACTGCCAAATTAACTCACTTTAATTGAAACTTACTTATCTGGACATTTATATTTCCAGCGGCATATGCAGCCAGTTTAACCCAAATGAAATTGAAGTTTTTGTTTCATCCTGTACTTGGTTTTTCAGCATCCCTCGTTCCAACGGAACACATTGTCAAATTAACCCATTTGAATTGGGACAAACGAGTTCCTTCTTGTGCTTGGTCTTTCGACACTTCTTTTCCCAGCATAAGCCACTGACAGATTAACTCACTTGAAATGCGACACACCGGCCCCACCATTTGCTCTTTATTTCGCATGTTCTGCTTCCAAATGTAGATATTTCTAAATTAACCCACCTAAGCAGAATGGATGGCAATCGGGCTCCCAAAAGGTGAACTGTGCTTTAAACCAAAGAAATATATCCAGAGATATTAGAATACGGTTGAAAAGTACGAATGGGCGTAAGTTTACGTGACACTGAAACCACAGAAATTCAGTTACGTTGGTAGTCAGTGACACTAAAACTTCAAAACATTATGGTGCCAAAACTGACAAATAATACACGCGAGTCCATGATTAGCGATTTGCTAGTTGGGGACCAAAGAAATCGAATTGCCACACCCCTGCGTGATTCGTTTCGGTTCATCAAAGCGTGAGCTTCTGATACTGCAGCTTCCGGTATCCATGTTTGTTTTCTATATAACAATGACGGATTGCTGATGGGGGGAGGAAACCGTCAACTTGCCATTTATCCGTTCCTTCTTGTAAACAAGGGCACGCACACACACACACGCACACACACGCACACACACACACACACACAAAGAGTTTAAAATAAAACTAGCATCCACTTTCCATTACTGTATCCTTCTTCAGAAGTCAAGACCACTTACGAGTCGTTTCTCTCTGAACCAGTGATAGTGCGCTAGACTGTCTCCGGTTGTTGCGTACAGAGTACGTCCACATACATCTCTCTGGATCAATCAGTGAGGATGACTTTCTGACCTCGGCAAACCGGATAAGCGCTACGGTCGTAATGCAAGCCCGCTAAATGCAACAACAATGTTTTTAATGTGTTTTTGATCACCGTTAAACGCAACTTACGTAAGTAAAGTCATGAAGCTGCCGGTGGCCTCAGTTGCAGGGTGTATCTGCAGGTATTTAAGAAGCTGCGAACAGCCGTCAAAGGACGATACTTCAGACTACGGATTATAACGTAGATAACTGAAACTGCTTTTATTTAAATGTAATTAGAATTTGATTACATTCACTGAAAAGTTGCGTTTGAACGTGTTTGTTGTAATAAAATTCGCCGTTTAATTCTGCAGTAAACCAAAGCAACTTTGTGTCAAAATAATAAGAGTAGAACACAATTAAAGAAGAGATATGTCATTCGTTAAATTTATTCGTGCCCCACGATTATTTCTTCAGCTACTTGTTTCCTTTCTTCTAAATAACGAGAGTGAATATAAATATTAGTTACTTTACACTGAAATTGGCTAGTCATCTTGCGATATGGTGCTGCCAGCACTTCACGGAGAACATGTCCATCCATCCGTCTGTCCTCCTTTGTGACCTAGTATCAGCGACCAAAGCGTTTGTCGGGTTTTTCGTGGATCTCGGTACGGGAGTTGTTTACAAACAGAAGTAGTAAGACAAGCATGAGTTTGTGAATATCGGCCCAGTACGAGTCAAATTTTACGCAACAGCTTACATAAATCTGTAAAAGTAACTTCCGAAGTTCTTTATCGACTCGAGGGAAATTCGGGTTAACATTCACATTGTAACAGCCGCAGTGGCCCCTCCTCGTGGGACTTTGTAAATATCAATGTACGACGCATATATATGTCATGTGGCTGCCCGGCGACATTAGAGCGGTGATATACTTTGCTCTATGCGGTAATACCTTACACGACTTTCTAGCAACCACCAGGTATAAAGGCCGAAGGAAACAATAAGATGGAATGGATTTTTAACATAAAGCAAGGTAACGTAAAGTGCACCCTTGTACAGGCACTGAGGTTCTGTACAGGCCGTACGGCCCATAGGAGTAATAGAGGTATAGTTCTACTCTTCCTTTACCACAGCACTAGAAGGGGTAAGGGTTCATCGTCATGCCCCGGCCGCTCTTTACCCCCGGGAAGGACCCGGTACCCATTGTACAGTAGGCTGGGTGGGTCCCAGGGCCGGTCTGGACAAGTGCAGAAAATCTCGCCCCCACGGGATTCGATCCCCGAGCCGTCCAGCCCGAAGCCAGTCGCTATACCGACTACGCGACCCGGCCCTCAATTTTTAATATAATTGTTTGTTAGTTACTGTTTCGGTTAGAGGTCTCTTCGTCGGGCTGGTCACTCGTCCTACGGTGTGTAGTGTGTCTGGGTGTGATAGTGAAGTCTCGATAATGAGGGGGCCCCGGCCCACTAGGGGCTGCTGCGTCATGGGAAAAAAATTAACTAATGGTTCCCAAGACATTTCCCTCAATTATATTTTATACGATTTTTGCAAAGAGAATATTACAAGGACTTCGCTCTTCTGGAATGTTAGGCAGTGTATGTTGGCAGTTGATACCGACGCTTCGAGACAGCCCATCGGTTCTATCTTCGACAGTGTAGTTTGAAAGCTGAAAATGGGACCGGTGGGTTCTCCCTAAACGTCGGTAAACAACTACCAATATCCGCTGCCTCACACCCCAGGAGAGTGACGAATTCAACTACGCCGCAGCGAAGCCTGAATTCTCGCGAGATTTGATCAATGCAAATTTTATCCTCGAATTTCTACATGTTTTAATAAAAGTTTGAATTTACCTTTTGAGGTGAAACGTTGGGGGCAAATTTAACCTTCCTCTGCGTTGGGTGTCATAACTGCTATATTACATTAAAAAACAAATGAAACAACTATAACTTTTCTCTCAAACGTTTAACAAACAGAAAATCTGTAGGTAGGTTACATAATACGGCTGTAGCACAGACCGCAGATCTCTTTAAGTTACAGGGTTCCATTTTAAGTGTTTTATTGTAAGACAAATGTGCAAAAATTGCAAGAAAAAAAAGCGCGGTATAGTTTTTACAGTGAGACATTTTGCAGCCTTGCTTCCATTTTGTAATAAACAAACGTCAAGGCCAGTAAGAGACGGAATACCGCAAATGATCTATTTAAACACAAGTCTTGGAAGCTTCGCTGACGTACGCACTTCTACTCTTGTTGTCTCTGTATCTACACCGAGTTGCTTATTCTCAATGGCATTTCTGACCAACAATTTCGCACGACAAGTTCACATAGTCTGGATACAATATGGCGAGTGCCGTCCGTTATTCGGCCACTACACCACGACGGTGGGCACGTGCAAAGGTGATGATAAATAGACATTATGATGCAACTTCCTTTGCCTCAGTGCGCCACGTACAACAATATGACCCATAAACTTGAAAATAAAATATCGATGTCCCCTCTTCTTGCTGAATGGTACACTGACGGAGCCAAATACGTCTGTGTGTCTAGGTTCATATACGGAGCCACTTTCTGTATAGATTTAATTCAAGGAAACAAAATTTCATACATTTATTTTATAAATATTTATATTGATCTTCTGAGCATACTAGTCTTCTGACCTTTAACTATTATGCATTTCAAAATTCCTGCTGTGAGCTGAAACACTGTTAGAATGTTCTGAAGGTCCTTAAAGAACCTAAATATCAACATTATGATTTTCCACTGCATTTTGTGCCCTAAAGAAGCAAGAGCTACATGTGTAGTTCTTTCTGCTTTTGTGACTCAAAGAACCAGTCAATGAAGACATCCGTTGTCATTCATTCATTCATTCATTCAGTGAACTTATTCGTTCAGTCTTTCAGCGCTCTTTACAGCAGTGAGCAGTCTACCGAAGCGACACCGCTGACTGCAGAACTCGGTTATATTTGTACATATGACGAATGCTGCGTAAGGAAGGAAACGCCACTTCATCCGTACTGCGTAACAGTTGATCAGGCCGAACGAACTTCCGCCCCATTTCCGGACATCAACAAAGGGCAGACACCGTTGAAATAAGCTGATCACAAGTCACTGTCTGCAGCACCAATATAACAATAAAGGCAAATTTCGGCGGCAAAAAAAAATCTTTTTAAATACTTCAACAGATCGTGGCCGATGACCGATCTAGGTCTCTTTCTGCAGGCACATACTTCATATGATACCCCTGAACGTTATTTTTCCAACTATATCGTTGTGTGACAGGCATATCACACTCCTCTCAGCAAACCAATTTTAAATGTTTCCGACAATAATATTTTGAACTTCGAATTAATGGATTTATGGATTTTGTAAGCTGTCTGGTATTTGAAAAAAAAAGAATATTTCTGAAGTTTTCATTCTATTTTGTCCTTGAACGAAAAATTTGGGAAGCATCTGTTGCACTGCATTCAACAGAGCTCACCTTAGTCAGTGAGCCACAACATTTGGCATTTTGATATGCGTCGACTTCAGTTTTAACTCTGAAGTTGTTCAGCAAGAAACTGCTTAGACAATGGGATTAATAGAATTTTGTGCTTTATTTATTGTGTGAAGCAGAAACATAACAGTGTCGAAGTTAGTGATCAGCTTGAACCTTATTATTCCAATTTTAGACGGAACCTTCGCTTTGTCACACTCCTGACGCATTTCACATCTCTCTAAAGTCTTCCGAATGTTTCTCTTGCCCTTTCACCCTCTGTCAGTTTTCAACGAATGGAAGGGTGCAATGGTAGAGAACAATAATAGTCTACTGGAGAACAGAGACTGTCATTTGAATATGTCAATATTCTGGATGGCAGGTTATATAGTATATAGGAAGGAGGGTGGCACTTTCACGAGATACGAGTGGAACTAAGTTAACACAATATCACTTGCAATGTCGATGCTCTCTAGAGGCCTTAATTTGTCGCCACTCTATGCGGAACAGTTATCAAATATGCATGCAGTAGCAATGGTGTGTATATATAGTGAGGGTGGAGAGTTAACAAGGAAAGTTGGGTAAAAGGGTGGGTGGATGTGGGGGAGAGGAACTACGACAATTCAATTCTGAATGAGCGACGCTTGACGACAATTCGCATTACCTCCCATATTCTAGCACTTACCCACACCAAGTCATCACTTCGCTATAACACACTCCACAAATGAAGCTGTATGATTCTGAAAAGCTGAAGAAACAGAACTACTATCGATAATCATTGTATTACTGTCCCGGTTCTAATTGTTTTCCCTGTTTAATTTTGAAGCAATCCTATGTCTAAGCAAATTTTCAGTTTCGTTGTTTGGGGTGTATGCACATAACATATAGCCAACTGTCTGTCTGTCCTTTCTCCATTCCACTCCGTTTCTGCAAAAATGGACGTCATACAGGAAATTATATGTAGGAAAAAATATATTCCTCTTGAAGAATTAACTCCAAGAACTGTTTCTAATATTAGGAGCTTTTAAAACATTTTTACATATTTTCATATTTCTAAATTTATAATTTCCTGTGTACGAATCGGTCCGCTCTATGTATTCTACACCGAAGAATGTTCACCATTTCTTCTACATGCAAGACCAATATATTATACATTAAGCAACCGTTTCATACAATTTATTGCATTCCCTGACGACGGGCCAATACGGTCCGAAACTTTTAGAAGTTATTGGTTCTGTACAATATTACTGTAACTGTAACACAATTGTGTGCATTTGTTGGCTTGAATTAGAGTAAATAAAAGTTATGCGCTAACTTAAGCAGTAAAAATTGAGTTTTTAAAGGGGTTTACGTGTGCATTAGTTCAGATAAAAGTTTAAGGGAGATGTAAGGAAGGAATTAAACATAATTTTGGTAAACGGAGGAGTCGACGACTATATATTCAAATAGCTAATTAGGTCTAATAGAATGGAAAATAAAACAATTCCCAATCTTTCCATTCGCAAGAAGTCTATTGTGTGTCGCTACATTTTGAGTTAAAGGGAGATCAGTTCAAAAGTTGAACGTACTGACGGGTAGAAAACCAACCACCTTCCAAGGCAGTTAAAACAACATTGGGTACCATGTGAGTACGCACTTAGATTATGTATTTAATTTTTCACCCCCTGGGCCAACATGTCAAATTATTAACACACTACCCTGAGCTAACTTAGAGTATGTGGACATATATGCATACACATGGACAACGATTTGGTGTTACATTTATATAAGAGGGGAGACAGACAATGACGGAATGGGGATTTGGAAATTGCTGATGTATTCACATTATTGTACCGAGACCAGCTGCTGCACTAGGCTTTCAGATTTATAGTGTGACTGGAGAACCTAATGGAGTGGGGTCTGCACTGAAAAACACGGCACCGGCCCAACAGGATGTAAGAAATTGTATGTTCAATAAAAGCAAATCATTTTTAGGCCCAGTCACACTCGAACCCAGAATATACGAAACCACAAATAAACACTGACGCTAAATTTGCACTGTGTCGGTCTGTGGGTAAACAGCGCACTAAAATAAACAAAGAATCATCTATGTTTCTATTTTCTTCGAGGTGACACAGAAGGGAGAAAATGGTGGTAAGAGACAACAAGTGCGATGTGAGGCTTTAGCCGAGGTGCAAAAGAGATCCGCGCTGTTCTGGGACTTTATGCAACGTGGACTGGTGGTTTGTTGGCGACGTTTCGGAACAAGCTATCGGGACCATCTTCAAGGGTCAAGCAATCCAAGAACAATCCACTCCGCGTAAAATTCCAGACGAAGAAATTTTTGAATCATCTTACTTCGTAAGCGGTAAGGAAACGCTGACAATGTTTTCCGTGTGTTACCATACAGCACACCATAATGGGAAAGTCTACAAGTAAATGAAATTTAAACAATCAAATAAGCAGGCAATTAGCTGATTATTCCATGCGGCAAGAAAGAAGTCTTCCGAAACTGACAGTCGCACAGCTGGTTCAGACATTTCCAAACCTATTAAAAAGCTCAAGTTTCCATTAACGTCTTCAAATAGTCAGCCACGAACAGCATCAGCAGCCGTTTCAGTCCACTCCACACAAACACCTTGCTTCCACGTTAGCTCCGAGGCTCGCTTAGGCTCCCATTCAACGGTCACGGAAGGCGCTCTCGCCGGGAGCACAACAGCAGTGAGCAAAGCTAAATGTTCGCCTCCAGAGCCGAAGTTAAGAATGCGAGGACATACACCTCCACCCTTCCATACGCTCTTATGGCGTGCTGCTTAATTAAACACAGGGACAACTTCTGCATTGCATGTACTTAAGATATTTTTTAATATTTTCTTCTAACCTAAGGATAGATTTCTCAAACGACAATTAAAATTTCATATTTTAGATTTAATCTGTAATCATTATTTGTTTATTAAATTCTTCCTTTAAACTATTATAAAAATTGATTACATTTCAATAAAAATATATATGCACTGACAAACTATACACAATATGCATGAGGCTGTTGGAGCCAATACAAGCCTGTATCTCCGGCGTTCCCTCCTGCGACATTACTCTCCTGACACCACACATACTGACTACCTCTTCCAACCCCCACTTTGTACCCTACCGATAATGGTAAAATTGATTGCATAAAGCGGAATAGAATTGTCGTCAGGCACACATGTAATTCCTCGAGGCAATGGGTCCCCTAAAGAGACACGGAAATGAGAGCAACAACGGTATATAGATAAGAAGATGTTTTATTGTTGTTGCACAGTGACCCCTCTTTGTCAGGCACTGACCCCTAGTTCAGATCGTTCTAGTAAATATTGGAGGAGGGAGGGAAAATCAAGCTGACAGGATGTAAGAATGACTTGAACCTTCTACCATGCCCCTTTATGGTTCCAACAACAGCTATAAAGTCTGGACAGGACAAGGTATTCATCAATAAAAGACTGCATCATAGTTGGAGCTATGTCCAATGTGGCCGAGAGCAGAAAAATAGGGGTTATGTGACTTACATAGCGCCTTCGACACCAATGCATCGAATTCAATGAGTTTTTCTTCCAGAAATTGAAATGAAGTAATGAGAAGGAAAAGTCGACGAAGAAATAGAACTTAAAGAAAATGTTAAACACAGCGGTTTGCGTTAACAGAAAGAATAACGGCCAAATTTATTGGAAAAAAAAAAGTTTATTTTTCCTTCCCCCTCCCCCCTCGATTGCTGTCTACCTGCTGTCCCAAAAGCAAGACACCACTGAGAAGAGTCTTCGTCACTGCGTTTATTTTCCTAGACGTTCATCGTAATGTCTTCAGCAAGGGAAATTATATTATAACCAGACCACGGCTACTACTAAGAGATGCAATGCTTGTCGAGTTCGAAGTTGCGTCTTGCAGGTGCCAGACAGTGGCCTACCTCCGGCCAAGAGCCGGATCACGACTGAAGACCCAATCCTGAAAAAGGCTGTCAAAATTTAGGCTACTGGTTGATTACGAAAACTGGATGCGTGACAGATGAGTATGGAGCATTAACAGAGAGATGAATGGCAGGAGACGATAAATACTTCTGTCCAACTTTTCGTCCTAAATCCCACGGAAATGTGTTTGGGAATACACCCACGCCTAAGCTGTACGAATAGTGACGGTGGCTCAGTGACGTTACGGCCTTGTAGTTCTTCCTTTTCTTCTTCTTCTTCTTCCTCCTCCTCCTCCTCTTCTTCTTCTTCTTCTTATTATTATTATTACAACAGATTTCCGCTTATCCGCTTAAATGGGGCGGCGAACCATGCGGACATGCAGAAAATCCGGATAACTGAATTTTTCTTTGAAAACAGGCTGCATTGGCAGTTTGAAGTGGAAAAAAATTCTATAGACGACTGTTTAGGCTACATATTTATTTACGTACAAATAATACATTAATACCTCTAATTCTTTATATGTATTTGACAAACGGGGGAATCATTTATATCATAAAATGCTGTAGTACAATTACAGTAAGAAAATGTGTACCCGAAGGGCCAAGCCGATCCAGATAACCAGAGTCCGGATATGTGGAGTTCTACTGTATTATTATTATTATTATTATTATTATTTTTATTCACTTAGGTACATTCTAAGCTGTTATTCCCACATTCGTCACGACGAACTGAGTAGGATCATTAAAAGCTTATTACTCCAAAGCGCAGATATTTACTGACAGACCAGCAGTCATTCAGCTCTTCAAGAAATCCGTCGAATTTTACGAACCACGAGGTTTATCGTAGTGCTCATAAAAATTCGATACTGGACACTATCTTTAGCCTGACGAGACCGGCCCACTTCACGTTCCTTCAGGAGGAGTTGTGGATATTTGAGAACAAAATGCTGACAGGAATATTTAGACCTGACATAGGAAAAGTTACTGTGTGACGGACACTGCAGTGTCACAGAAGGCTTTGTGAGCTGGACACACCACCAAATACTGCAAACACGATAGAAAACGAGAAGGCTAAAATGTGTGGTGGATGAAACACCTAGAAAAAGAAAGTAAGAAATTTCCTACGAAATATTTGTTCCAAAACCTATAAGCGAGCAACCAGTTTGGAGACACCAAGCGTGATGGAAAGGACAGTAGTAAAGTTTGTCTTATAGAACAGTGTTAGGGTTGGAGACTGAATTAATCGGGCTCCGAATACAGTTCAGTAGCGGGCACCTCTGAACACCGTAACAACCCACCCCTTCAAAAAAAAACCCTAATATATGGGTCACTATTTTCCTAAAGACGGCCATTGTTTCATTCAGCTACAAGCAATTACAATTACTGAAGCAACATAACGCAGAGATGGAAAACTTAAACGTCTATTTTTCAAAGTCTAAAACTAATAAAATGAGGTTCCATCGGGGTTTTTCCTTTTTAACCTATTTTTAACTGATCCCTAGTTCTGGTATAGTATGATCACAGCTATTGTATGCGATAAAATAAGAATAGTAAACAGAAACATTTGTAGTCGAGTCACTAGCAAGACAAATAGTCGATGTGGAACTAAAATGGAAATGACTCTAAATATCTCACACCGCAGCATAAGATGCACAATCTAATACCGCCAACTCTACACCTGTGTAGACTATAGATTCAATTTATTTCAAAAAAATTTCAATATGGCTTCCACTGCAAGGAGCTGCGGATAATTTCGTTCAGATCCTGTGATATAAACGTCCAGCAGCAGCTTTGAATGAACCGATCCTGCATGAAGTGTATTAACTCCGCCCTCTCGGGTATAAATTCTGGCAATAAATTTCGATATACGGAGCAGTTAACGTGTGTGCAGTTGACAACTTTGCCTAGAGAAGCGAGCCTCCGACTTTATGGGGCAAAATTGTAGCATTTCAAGGAAGAGGTAACTACAGAGACACGGATAAAGTTGGATACTGAGAAAGATGTGGGGTGGGAGATGAGGACGCAAATTCCCGCGTTGGCTGCTAAAACAGGATAAGAGAAGTCGTTAAATAAAGAAAAAAAAAAGAAACAATAATAGAAGTGTAGGAAGGAAAATGTGTGCATGAACTAAAGGGACAGAAGGAAGAGAGAAATAACTTCATAAATATGCAATTTTCTCTTCGCCGGTAAGTTCTGTGTAAAATAAAATGAACAGACTTACATAATTGGCAATAGCTATATAAAGTCTGGACGAAATGAACATTTCTATATATTACGTTATGTAGTGGTACATACGTTACATTCATAAATAAAAGGAAACAAAAAGCGGTAAACATTTATTATCTAACAGCTCAGTAGAAATATACAGCATTATGCAATTAGAGCAGGATTATCGTCTATAGATACGATTATTTTTACTGTATTTTTTATCAGCAACTTGGAAAAGAGCATGTACTGTTAAGAATAAACGCGTACTGCTATAAGGTACGGCCAAAAATATCTGTCCGTCAGCGATGAAATAATGTATTAGTCTAACAGTACTAAGGTGTGTTAGGAATTATTACAAAGATATTCTCGTGGGTGTACTACAGCTACTTTTGCTAAACTAAGAACACGTTTCCTTCAAATTTCTAACTACAAACTTCGGTAATCCCGAAAATTAGCAGTCAGTTTCTGGTACTGAGTTTCAAAACTTGCCCATCCTTGTTGGTTTCAAAGTGGTTAAAACTGCACTAAAACAATTAGTCCAGAAATGCACCCACGTTCTTGTTATGAAAGTTGTCTTTCTTCTTCCTTTTTCACTGGGGTGATAACCCCAATTTTATACTTGCCTTCTGTGTCACACAAGTTTTGAAAATACTTGGCTCATTCACAAAAGTAGTAGCTCCATGGACTGACCCCAGACGAAATTTCAGAAACGTTAAAAGAGTGCAAAACGGAAAGACTCGGTCACGTAAAACTAGTCCAATCCCAATATTCGAGACGTCCAACAGAGTGGCCCCTTACACCGGGTAATTAAGATTTAATTAAGCTCTCTTCCTGCCTTATGCTGAACGGTCTGGCCGTTCATACATTGTTCCGTTAATCGCAGTAGTTTAAGTGAAAGTTGTTTGTTGGTAACGGAGATACAAAGCGGCCCGTTCACTAGCTATCCCGACAGGCCTAAAGTCACGTACTGAGGGGACTTCTTTACTAACGGAGGAAAGCTTGTTGTTACTTACTTCGGTGGGGGGGAGTGGAAAAGAAGTCTTGTCAGAATGCATTCTGTAGCAGTCACAATACTTACCACGCTACGGACTGGACGGTTGGAGAACCTGGGTTTGATTTCCGGAAGGGAAGAATTTTTTCTCTCATCAGCCTCGTTCACAGTAATGTTAAGCCCACCTAACTGCTACCCGACAAGTGGTGGGGCTCTGTCCTGTGGGTAAAGAGATCGGGACGAGAAGCGAAACATTTGACGACCAAGTAGCGCCACGGTTAAAAACGCGTGAAACTACCCTTCTACTCGCTCTTACCACTTCCTTCGCAAAATGTTTATTGAGGAAAAATCCATTTCTGATATTTCGAAGTTTGACTCCATTCAGTGCGAAATAAATTTGCATTAATTAACAAGGAAGCTGTAGTTAGACAAACTAATTTCTGCATCTTTTTAAAATAACACATCACAACCTGTAGATTGCGTAAGCAGCAGATACTTACAGCGCGTAGGTAAACAGCTAACATTCTAAGACAAAGGAGGGAGGGACACAGAGTAGAGCGACTTCAATATTCTCGAGAAATTCAAACACACAAATATAAGAAGGAGAACAGGGAGAGTACAAACTGTTTCGCAATCTCGCTGACCACAGTTCTTTGTCACTGAGACTATGTTAGCGCTGCATCAGCACGTTAACAGCGCTGATTTAGACAACCGGCAAGTGACAGTGACAGTGACAGTGAATCTGCAGTAACAGTGATCAAATTAGTGTCGCCTACATACTGTAACTATCGTCCATGTCTAACTTACAGACGCCCCTTCGACATTCACAGAGAGATTATGAAACTGGAGTTGTGAATTGCTGTGAGTTGGCCACGTGGTAGCTAGTCAGTGTTCTTGTTACAAAAAGAATGTTTTTTTCAGACAGAGGCCATGCCGCAGAGGTGCGGGTTCGATCCCAAACCAGTAGTGGAAAAAGTGGCAGTGGGGCAGGTGCCGTTCCGAGTTCTTATGTTTCGATCTGTCAGTGTCATGCCACCAATGTTTCTATACCCATTAATTCAAACACTATGGAAGCAACACAATCTCTGCAAGTCACAGCATCATTAAATACACTTTAAAAAATTCAGATGGGATTAAACGGGGCTTTTCCGGATGACAGTACGATATCTAAACATAATGTGATTTTTAAAGCCAATCCAGACTGTGTTTTGTCCAGCCACACTAAACATTGCCCTTTTTAATATAGGCTAAGAGAATGATTCCTAGTACGGATGTCTGTATTTCTGTGTAGGACAGTTGGTTTTATATGAGCCATCCCGTTGTGTTATACAATATGATAAAGTAATTTATTCAGTCAAACCCAACAAATATATAATCATTAATGCACAGTTGGCAACATATTTCGGTTCTAGTGAACCATCTTGAGACCAGTTCTTAATAAACAGACATGGCACATTCAGTGAGTGCGCACATTATGGGATCCCATATTATTTACAAACCAATAGCCAATAGATTTTTAACTTGAATTTAAAATAAAAATGGTTTGTAAAGAATATGGGAACCCATAACGTGCGCGCTCACTGAATGCACCATGTCTGTATATTAAGAATTGGCCTGAAGATGGTTCACTAGTACCGAATCATGTTGCCAACTATGTATTAATGGTTATATGTATATTGGATTTCACTGAATAAATTACTTTATGAATTGGTTTTTACAGTTACGGACAAATTTCAACGTGTTTTGCATGTATTGGCCTAAATATCTCCAAAGATACTTCGCTGCTGTAAATGTAAGTCACAGGAACAATCATTTCAGATTTCAACAGCACTTCTAAAAACACAATTTTCTCCCGATGTTTCTTTTGTTATTACTCGATAACAGTTTCTTTTATAATCTATCGCTCAGTTGTCTACGTTCCATTTTCTGCGAAACATCTGTTGTTAGCAGCCATCAGTTCATTTGTTATCCAGTCTCACTCACCCCAGCTTCTGTTCGCCAAATTGTTTTGCCGCCTCAAATCTAATGATTTTTTTTTCTTTCCTTCTCCAGCCTAACCGCAACAAAACTTTTTTTCTCTTTTCAAGAAATTTCATGCCTGACGAATTAAATACACCTTGGTCTTTGAGTCTGTCTGTGACAGAGTATGGCTTATGTTAGTGCTAACAGTAATTACGTGCAGAGGACACAAACTGTCTGTAATGTAAGCTGCTAGAGCCATGGTCTTAAATGTGACTAATAGGAATTGGTAATGTACCTGCTGTACCACACATTTTCATGTTATGATATACAAAATAATAACTTTGAATCAAACTTAATTTAGGCTCCAAATTTTAAAAATAACTTGTTATAACCATCATATATTAACTTCTATATCCGATGCAACGGCGGAATGGAATGTATTTCAATTAACAACGCTCCATCAACTATAGCCTATCGGTTACAGTCGACAATGAGAGGTTGATCGCAATTGGTAAAATTACAATTTGTGACAAACTGCTGTGGACAATTCTAAGGCTCGCTGAAAACGGTCTTAAAAATATTCGGGCTGGTCTGTATCTCGACCGACTTTCAAATTGGAGAGTTTCCGAATAAAAGTCAGAAGCTTTATCGTATAAGCCAAATTTATCGGTAGAATACCAAATTAAGGATTTAACGAATCAAGTAGTTTCAAAGCGATTCCTCTTTCTTAGTATGGAACTACACAGGTTTCTGAATATGCGACAGAGAAACGTGGATTTAAAGTAAGTGAAAGCAGAGGACCAGCAACAGAATTTAACTGCACTAAGGAATAATAAAATTATGTACACAGAATACCTGACGACCGTCACACAGTCAGTTCACATTAACTTAACTGTCAATAAGACACTGTAACCTGAAGTGGTCATGAAGGGTGTATCGCAGTAAACAGCAATATCTAAAATATACTGAAATGCCACTTGGAAAGAGAGGCTTTTAGCGTCCACAGGAAAAACAAATGTTTTATTAAAAAAACAGCTTAAATCTGTAGTCTTGTCTTCCTCAATAACAGAAAACTTCGCTGCAGACCCTTAAGAGTCTAAAACTAATGCCTGTCACATCCTGTACGGAGTTACACAAAGCAAAAAAATAAAATTTGAAGAAATAAAAGTTCAACAATTCGAGGTCTTCTGCATCATCACTTTGAGTCACAAACAGGAAATTTTTAATTCCCTCTCACACTTGGTGCTTCTCATTAAGACCAGACACTTTTCCAATTCCAAATCGCCTTTGGCGTATTACATTATAATCTCTCTTTAATGCCTGTAAATATTTACTTGAGACATTTTACACGTTGTGTAAACAATACTGGGGTTATGTAGTGATTATGTGATGACGGTGAAGATCGTGATGAGGGATACTGCAGGCTAATGGTGCGGATTTTGACAGTTCCGTCTACATATATTCTAAAGCGACAGTAAATATGGGGAAAATATTCCAGCCTATAAACTGACAGACTACATTTAAGTCTGGAACTAACAAATATGTATCTTAAGGTACCATCTTAAATTCCTACAAAATTAAAGTATCGTGTTCGGATAATCAAGTTATTATTATTATTATTATTATTATGCATATTTGTTACGCACTTTACTAAGTCGTTTTTTACTAATCTGCTTTTTCTGACGTTATACAAGTGTTCTAATTATCAAACATAGATAATATGGCCAGTTTTTGTAAGCATATTCAATTGCGTTAATACGGTTTACCAAATATTTTGAATAAATATTAAGTGTGATCCTGAAAGAGGCCTACTGTAAATCAGAAACGTAGACCCCTCTTGCCTTCCAACTTATTAGTTTCTTATGCGTAAGAGTTGTCTGACAAAAATATTTATATATAAGAAGTATCAACACCAGTCTTGCTTAAAAATCTATGTATATATATATATATATATATATAATCACAGTAAACCTGCTCCATATACCGGTAGGCCTACTAGGAACATGCAAAATACCACAATTTTATCTCATACGCCTGTAGAGAGGATAGATATTCCAACAAATGTTCGGGAAGCAGGGTTAACAGAAAACTTTTCAGCGTTCATAAACACACCAACCGCCATATAGTTCTTGCACTAGGTAGTGGCGCACCACAAAGTGAACAGACCAACGAAACGTCAACGAACGTGGCTGTGTGCTGCTGTTTTGAAAGCTTCGGTGTGGTCTGTAACAAATCATGATATATTGAAGATAAGCTACAACATGATTTTGCTTAACACAAACACTGACCTTTCATTGCTGGCTTCATGTTACTCCCACCGTGAAGTTCAGCACACAAATACACGCACACACGTGGGCTACAGCACTCAGCTTACACCTACCAAGTAACAGCATGCACCTCGGCACACGGACAACTCAGCACAGACCTACACGATAACCGCTGTACACACATTGTACAGTACTTCCTCGATACAACACACTTCACTTCATACAAAACATGTTAAATCATAAATAAAACAGGCACAACAGCACACAACTTCAGAACTACATTATGAACATTGCAGTCTGTTTCTTCTGACCTTGACGGATGGCTTACGAGTAAAAAATCGATAACGGAAACAGATTTGGTTGCTTGATTTGTCACTCTGTGGCACTGTTATAGAAAGAAACGGAAGACGACCATCCCCAAGTGGCCACCTGCGAGATTAATCAAATCCTACTACCATATGATGCGTAATTACAGCGTTACGGTTGGTATTATTGCCGGCATAATTAATGTATTAGTTCTTATGAATTATACGGAGTTATTTTATTTTTGTAAAACCCGCAATACATCTGTTGTAGAGATTAGTATAATCTTACCATTTTTTTTTTTTTTACTGAAAGTTTATTGCAAAAGTTTAACCACGTGCCTCACGTTTCAGAAAACGTTGCTGAAATGTTTGTACTTCCGTTTAAATGTAGGACATTTTAAATTTCGTAATGTGTCATAGGAACTAACAAACTATTATTCCATTCCTGGCTAGATCATTCACAGTTCTGGATGGACCAGGCCCATGACTTACGTGCTGACAATCTGCTTTGGCCCCGTTTGTTGTGGACTACAGACACAGTGATCGGCTGATTATTTATTTGACAGCTTTAATGGTCTGAGACTTGCGTAACATACTTTAGATAGCTTAATTTAATTTAAAATGATAACTGTGCAAAATATTTTATACATTCCCTCACATTTATTTCTACAAACAACAGCATTATCTGTTACGTCCTAAAAGCGTCGTTGCAATGCTCAGATGCCAACACCTAGATTAGCTCTTTTGTTCAGCTTCATGTAGTGATTGTCCAATCAACTCGTTAAATACTAATTTTGAACATACCTTCCAGGGCGGCAGTTCTTTGCCGTCCCTCTGTTTGTTACCACATGGTGAGCATCACAGCATGGAACTCATTTTTCAATAAAAGGGAATGAAAATACTGAAAAAAGGGGGGCTGAGAAGGAGACGCTGAAATTCCTGCTCATATAGCAGTTCGACACGTGGCCCTCACGCTGTGAAAACTCAGACAACATCCCACCCTTTCAATAAAACCCCCTTGTCGTCATTAGCGAGGAATCAATTAGGAAGTCTATGTGACATGCAACTAATGAAACATGGGGCCTTGTTTAGAAATTCCCATTACCTCCCACCGGGCAGGCATCATCCTTATAAATTACACAACCCTGTGGTTCAGTCACTTTCAATTATAAAGCTAAACGGTTTATAAGCATTGATGATTAACTTTTTCATGAGGTTCGCAATTCTTGGTACGCATAATTTTAAATTCTTTTACGTTTCGATTACAACCCATATTTGTCCCAAACATGTACAGTAGATCTAAGGAAATGAAAAACTTTTGTTAAAATCTGGATTCAATAAATTATTCTAAAACGTGGCCGGACACAAACACTTTAGAACAACAACAACAACAACCTAATCAAAAGTAAGAGGAAACAAAGTACCGAGAATACTTGCAACCATTCAATTAAGTGAAGACTTTTTTGTGTTTCAGATGCCTAAACAGAAGACTAAATAGAAGACTTAGTTCCGAGTAGAACTCCAGCACCTACATCAACGTACAGTTTGACAGATCTCTTACTGCAGTAGTAATGTTATTTTCATTTCACTTTTGTGATGAAATACTGGCTCACATATGTCCGTATTTTTTGTCACGATTTGTAGAAAAAGGAACATTACTCGTATTATGAAGGGTTCAAATCCAAGGGCACAGCATGTGCACGAAGTTTCATTAAAACTAACCAATTAATTCAAAGCTGAAATGGAAATACACACATACACCTCCCCCCCCCACACACACACACACACAGTCAGAAATAATGGCGACCTCAGAAGCAAAAGCAGAAATTATGACCAGTCACCGAAAAGTGATATCCCATTCATAGTCGCCTGAAAACACTCGTAACTGACACGTTTAACCCTATGAAGACGAAGCGCAGACTGCTTTATTTAAAGACCCTGTTCGTACCGCGCAGTAAACACTTTTCGTCTCGGTTATAAAAACCAGCCAGTTTATGTTATATGGTGCAGAAGTTGCAGTTTGATCTGAGATAAATACAAAACAAATAAATGCAGTGTGGGCAGAATGTATAATTCTTAAGTGTGAAACTTTGGTGCACGAAACCAGTTGGCTTAGAAGGTTAAGACAACGTAAACATGAGCACTGTGGTCTACAAATCTAACGAGAAGCATTATAAAATTATAATTATAAAAGGAACGCAAAACGCAATTCTAAGTTTACACAATAGTGGAGACCAACGATATCGCTCAGTATGACGGAGGAGGACAAACAGACACGAGTTACCTTACACTTAGTGTGCCGTGTTCTATCCTCAACTGGAAAGTGTCATGTTACAGAAGATATTTGTTTCTTACAGCGAGGCATTATTACTGGGTTTCATATTTCTGGGTGATGGAACTGTGTAGATGTCTAGGGTATTGCCAAAAATTCGGCAAAACTTACTGTCTCGATCTTCAGGGCAAATTATTCCTTCCGCCGCCAGTTGTTACAGATGCCACCGTTTCACCACAGTTGTCATTAAGACCTTTGGACAACTAAAACACCCACAGGAATGAAAATAATCCTTCTGTGTTCCTAAGACCAAGCGGAACAGAGATACTAGACACGAATCGTCGAGTTCAGCAGACAGGGCGCTAGAGACAATTACGTCTACGCTATAAAAAGTTAAGCTAAACACAGGAACTGTGAAATTTGAAACAGTCACAGTAGGGAAAGAATGCGAACTGAAGGCGAGACTCAACTTCCGCGGAATATATTTCGATCTACAAAATGATGAAGTGATGTATGTATGAAGAAAAGTAGTAAACTTAGAAGCATTTGATGAGGAGGACGTTCAGTGTGTATGGGAAATTATAAATGAGCAAAACATCTTGGCCAGAAGAGCGCAAAACCGGAAATATTTTGTGACATGATGCAGGAGGAGAGTATAGTAAATAATCTTCGAGAAACCAGCTGTAAACTGTGGAGTAGATTGAAGGGAATCAGATAAATATTCGCAGACCAGCCCTTATGGAAACGATGCCTGAACCTCTAGGTCAAATGTCGCAGCGACCTTTTGTCCGGCTTAGTGGATACCAAGTTTTCAACTCGCACCATTTAGATAGTAAGTGAGATGCATGGACAGAGGACACTGAATGCAGTAAATGTAACCCAGACGCCATAAACACGCTTGCATTACGCCATAAGTCAATTTCCTAAAGCCGATAGTCAGTGACATATGAAGAAAGGTCATTATAATGGAATTGTTGAAACTGGTCAACAGATTTAGGAGGAACCGACAGTCGACACAGACATTACGCTGTGGGCTGCACGACCGTGGTTTGGTGGTTTGATTCCCGCAGCAATCGAACCATTCGTTCGCTTCTCCGAAACTTCCAGCCCGGTAATCGATGTGCGGCCCTTCCATTCTTTCGTTCAATGTGTGCTGATGGAATTTTTCACGGGGTTAGTGTTCGGACGTGAAGTGACTCTTCACCCCATCCAGCGCAGAGATGTAGCATAATCGGAACTATAGGCCTAGTTTCGGCTTTCACCTCCGGAACGTTTAAGACCTATTGACATAATTTCGATTTTCATATAACCCTCCGCACACGGTTTAATGAATGTTGTCTTGTGCGATATGAACGCTTATGATTCTGTGCAAATCTCCGTGTATCATCTCCAATAGAGCAGTTCTGACAGAAACTCTGTGTCAACCAGCCGGAAGTTCTTAGATACTCCATCCAATCCCGGATGTTAAGTGCACGCGCGCTCTTCCCCTTCGTCATGCTCATTTTCCGGCTGCCGGAACATGGTGCTGCGACCGGAATTACGTTAAGTTAAGCAAAGTGATTTATATTGATAATATCCAGCGGTCTTTCTATACAAATAAGCAACCATAACATTACACTGCATAAACAGCTATAATTACAGTTCGAAATGACAACTGGCTTATTCATTGCAGTGAAATATCTTCTTCCGTATCCTTCTGATCTATGAAGCACATATCCGACCCAGGCAGTCGAGATCTTTGGAGATCAGCAGTGGCGATTTACGTAGATAAGTTTCAGATCTCTAAGGCACATGAATATGAAAATCCAACAAGTCAAAATTTGTTAAACTCTTACCTCTCAGCCTTTTCATGCGATGATGATAACACATCCGGTTAGTTAAAAACTGTATTCTGTTCAGAATGTTATACGACGGAGAAAGGCTAGGAATCCAGCAAGTTTACACCGCCGTCAGCAACCACCCTTCGAACGCAGCTCGTACCTGTTGAGGCGAATGCTACTCGATACTCGAAGTTATACTTTAAGCAGCGATATTAAAGCATTGTATTTATTTGAACAATTATAGAATCTTTACGGAACTGGAAGCAGTGGACTGTTTACTTCGCTTATGTCTGAACCGAAGGGGTTTTTATTCGAACCTCACGTTATTTCCACTGTTCAGGATACGAAGTGCCCTGATTTCACCCAGTAAATTACACGAACCTGTCTTCAGTATATGACGGCTACCTTGTAATTCCTTCAGATTGCGCTACTTACTTACATCTGAACTAAATTTATTGGGATTTTCTTAAGAACATTACTCAGTTCCCAAAGTCTGGGTTGTGACAAAATGGTGCACCGTGTGAGGGTGAGAATGGCATATGCACTTCATGAATCCCAAATTAGCTCCTTCTCGGCGCTACGATTTATCGAGGTATAGCTGGCGCCTGTAGAAGGTACAGTCGTATTTACGAATCAAAATAGCCTTATTTACCCACTTCGTTCTTTGTTATTTGAAACTTGAGTGGTGATATTCTAAAAATAGCATTTTGTTGAATCGCACCACACTCGTCTATGACTTCTACAAACATTGGGTTTTGTTTTTGTAGGAATTTTGTTCAATTTCCTGTTATTTTAAATGAAGAGACATAAATTTCCCGTTGTTTGATACGAACTATGTTTCCAAGCTTCGATCAGTTAAAACTTCTTATAAATAAACTAATGGAAACAATCGTAAAATTCCAATAGCCAACTACCACTTTCTTTCAACATGTTGATTCTCTCATTCCATTTCGCTATACTTGTTCTGCAGTATATAAGATTTTCTTTACGTAAGAATTTTCTAGTGAGTGCCAAAATAAATACCAGAAACAGAATCGTGTAGCTTTTATTTAAACCAGGTGATTTAAGAAGACTCATCGATGTTTATGAGCTGTCAGGTTTTCATTTTGATCTGCTTATCAAAATCCCCGCGGTGTCGATGCAGGAAACTTGTTTCTTTTTTGCTGGGTTCGCGATGAAAACTTTATAAACCCTCCTACTAGATTCACCACCTCAGTCCTTCTGTCTGTTTTGTCTCTACTAACGGAACACCTCGAGAACTGGTAAAACAAATTTGAATGTATTTGGCGCCCGGGAATTTGACTGCACTTTATCAGTACACTCGAATCTTTGTTAAAATGCGATAAAACTGCGAGAACTTCACGTGCGTTTCTACAATCACATGCAGCGCAACGTCCTAAATATTAAGGGGCTAATAAATATTTTGAACTTTGTAGGAAAAAATGGAATACATTTCTCACGCATAATATAGAGGAATTTCGAAATCAGTGATTGAATGCGCCCAAGCTGTTAAACTACATACGCATTTCCTCATTGATAAAACCATTTTTCTATTTTTGTCGGTAAGGGAGATGGAGAAAACTGCATACAGAAGAGCTTCCTATTAGATTCATATGCTTGTACTTTGTGAAATTTGTATTTTAACATATTGATTCTTGACCTATATTTCAGACGCGGGTAACTTCATTCTGCACTTCATGAATTGGACTAAGAAGAAGAAATACGTTTTTAAAAAGCACTTATTCATTTTACAAATAATTTTTGAACATGACCCCTCAACGTACTGTAAAGGAATCTACACTGACTACCTAGTTCAAGTAAAGGTAAAGGTAAAGTTTTCCTGTTACAGGCCCGGTATGGCCTGGAAGGTGGGTAGAGGTATAGCTCTACTCTTCCATAACCGCGGCACTAGAAGGGGGTGGGTAGTCGGCAGCACGCCCCGGCTGCACTTTACCCCCGAGAAAGACCCGGTGCCCATTTTACAGGAGGCTGGGTGGTCCCTAGTGCCGGTCTGGAGAGGCGGAAAACCTCGTCCCCACCGGGATTCGATCCCGGACCGTCCAGCCCGTAGTCAGTCGCTATACCGACTGAGCTACCCGGGCCACACCTAGTTCAAGTACCCGAATGAATCCGGATTTGAACCCGCGACCTTGTAGCGCAGTGCCTCAATCAACTGCGCCACTCAATTATATATTGAAATGACAGGGTACAGGCTGGATGAATTGGTTAGGATCCTCAACAGAAGTTAAAAAATGTGCTGTTCTCCATAACACTCACGCCGGCTTTGCAGCCTTGTACTTAAGGCAGGAACTCTCTCCGAGCGTTGATCTGAACAATAACCTCCAAATATTACAAAGATTAAAAATGCGTGGAGCAGTACCTCCATTCCAACACACGTCTTCGTGGCGTGGTAATTAAACAACCAAAGCGACAACTTCATCTTTACTTTGCCCACTTATTTTGTGGAGAATTATACCGGCCTAAATACCACACTTCTACCAGCGGTACGTTCTGAATACAGCCCCAGGTGGCTGTCACTAAAACTTACGATATAAATTAGTGTGCTGTCTGTTGTGGCCATAACTGTATGTTAATTCGAGTCCAGCCCTAGTCTGTACGTATTACTGCATCTGGTACTGCGCTTAGGACATCAGAACTTATGACTACTTGCTTGTCCATATAAAGCAAAGGACCGCTTGTCGGCTCCGCTTTTATGTATGATGATGTTATGTTTATTACGTCTTGTCTCACAATGGACGTTGCATAATCAAGAGAACAAGTTCTGGGGACAAGCAACGCAACATGGAGCACGCATTCCTAATTGGTGACAACTGCATTCACAGCAAGAGCCAAGCAGGTCTGTCAGTACTGCGGTGGATCTAGACTGAAGATTCAGGCGTTATTTCCGGCCCGCGTACTAGATGTTGCTAGACACCAATGAGTTTGCTAGACACCAATGAGTTTAGACAAACTCAGGGCCCACTCAAACTCGCACCCACTCTTAATACTCTACATATTCCTTGCAACCTAACACATAGAGAGGTTCATCACCAACAATTTGTACTGATTCCTGAATATAAAGTTACCCGTACATGGTTCGGCTATTGTGTGTGGGCATCTTCAGGGAGTATCAATACTTAAATACGGATACAACGTTATTATACAGCTTGTCAATTGTAAAGCGGTAGAATATATAGTGTCAATATGCTACTACAATGCCAATACACAGTGTTATATCAAAATATTATAACAGAAGGTAGTTATTAAAGTATATTGCATCCAAACACCTTGAAATAGTGAAATCTCTTTCACTTTAATCGAGTTTTCAATCCGATGCTAGTATGCTGGCACTCTGTGAATACACCACGAACGATCATCCAGTACGCTGAATGTTATTATATGTTATTTTTTTGTGTCCAGTAAAATGTATGTACTGTGTTCTTTGTAAAAAGTAAAAAAAAAGAAGATCCTCCCTACCTGGCTATGCGACCAGCAGTCTGGATACTAACTGATGCCGAAGGTGCAGTCCCACGATCGAGGACTGAGGATTCTGGAATAAAAACCAACAAACATCAGTACTTGCATAGCCACAAGTAAACCAACAAAATATGTAATTAGATAGGTAATAGAGGTACTTAATTTATGTCAATAACAGAACAGTTACGATGTTCTACAGTGGCATACATAGACGCAGGTAACGACGGTGTTAAATATATAAATGGACGCATAACCAAGTACCTGCCTAATCGAATGTCTAGTTAATTTACCAGACTATCAGTTTCTTTATAAAGGTTTTAAGGTAACCAGTTACCAAGAACTTGGAATAAGAAGAAAAGGGATAATATTCAAGTGGAAATTTGGGTCTAGGCTATGAAGATGGAAAGCAGATGAAATTAGTTCAAAAATTCATTCAGAGAAGGGTTTGGCTGCTCAAGGTTTTTAAACTCGCTATTTTTACGGTACTGATTAATTAAAAAATTAATTACTTAAATATCTTTTAAAGGCAAGCAAGTTACCAACATCGCTGATACACAAGCTTGTAGGCCAGGGTTGGAAACGATTTTTATTGGGTTCGTAGCGATCAGTAAACAGCACAAAATACGTTCACAAAATGTTTTAACAACATTGACAAAACGAGTTCGTACTAACTCGTGCGCGCTGCTCGTACAAGTGAAAATCAAAACTGTTGTTTCACGCGCAGTTTCTGTTTAATATGCATTCGAGACATACGAACAGACGTACCGATTACTGTGCTATTAGAAGTGTTGGCTTTACTAATAAGAGGATAAAATTATATTTAAATATAGAACATATTATTCTCATATTTTCTCAGGTTACACAGTCTTAAGCTTTCATTGTGAGATGCTTATTGTTAAACCACTACGTTAAAAAAAATCATTTTACTGTCGAAATAATTTAGTAACTACAGTTATGATGACTTTCGTTCGAAACAGTAACACTCGAAGCCGGGTCTAAAATCGGCACATCAGAAACCATCTTAAATAAGTTAATTTTTTACGCTAGCATACCCTTATTGGCTTATTTACTTGTTCCGTTCCTTAGCTACTGCTGTCTATTCTGTGACCTCCACCTTATTTGGTGTACTGCTGCCAGGTTTTGCAGACCGACAGATAGCTGCACGTACAGTGCCAAGGGGTGTTCATGTGAACAAAGTTAACATTATCATTCTGACAGCAGATCAAACTTATTGATTTTTTAAATAACACGCAGCGTCGGATCGTCTCTCAGAAGTATACGTCGAGCAAGGGAATGAAGATTTTCTGACTTTCGGCAACTACTACATTCGCCATCTTCAGTACGAAAAGGTTTGGGGGCTGTTGGAAAGCCCTTATAAAAATCTGGCAGTCAGGGGTGTGCCAGAGATGAAGTTCTGGTTAGTCGGAAAAAGGGGTGGGTGATGGAAGCAGTGTCATATATGAACAATAACTTACGTCATGAACTAAGTTTAAGTACATCCCGAATATTTTCAAATTAGTGTCAGCTCAAAGTCTTACGTCATACAGGAAAGTAGAGATTACTTGAGCTGACAACACCTTTGATCTATAAGAAGACCAGCCTCCAAATTCGAATGAGTTATGTTCGATATTTTATTTGTTTCAAAGGGCTAAACAAGTGTGAAGCTCCAAACAAGCGTGTTTTGTACTATATTAAATTCGCAGAATAAAATTCACATGACTTCATAGGTGAAGAGATTATTGTTGTCTTTTATTCAGGATTTCTATTGCCTAGGTCCGCGGATGGGTACAATTTGTGGCCTCTGTAATTTCAGATCACATCAGACACATGTCTCCAATTTCAGTTCCTACCGCCCTACACAGATCACATCAGACACATGTCTCCAATTCCAGTTCCTACCGCCCTACACAGATC